>Ga0210088_1000072_pt1 | contig 19828 bp, 21 predicted proteins | sample RushMan_CattailN_6_FD_185557 | JGI IMG/M metagenome (GOLD analysis project Ga0210088, IMG submission 185557) | Wetland microbial communities from San Francisco Bay, California, USA, that impact long-term carbon sequestration -... | ecosystem: Environmental > Aquatic > Marine > Wetlands ... | reverse complement strand
AATCGAGAGGCAGCAGGACCCGTATGGTATTCGACCGCAGCGACGAAGGATCGATGGGGTCTTTGGATGGACCCATCAAAAAGGAGGTCTCACCCGAAACCTACCCTAACCCGAGCCAAAAGGCCAGGGAGCGGTTAACCCGAATCATCGTGTCCTCGTCAAGTCGTCCAATGATCTGCCGCACTTTGTCCTTTTGAACCGTCATGATCTTGTCCACCATGATCTGGCAAGGCCTCTCCAGATTATTCTCTCGAGAAGGTGTCACTTTGAGTCGAAACAAAGGCGCATTCTCCAGATGACTTGTGATGGGACACAGTACGATGCTGCTGTGTGTCGGATTGGCCAAATCCGTTTGAACTACTACAGCAGGCCTGGGTTTGCCGTAGTCTCCTGAAAAAACCGCGACAACCACGTCCCCTCGCTTCACCATGTCCAGTCCTCGGTCTGGGCGGCGGCCATATCGAGTTCATCCATTAGGTCTGACTCATCTTTGCGACTGGCTCTCAATGACTGTCGCCGGACCTCTTCCGCTAGAGCCTTGGACCGAGTATCCGGCACCCAGATCTGAACGGGCCTTAGGCCTTGTGCTCGCAATCTCTCCCGATACTTTGCAGCCTTTTCTGATGGGCTCAACGCCATTCTTTGATCTCCCAACAAGGTGACATGTCACCACAAAAATAACAGTTCCACTCAGCCAATGCAACAAGGATTACTCTTTTCCAGATTTGGGAGTGACGGTGGCAAGAAATATCTGCTTGGCCTGATACCGGTCAAATTTCCCTACGGACAATGCCGGCCAAAGTGAGGACAGTTTGCCATGATCTTGAATTTGGCTGACCACAAGTGCATAACGTACATGGTTTGGATATGCTGAGCCGGGTTGTCTACTAAAAATTCTACCTCCGGCCGTTTTTCAAAAAAGGCCTCACTTAGGCTCCGGCTGAGTATTCTCGACCAACAAACAGAGGGGAGATCATTGTTTACGGTTTCTTTTTTGTCTGCGGAACAATTTGCTGGCGCAGAGTCGGCGGTCTGCCGTGAAAAGACCTTTTCGTGTACCGTCGGTGTGCCAAAAATCAGTGGTACACCATTAATCTGCTGTAATTACTCGACTTTATTTCTTGATTACTGGTTCGAATCCAGCCGTCCCGACCAAGAAAATCAACGGGTTAGGTGCTAGCACCTAACCCGTTTTTACGTTTTGGGTAACACTTGCATATCTACCCTACTCTGCAACTCCAATTCGGCGAAATCCTCATTTCATTTTATCCCAGTCTCACTTTCTCAAACGATTGGATATCCAGTTCGAATTCACCAAGCTCGGTTTACTCTTTTTAATTCAATTTGAAAATCCCCGTCCTGTGGGCGGGGTCAGAGTTGTTTGGCTTGGCCTAAAATAAACCTGCTGCTACACCTCCATTTGGATTGTCCCCACAATTCAAGATGAAGGAGTAGCGAGTGAGCAGGTTTCGAAAAACATCGCATGTTCTGTGGCGTTGTCAATACCATATTGTGTGGGTTCCGAAGTACCGTTTCAGCGTGTTGACGGGTCCGGTAGCGCAAGAGGTGTACGAATGCATCCAAGTCTTTTGTGGTCAGTTGGGCAGTGAAGTGATTGAGCTCAATGTACAGCCCGACCACGTGCATCTACTGGTAATGAATCCTCCAAAAGTGAGTCTATCGACATTGGTGGGGATCTTAAAGGGTCGTAGTGCCATTCGGGTTTTCAAGAAATTGCCCTATTTGAAACAAAGACCGTATTGGGGGAATCACTTTTGGGCTCGAGGTTATTGCGTCGATACAGTTGACCTTGGTTCGGATATGATCCGAAAATACGTTCAATACCAAGAACGTAAAGAAAAAGAGCAAGAATAATATGCCGATGTGGATCAAAACCACGTCCTGTGGGCGTGGATTTGCAGCGCATTTAATTCTTTCTGAACCTTTTATTCTGGATCTGATCCACTCGACTCTGCTAACCTTTGTCTCTGGCGCATTGTTTACTCATGATTTGGAGAAAAGCCATGCGAAGGTACGGATTTAAGATGCCAATGTTATCCCTCCGAGGGAAGACTTGGTAGCAAAAGGCAGTGGGACCTCATGCTAAGGACAATGAAGTATTTTTTTGCTGTTACGATATATCTCTGTGTCGCATCTCATTCTAACGCCGCCACTTATTATGTCCATGAGGATGGAGGGTGGTTGGTCCCTCCCGCCTACACGGAAAGCAGCGAGTTTAGGGCGACCTATCAAGGCTGCGGTGGTGAGATCGTCGCGTCGAGCAATCTGGGTTATGAACAACAGGTTGTCGAACTGGTTAACAAGGTTCGCGAGGACAATGGTCTGCCTCCCCTTAAACGGGTGGCGCAACTGGATCAGGCCGGGCGCTATCATGCCGCCGACATGGCTCAGGACGGCTACTTCGATCATAACACTTATGATCTTATCGGCGGGGCGCTGAGCCTGGTGTGCGCATGGTCGAACCGAATTTCGTCTTATTACGCAGGATGGGCCGCCACGATTGCGGAAAACATCGCTGCGGGCTATGCTACTCCTGAAGAGGTTATGAATGGCTGGATGGAGAGCAGTGGTCACCGCGAGAATATCCTCAGGGGTTCAACGTGGGAAATCGGAGTAGGCTACTACACAGGTGGCTCTTATGGTCGTTACTGGGTACAGGATTTTGGTCGACGCTTCGATGTCTATCCCCTCGTCATCAACAGAGAAGATGCCAACACCCTTTCCAGGAGTGTAGTCCTTTATATATACGGGGATTGGAACGAAATCCGGCTGCGCAACGATGACGGAAGTTGGACCGCCTGGCAGCCTTTCTTCTCGTCGATCAACTGGACCTTGAACGCGGGCACCGGTACCCACACAGTGTGGGCCGAAATGCGGCAAAGCGGGGGACTGACGGCGTCCGCAAGCGATGACATTTACCTAATTGACGATACTCCTAAGCCTCCCGAACGCCCGTCATTGGCACCTTTCTACCAGCTCTTGCTCGGTGACGACCCCTGAGGCTGTGAAGCTACAAATGCCAGAGTATTGGGGGGTTGATTCAGAAGCCCGGCGCAAATTTCTTCACCATCAAGCGCCGAGTTTTCCTTCCCGTTGGATTCTTTGCCAATCAGGCCAAAAACAAGGTCGTAAGGTCTTTTTCTATGTTCTTGCAGGACTCGAATGCAAAACTCGCGAACAGAAGAAATGTTCCGTCAGGAATAGATTTTCATGCTCCCCAAAAAGAGATGTGTAGAGTGCTCTACGATACGATTTACTCCTGTATTCCGGTATCCCGTCAGAAGCTAGCAGGATTTAATTATCCATTTAAAGCGAGGCATGGGCCGTTGCTCTCAGCTCATTTACTCTTTTCATCCAGTACTTTCCGGACCATCGTGGCAAGCTGTGTAAAGACCACGGGCTTCATCAAAAACCCCTGAATCCCGAGGCTGCCGGCGATTTCCGCGTCGATATTTTCATTGAACCCGGTGCAAAGGAGGATGGCGAGATCCGGCTGAAGTTTGAACAGTTCCTTGGCGAGGTCGGCACCGGTGAGATGCGGCATGGTCATATCGGTTATCACTAGATCGAAAGCCTTTTCTTTGGATCGATGACGGACTGCTTCCAATGCATCGACACCGTTGGTTCGAGATTCAACCAAGTAGCCCAATCTCTGCAACATTTTCTTGGTTGCCTTTGCCAGTGCAGGCTCATCATCAACAACAAGAATGCGCTCTCGTCCGCGGGGGAGAGGAACCTCCACCACAGCCGGAATTTCTGCAGCAGTTCCTGACGTGGGGAAGAACACGTGAAAGGTTGTTCCTTCACCGGGTAGGCTCTCCACTACGATAGCTCCCTGATGACTCTTCACAATTCCGTGAACGACGGACAATCCCAAGCCGGTTCCAACTCCCTGCGCTTTGGTGGTGAAAAAAGGATCGAATATGCGATCGAGAACAAAGGGATCGATGCCATGACCCGTGTCTTTGACGGTCAGCTTTACATGGGGACCTGGCTGCAACTCCGAATGGGATGGAATGGAACCCGGCCCAAGATGAACATCCGTTAGGTTCACCTGCAGAACTCCATCTCCGCTACGCATGGCGTGAGCAGCATTGGTGCAGAGGTTCATCAGCACTTGATGAAACTGGGTTGGATCGGCCATCACAGCTGCTTTAGAAGCCACATTCTGTTTGATCTCAATGGTTGACGGCAGGGAGGCTCGTAGCATTTTTAAAACCTCCTTGACAATCAATCCGACCTGCACCGGCTTTTTTCCTGCTCAGCATGGCGGCTGAAGGCCAAGGACTCATTCAGTGGAATCGCCAAATTAAGGGGAAACTTAAAAATACTTGAGACTTTTTTTGAATACTGATTGCATGTACAAGAATACGAGTGTTTGAGCGTTAGAATTGGTACAGATAAACGCAGGGAAAAAAATGATGGAGAGGGAGCGATGAGCAACAAAACTCACGTCGTCAGATCATCCTGCCGTGGCTGCCACGGGGTGTGTCAAGTGCTGGTCCGCATGGAAGGGGATCGAATCATCAGAGTTTCAGGAGATCCCGACAGCCCCACCAGCAAAGGATTTCTTTGTCCCAAAGGGGCTGCGGCGCCTGAAATGCTTTACCACCCGGAGCGGCTCAAATATCCACTGCGTCGAACTGGTGCCCGCGGCGACAATAAATGGGAGCGCATTTCTTGGGATGATGCCGTCTCAGAGATGGCTGAAAAATTCGATCGCATTCGCCGTGAGTCGGGAACCGAATATCTAGCTGTTGCGCAAGGGACCGGCCGGCCCTATACCGAATTCACCATTCGCTTTGCCAACGCCTTCGGAACTCCCAACTTCGTAAACCCCGGCCATCTGTGCTACCTGCCAAGAGTCATCGGCAGCGCCATCACCCTCGGAGCTCTCCCCGTTGCAGATATATACGGGTTTGGCGGCAAAACTCCGGCCTGCATTCTCAACTGGGGCTGCAATATCGTCGAAACGGGGGCGGCCGATGGTATGTGCGGCGCCATGTTTAGGCGCGCGGTTAAAAAGGCGACAAAGCTGATTGTGGTGGACCCGCGCCGCATCAGTCTGGCAGAACAGGCTGATCAATGGCTGCAGCTGAGGCCAGGCAGTGAATGTGCACTGGCTCTGGCGATGATCCAAACGATCATTGCCGAGGACCTCTACGATCATGAATTCGTTGAAAAACACGGTTTCGGTTTTGACCGGTTGGCCGAGCACGTCCGCCAATTTACTCCCGAGTGGGCCGCGCCCATTACGCGAGTTTCCGCCCAACAGATTCGTTTAGCTGCCAGGACCTATGCGACCACCAGGCCATCCTGCCTGCAGTGGGGAAACGGGATCGACACCAGCATCAACGGTTTTCAGACGGGGAGGGCACTATTGATACTCATGGGACTCACCGGCAGCATCGACGTGCCGGGTGGCGCCGTCCTCTGGGTGCCGCCCAAAGGAGTCAAGCCCAAATCCCCACTCGTTGACATGAGCGTTGGTGGAGTTCAGTTCCTCCCGCCGGAGAAGAAAGCGAGAATCATCACCGGCGGCAAATACCCATTCGCGCCCAACTGTCACCCACCCACCTTTTGGAAGTCAGTGGTGACGGGCGATCCGTATCGGGTGAGAGGCATCTGGATTATCGGCTCCAATCCTCTCCTTAGCGGAACCCAGGGTTTGACCGCAGAGTTGGCGCTGCGCGAGTACATGGAATACACGGTGGTTTCCGATCTGTTCATGACCCCCACGGCGCAGCTGGCCGACCTGGTTCTGCCCGCAGCCCATTGGCTTGAGCAGGACGATGTCGTGTACATGCACAAAATCTGGTGCGTGCTGGCCAGAAAAAAGCTCGCCCAGATCGGTGAGACTCGGGACGACCGCGACGTGATATTCGATGTGGCCCATCGTCTTGGATTACATGAAGCTTTTCCGTGGCCTGACCGCTATACGTATCTCAACTGGCTGCTGGAAGACACCGGGATGAGCTTCGAGCAGTTCAAAGAAAAAGATATTCTTTTTGGCGAGATGCACTATCGGAAATTCGAATCTGAGGGCTTCCACACGCCCTCGGGTAAATTCGAATTCTATTCAAACGTTATGGAGCATGAAGGCCGGCCGCCTTTGCCGATTTATGTCGAACCTCCGCTGTCGCCCATTTCCACACCTGATCTTGCCGGTGAGTATCCGTTCATCCTCATGTCCGGGACCAAGATCCTGGATTTCTTCCATTCGGAAATGCACCAAGTCGCTTCGCTTCGCAGGCGCCATCCCGATCCCATAGTGCAAATCCATCCGGATTCGGCAGCCTCACTCAACATTGATGAAGGCGATTGGGTTTATTTAGAATCGCCGTATGGTCGGGCCAAACTGAAAGCGAAGTTGTTCGATGGTGTTGCACCCGACGTGGTCAATGCCGAACACGCCTGGTGGTATCCGGAAGCGCCACCGCCGGATTATCGCTGGAAGGATTCCTGCGTCAATTTGCTCTATGGAGATGAGCATTTCGACCCGGACACCGGGGCAGAACCCCTCAAGTGCTATCTTTGCAAGGTGTATAAGGCGTGAGTTGGGACGCGGGGACACGGAGACAGGGAGACGCGGAGACAGGGAGACACGGAGATGCAGGGAGTGGGGGAGTTGAATGGTTGCGCGGAGTTTAAAGCATTGATACGATAATCACAATGATCGGGAGAAAGAACGATGAACCGGAAACTTTCTGATCTCCTGGAAGCCCTCGGGTATCCGGAAGGGCCCATGGGGATGTTTTACACAGATGCCGAGCCGACCACAGGATTCACGCCGAAAACAGGTGCACCGTTTTCCTGTGATATGGAGCAAAGGGGAGAGCTCAGTTAGTCTGGGTCAGGCACAACAAACTCCACATCGATCAGCCACAGGAGCGGTCAAGATTTTCTCCGATTAAAGTGGACAAAAGAGTATGCCCTATGGCAGAATCGAAGAGGGCAAAGTAAGAATCCCCCCACGAGAAATCCTCCGCAAGCCTTTCCGTGTTTGTGGGATCTTACTTTGCCCAACTGTTTCATAACACCTCTTTTCGATCTAAGCAAATTGGAATCTGTGGTAATTGCTAAAGATGCTTTCCCAGCCTGAAGATCCACAACGAACAATCCGCCGAAACACATTTTTCAACCTCAACACGTGAACCCGTCATGCAGTCGAGACACTTCCGTCTAATCAGGCGCAAGTAATCCTTTTCTCTCCCCTGTACCTTTCCAGACCGCAGATGGTAAAAAGGGCAGTGCTCGGATGTACATTCCAATATCTCTTTGACTTGATTTGCTGAACACCACAGGCATTGATTTCGGATAGCGCGCAGTGGCGAAAAGGTGAGCTGTTTGCAAAAACCGATTTTCATAAGTGGTCTATAGATGCGATCTGTTGAAATGAGTTTGTGAATTCACTTTAATGAAGAGCAGGTTTCCTATCTGAAATCGGGTTTGGTCTTTGGTATGTTTAGCACAACACGAGACAGCTCAGTTTAAAATATTGTGAAGCCTCTCGGTCTGAAACTTTAGTGGCCCTCTCGGGATGGGTGAAAACTCTCGCCTCCAGGCGAAGCAAAGCTCAGAGTACCGCCAGGCGGCTTGTCCTTCCGGCTTCAGAGTCGGAATGACGGATTGGACTCCACTGGAATCAAATCGTCAAGCATAGGTAAGGAGGATGCCAGGATAGCTAGATGCTCATACAAATTCAAGAACAGATTTACGCAATGGAGTGCAGGAACCGGCAAAACGTCTACACTATTGCCCGGGTGAGGGTTTCTTACAACTAAGGGACTTGGAAATGCTAAACATACCACTCAAATGCGCGTGGGTTGGCAGGGCTAAAGCTCTGCGCTACAAGGAAAACGGGACAACGGTATTTTCCGAGTCCCTAAGGTCCCGACCAACGGCCCCCTGTTTTTACGACCGATCTAATTCTAAGCACTTGGAAATAATCTCGTGTTTGTTTTTAATATGAGAGCATTTTGAAAAGCGTTTCCGACCGTCAATTAGAATTGTTACAGAAAAGTTGTGTGTGGTAGGTAGTTCTGTTTTAAGCTTATATTTCCGATGGGTTGATCCGATAGTGCGAGGGCAACAGCGATACCTAAGTGCACGAGACACTCGAAATCAGAGTACTGCACATCATCTAAAACTATTGCACCTTTAGAAAGTGAACCATGCATCTCCCAGGCCAGTTATCAAGAACTTCTTGGGGTACAGACACCCTATTTGAAATAAAATCCTTGTCTTATCGCTATCCTGACGGTCGCCTGGCGCTGCAAGGTATTGACTTGAAGATTTATGGCGGAGACCGAATCGCTTTGGTTGGGCACAATGGGGCCGGCAAAACTACTTTGATACAGCACCTCAATGGACTCAAGCAAGGTCAAAAGGGGGCCGTGTTTTATAAAGGAGAACCACTTGAAAGAGAGAATTTGAAGCGTGCCAGGCTGGAAGTGGGCATGCTCTTCCAAGACCCCGACGATCAGCTGTTTTGCAACACGATTTACGAAGACGTGGCATTTGGTCCTCTGAATCAAGGTTTGGGTCGAGATGAAATGGGAGCGCGGGTGCTTGCGGCCCTAAATGAAGTTGAATTGGCTGAGCTTACCTACAAACCCCCGCACCATTTGAGCTACGGGCAGAAGAAAAGGGCTGCCCTGGCGACTTTGCTTTCCATGAATCCGGATGTTTTGATACTCGATGAGCCGACTGCCAATCTGGACCCGAAGCAGGAAAAGATTTTTATTGAATTGCTCGAGAGATTTTCGGGTACGCTGCTTTGTATCAGCCATGACCTTCCGTTTCTTTATACTCTTTGCACCAGAGCGGTTGTTTTGGAAAAAGGGAAAATTCATCACGACTACAGCATGCGAGAACTTGTTTCTCACCCGGCCTATCTTCGTGACCATGGACTGGACTTCACTTTTCGCTTCAGCTGTTGTCAAGAAAATGGCGGACATCGTCATCACCACGATCATCTTAAAACCTCGGACAAGTCTGTAGCCGATGCTTGTGCCGGCGGCAAAGGTGGAAAAGACAAGGTCGATCGCAAGCCTCTAATCCGCCTGAATGATTTTTCATTCCTATATCCTGATGGAACTTGGGGGGTGCGGGATGTGAACTTGGAAATTCCGCCGGGTTCAAATGTTGCTGTCGTGGGTGAAAACGGGGCAGGCAAATCCACACTCGTTCGATGCCTTATGGGAATTTTCGAAGGGGCCGGAGATTATATTTTTAATGATAAGGTAGTTTCCAAGCGATTTCGCAAAGAGCTCTGGCGATATGTAGGCATGGTCTTCCAGGATCCTGCAGACCAGCTTTTTTGCCCTTCCTGCTGGGAGGAAGTTGCGTTTGGCCCAAAGCAGCTGAAATTGAGTCCAAAGGAAGTGGAGGCCAGGGTGGAGGAGGCCCTTTCACTGGTTCGTCTGAACGGATACGAAGACCGGGTTCCGCACCACCTCAGTGCGGGAGAACGAAAACGACTTTCGCTTGCAGCGGTATTGAGCATGCGCCCCCAAGTGCTGTTCTTGGATGAGCCCAGTGCCAATCTAGACCCCCATGGTGAGGAACTTCTGCTTGAAATTCTAAACCGGTTGAATGCAACCAAGATATTGATAACACATGATATTTTTCTGGTTTCTAATCTTTGCGAACGCACTATCGTAATGCATGGCGGGAAAGTGATACGCGATTACATGACGGATGAATTTGAGCGGGATGAGCATCTGATTTCGATCAACGGCCTGGATTACAGGTTTAAAAACGCATGCTGCCAGGAAATATTAAATCTGCAGATACAAGCGACTAAGAACGTCGGCAGCTAATAGAGACGCAGCTGCTGATTGGACCGGAAAGCAACTGCCAGATGTTCATAGGCTAGCCGCGTGGCAACTCGTCCACGCGGGGTTTTGTTGAGAAATCCTTCCTGAATCAAATAGGGCTCGTAGACATCTTCCAGTGTGCCCTTTTCTTCCGATACCGCTGCGGCCAGAGTATCTATACCGACAGGGCCGCCATCGTACTTTTCGATGATGGTGAGTAGGATCTTTCGGTCCATTCGATCAAAACCTTTGTGATCGACCTCCAACATCCCGAGAGCGTAGTCGGCGACTTCCCGAGTGATTTTGCCGTCAGCCCTTACTTCGGCGTAGTCTCTCACGCGCCTCAACAAGCGATTGGCGATGCGCGGGGTGCCGCGCGACCGCTTTGCGATTTCTTGGGCGCCTTTTTCATCGATCGATATACTCAGGATGCGAGCGGAGCGCTTGACGATGGTTTGAAGATCTTCAACCTCGTAAAATTCGAGCCGCAGCATCACTCCGAATCGATCGCGCAAAGGTGGAGACAGAAGGCCGGCCCTGGTAGTCGCTCCCACCAGTGTGAAAGGCGGTAAATCCAGCTTTATGGTACGTGCAGAAGGTCCCTGGCCAATGATGATATCGAGCTTGAAATCCTCCATAGCTGGATAGAGGATTTCTTCCACGACGTTGTTGAGTCGGTGAATTTCGTCGATGAAGAGTACATCACCCTGTTCGAGGTTGGTGAGGATGGCGGCCAGATCGCCAGGCCGTTCGATCACCGGCCCGGACGTACTTCGCATGTTGACGCCGAGTTCGTTGCTGACCACCGTTGCCAAAGAAGTCTTGCCAAGGCCCGGATAGCCGTGCAGGAGAACGTGGTCGAGCGGCTCCCCCCGCTGTTTGGCTGCTTCTATGAAGACCGAGAGATTCTCCTTGACCGTGTTTTGACCGATGTACTCGTCCAGACGTTGAGGCCGCAGGCTATTTTCCATTGGGAGGTCTTCATCTATCGGCTTCGGTTCAATAATTCGGTCATCCATCTGGCACTACCCGTCTTTTCTATGTCCTGAAATTGGAAGTGATCGCCCAACAGCATCTAAGGAATAGTAGGCGCCGCCTCCCATTATCGAGTCAATATTCCGGTTTCTGGGTTGTAAATGCTTTCACGCCAGGGCACGCAAGGCTTCTTTAAGAAGATTTTCCAAAGAAGGGCTCTCACCGAGATTCTGTTCGGCCTTCTTTAAAGCCTTTTCGGTTTCGGCTGCCCGATAGCCCAGGTTCAGCAAAGCGGAGTAGGCATCCGAATAGGCGTCCTGGCCGGCGGCTACGGGCATGGCAAATTCTTCTTTGGTCGGCTTTATCTTGAGTTTATCCCTCAATTCGAGAGCGATGCGCTCGGCGATTTTCTTCCCGACTCCGGGGATGTTTTTCAGGCGTTTATGATCTTGCTGCAAAACGGCCGTCCTCAGACCATCCGGCGTGATTCCCGACAGGATGCTTATCGCCAGCCGGGGTCCTACTCCATTGATCGAGATAAGATGGAGAAACATCTCTTTTTCGGCCATGGTGCGGAATCCGTAGAGCTGCAGAATATCTTCGCGAACATGAGTGTGGACGTTCAGGCAAATCGGGTCCCCAATGGCCGGTACATCGTAGAAAGTGCTTAGCGGAACATGGACGCAATAGCCAACTCCATTGACGTCAATAATCAAATAGTCGGGCGACTTGTGTTTCAACTTGCCAGCTAAGTACCCGATCATAGAATTTCTCCGAAGTTCCTAAGGTATTGAAAATAGTGAATTGGCATTATATCACCGCAGAGACGCTGAGTACGCAGAGAAAAAATACCACTAAAGTTTGGTGGTGTGGTGAACCTCTAGAGCGGCCCCGATGATCGCTCTTGTGAGTTCATTGACTATCATACTCTCTGCGCCCTCAGCGTCTCTGCGGTGAGTCCCCCCAGCGGTTCCGCGATGCGCAGGTATTGAGGTGGCAAATGGCTGTTGCGAGGGCATCGGCTGCGTTAGAGTTGAGCGGCCCACGCAGTCGAAACAGGTACTGAATCATCTGTACAACCTGTTCTTTGCTGGCTTTGCCATAACCAACGACAGCCTGCTTAATTTGCAGCGCGCTGTATTCGTAGATCGGCAATCCTGAATTAAGGCCCGCCATTATGGCTGCTCCTCGAGCTTGGCCAAGCTTTAATGCGCTTTTGACATTCTTCGCGAAAAAAATATCTTCAATGGCCATGCAATTGGGCCGGCAATCCTGAATGACGAGCGTCAATTCTTCATAGATCATTTTCAGCCGTTCCGGGAAGGCGAGATTGCCGGGCATACAGACGGTGCCGTTGAAAATGTGCTGCAGCCGATTACCATCACCTTCTACTACACCGTAGCCTGTGTATCGAGAACCAGGGTCTATGCCAATAGTGCGGAACATTTTAGCGGCACACCCGGATATGTGGTTTGAATCACGCAACCTCATTTAGAATCTCATCTGGAATATCAAAATTGGCGTAGGCATTCTGAACATCCTCACAATCGTCCAGGGAATTCATCAAGTTGAGAAGTTGCTGAGCCGTTTTTTCATCCTCGATGGCAACGGTGGTTTGAGGCACCATTGCAACTTCGGCCATTTCGTATTGCATTTGTTTTTCATCGAAAGCATTTTTAACCGCTTCAAAATCTTCCCAAGCGGTTGTAACTTGATACTGATCTTCCTGGTCTTCCACGTCTTCCGCCCCGACTTCCAGGGCTATTTCCATCAGTTCCTCCTCAGATGCCTGGTCTTTATTGAAGACGATCGTGCCTTTTTTGCTGAACATCCATGCGACGCAGCCGGCCTCCCCCAAGCTGCCGCCGTTCTTGCTGAAAATGAAGCGAACATCGCTTGCCGCCCGATTTCTATTGTCGGTCATTACTTCTACCAATATGGCAACCCCTCCCGGGCCGTATCCCTCGTAATTGACCTCTTCATAGGAAACGCCTTCCAGCTCTCCTGCACCTTTCTTGATGGCCCGGTCAATATTGTCTTTGGGCATATTTTCGGCTTTTGCGTCAGCAATGGCGGTTCTTAAGCGGGGATTGGCATCCGGATCGCCCCCTCCAATGCGAGCAGCAATGGTAATTTCTTTGATCAGTTTGGTGAATACTTTGCCGCGTTTGGCGTCGGCAGCGGCTTTCTTGTGGCGGATGGTGCTCCATTTGGAATGACCGGACATGATGTTACTCCTTATCTATCGGCTTCTTAAATCGCATTGCGAGGATATAAATTTCTTTGCTTATTTTTCTTGATGCATCGGGTTTTACCACTTTAACCCAGTCGAACTCTTTCTTAACTCGAAGCAGCAAATCATGAAACTCGGAGCCCTGAAAGATTTTGGCGAGAAAGTGTCCGCGTGATTTCAGGGTTGTTTTTGCCAGATTCAGTGCTTCTTCGAACAACAGGGCAGACCTTGCACTATCAGCTACGCGAATGCCTGAGGTGGCGGGCGCCATATCACTCAGCACAACATCAAAAGGTGCGTACTCCCGCGCCAGATTTTCTCTAAATTCAGAATGGGAGATGTCTGCTTTAAGGGTCACTACATTTGCTGAAAAAGAATGGTCTATTTCCTTCAGATCTACGCCAACAACCAGCCCTTTTGGTCCCACCACTTGACTGGTGTACTGAATCCAGGAACCGGGCGCCGCCCCCAAGTCCAGTACACGGTCTCCAAGATTTATTATTTTGTACTTATTTTGTATTTCCTTCAACTTGAATACTGCTCGTGCCAAATAATTCTGCTTTTTTGCTTGATGGAAGTAATGGTCCTGGAATTTGTATTTCATTTATAACATCCTTAAATCACTTTCATTTTCGAGTGAATGTTATATATCATAAATTGAGAATTTTTGTAAACAGGGGGATTGGTCGCCGAACACGCAAAGTCGGCGTGGTCGGCGGCCGGTCGTGACGGAACAAGTGAGAGGGATGTTTGGGGCTGTGCCGGGCTGTAAGCAAGACTCCATCAGGCCATTACGATACGGGCATCCACAACCACTGCCTGGTCGGCATAAGCAATGACCGGATTCATGTCCATTTCCGACATGTTGGCTTGACGCAAACTTAACTCGCTCACCTTCTCCATTAGGTCGATCAAGTGGTCGGCGTTGACAGGCGGCAAGTTGCGAAAACCATCTCGGAGCTTTGGCCAGGTCTTTAATTCGCTAAGCATTTCCTTGAAATCCGAACGGCCGGCCGGTAAAAGCCGGAAGCTCACATCTTTGATCAATTCGAGCCAGACGCCTCCGAGGCCGAGGCTCATGACCAGACCAAAGCTGTCGTGCCGCTGAATGCCGATGAAAAACTCAGCGCCGGGAGGGGCCATGGGCTCAATGATGATAACGGCTTCGGGATCAAGCTTTTCCCGCAGATTGGTTAGCTCGTCGTAGGCTCTTAGGAGAGCGGGCATATCTTCGATATTGAGAAAGATTCCGCCAACATCAGTCTTATGAGAGTAGCGTCCGGTGGAAAGTTTGAGTACCAGAGGATAACCCATCTGCTCGACCGCCTCTTCAGCATCCTGCAAGGAGTCGATTATTCTTGTGGGGATTACCGGCACTTGAGCTTTTTCGAGAAGTTCTTTGGCTTCGTGTTCCGGCAAAATCATGGAGTTTTCTCCTTTTCTCCTGAGTGATGGAAAATTATGCTGCTGGCAGGCAACTAAACCGTTTCCGCACCGAAACTTTTTTTTCAGCGCAGGGCTGCACTGCTGGACCACATAGTTCTGAAGGGCTTTTCAGATGTGCCCGGACTAACGGTCTAAAATTTGGCGCCGTGTGAGCAAAGCGTTCAATGCCATAGCGCCGTCTTCCGGAGTAAGATAGGCGCAGATTCCCTTGGCTGCGCATTCTTCGAGATAGGATTGTGCTTCAAATTGATTTGCCAACAACACCAGCACCATGGGTTTTGTAATCGTTCGCTGCAGCTGCTCAATCTCCGGTATCGGTAATCTTATCAATCGATTAAAGTTCCAAACCAGAAAATAAGCGTCATAATCTTCTTCCATCAAAGTGTTTAGAACCCGGCTGTAGGTGTGAGGCAGAAATCCGGGACCGGTCAAATCAACAGGGTTTTGAATTTCAACCGCGGTTTTTTCGCCGATGATGGTTCTGATCTTTTCTTTGGTTGCGACTGAGAGGTCGGGAAATTCCCAACCCTGGCCAATTAGCTTGTCCATGGCCACGATGCTCGGACCGGCGGTGAAGGTGAGCGCGCACAGGCGTTTTCCCTGAGGCAACTGCAGCATGCTCAATGCTTTTGCCGCCACCGCTGCTTCCCAGGTTGACTGGACTTCCACCAGGCCGGCCTGCCGAAACATAGATCGGTAGAGGGCATATTCACCGGTCAGGCTGCCGGTGTGAGTTGCCGTGGCCCGCGAAACTTCTTCATGCTTGCCCGCCTTGTAGACGATGATGGGTTTGCGCGAGGCTAATTTACTGGCTGCTCGATAAAAGGCGCGCGGGTCCTGCAACCCTTCAATGAAGAGACAGAAGCTCTTGACCTCGGGTGCGTCGCTTAATGCCTCCAGGTAGTCGCCAAAGTCCACCACGCTGCAGTTCCCCGCCCCCACAAAATGACTAAGACCACACTGTAACGTACGCAGGCACTGGCCTAGTGCGGTTCCGATTCCGCCGCTTTGGGAGATCACTGCGACGGGTCCAGGGAATGTGTCAAGGTGCCAGAAAATGCTGTGCATACCATGATGGAAACTGGAAATGCCCAGAGTGTTGGGGCCGATCACCGGCATTTGATAGCGTTCCGCCAGATCTTTAAGACTTTCCTCCAGTTCTTTGCCGCCGGTACCTACCTCCTTAAATCCCCCCGCCACTATGGTGACGGCTGATATACCCAGTTGACCGGCCTCTTCGGCCATCTTCAGGGCAAGGTTCTGATTGAGCAAAAGAATTGCCAAATCGGGCGGCGGATCAATCGACGCCAGGTTTGGGTAACATTTCTTTCCCAGCAATTGCTCGTACTTTGGGTTGACCGGGAACAATTCACCCTGAAAGGAACTGCTTAGCAGGTTGATCACAGGTCCTATTCCCACAGAATGCTGGTCCTGAGAGGCGCCGACTACAGCAATTCGCTTGGCATTGAAAGCCCTCTTCAATTTTTCCATCATTGTTGATGATATTGTCATTGCAGTCTCCAAAAACGTTTCACGAGTCATGAAGCGAGGCCGAGGTACAATCTGTGATTGAGTGGAAAAACTTCATTCAAATAGCAGTCACACCATCGACTTTCAGAAATTTCATCCTCCGAACAGCAAACTGCTCCAATATAAGACAGAAGGGGTTAAACGGAAAGATCAAAAATCAGCAGGGTTGCAATGCTAATGAACCATGATTTCTATTTGCGTAGGTCGACATGTGAGCGACTTCTCGACAAACGCGGATCTAACCGGTCTGCATTGGGAAACTCTCTCTCCTTTGAGGGAGAGGGTCGGGGTGAAGGGAGAAGAACCCAGAGTTTCCGGACGGGGAGTAGCCGACGGGATGTGACAAAAGGGGGAGAGATCATGGAACGAAACATAGGCGGCAAGAAGATTAAGCTCATTCAAGGCGATTTGACGGAACTCGAGGTGGACGCCATCGTCAATGCGGCCAACGCTCGGCTTGTCTTGGGAGGTGGCGTTGCAGGAGCTATTCGCACCAAAGGAGGGCCAAGTATCCAGGAAGAATGCAACCACATCGGGGGTACGACCGTTGGAGGGGCGGTCATCACGGGAGCCGGCAATCTCAAAACCGGGCATGTGATCCATGCGGTCGGCCCTCGTTATGGTGAAGGCGATGAAGATGAGAAGCTGCGGCAAGCCACCCTAAACAGCCTTAAGAGGGCGACTGAAAAGAATCTTAAAACCATTGCCTTTCCAGCCGTAAGCACGGGCATCTTTGGCTTTCCCAAGGACCGTTGTGCCCGAATTATGCTTAAAGCAAGCGCGGACTTTCTCGAAAAGGAAAAAACTAGTATAGAGGAAGTGATCTTCTGCCTTTGGTCGAAGGAGGACCTGAACATATTCAGCGAGGCGCTCCATACCATGCCCGAGTAGCGTTGATCGTACGATATTTAGTGGGATATGGTCTAATTTGATATGAACCAAATAAGGGGGATGCTCATGAGAGGTAAGACAATTCAGGAAATCAAGGTAGGCGATGTGGCAGAATTTGCCAAAACGGTCACCGAGACGGATGTTTATTTGTATGCCGGGTTGAGTGGTGATCTCAATCCTGCTCACATCAACGAAGCTTACGCGCAGAAAACTTTTTTTAAGACAAGAATCGCTCACGGCATGCTGGTGGCAGGGTTTATTTCGGCAGTTCTTGGAACCCAGTTGCCCGGACCCGGGACGATCTATATTCGGCAAGAATTGAATTTTCTGGCACCGGTCCGGATGGGAGATACAATTACAGCTCGAGTAGAGGTCGTTGACGTCAATACCGAAAAGAAAAAAGTGAGAATGAAGACCACCTGTATTAATCAAAATGGCGAAACGGTTTTGGATGGAGAAGCTCTGGTGAGCCCTCCTCGAAAGTGAGTGGCGAGTCAAAGGCAACGAAATAGAAACCGCCGTCCTTAGAGTAAGGCCACCTTCGCTATCAGTAGCCGTGCTAAATGGGGCAGCCCTAACGGGTTGCCCCTTAGGCGGAGTGAATTCTCTGAAAAAATCTTTTAGCTTACCACAATATAGAGTTTGGCAGGGGTTGAACATACCGGACAGGATTCAAAGGACGGTTTGCCCTCAACTGTGTATCCGCAAGTTGGACAGACATAGAAATCCGCCTTGGGGGCTTTCCACGCAGCGAGATTGTTCAGAGCCTCCTGATATAGTTTGGCGTGCTCTGCTTCTGCCGACTTGGCGTAGGTGAAAGTCCGGACGGCACTCGTATCGCCATCCTTTTCTGCTTGCGCGATGAATTCAGGATACATTGTGTCTCGTTCGTAACTTTCCCCTTTTACCGCATCCTCGAGATTTTCTTTTGTGGATTTGATTTCCGGCAGTTTTATATCTGCTTTTGGAGTTCCGCCCAAGGCCTTGATCACCCGGGCATGGTTGTTGAGATGAATTTCTTCGGCGCTTGCCGCTGCGCGAAACAAACTGGCCACCTTATGATAGCCTTCCTGATCGGCCTTCTCAGCGTATGCTAGGTATTTTGCATGAGCATTACTCTCGCCGTTATATGCGGCCATCAGGTTGTCAAGTGTTTTACTTTGAGTGGCGGCGGATGCGACGGAAATCATCATGGGAACACTAAAAATCGCAACTATAGCCAATAGTGTGAGTAACAGTTTGCTTAAGTTTTTCATGTACTTTTCCTCCCGAGCAAGAGATAAATGTTGCTTCAATATAATTTCACCGATTTTCGTTGGCCAAAGCCAAAACTGGCATCCCGGCAAACGCCGGAATCCACGAATCCACAATCACCCACTGGATGCCGAGCCGAGCATGCCGCCTATATTTGTGGCGGTACTTCGCAGGCACGACAGTTGTTAGTGTCACCTTAATAAGAACCGCCGGATTTAGACTAGAATAGCATTCCTGAAGATGGATAATCAAGGAATTGAATGCAATTGGCTGCGTTCAGTTGAACCGATTGTTCAAAAAAACGGAGAAGCTCTATTCATGCAAAGATGTACCGGGACCGTATTCGACAATCTCATTAAATTATACAAAGAAGTCGATCAATGCTCCAACGAGCTTACCCTTGTCCATTCAATGCGTTTAATGTGCAGACCGGGTTGCTGTAGTTGCTGTGTTGACGACCTCACGGTGTTTGAAGTGGAAGCTGAAAATATCAAAAATCATTACAGTGAACTTTTATCCGAGGGAAAGCCGCACGCTGAAGGTGCCTGTGCCTTCCTCGATGATAACGGCGGCTGCAGAATCTATGCTCATCGGCCATATGTTTGTCGAACGCAGGGTTTGCCTCTGCGTTGGATTGAGGAGATTGGTGAGGAGGATGCGGTGGAAATGAGGGACATCTGCCCCATGAATGATACCGGGGATGCGATAGAAACTCTTCCCGCCGTCTGTTGCTGGACGATCGGTCCCGTTGAAGAGAAACTGGCCTTGCTCCAGTTTGAATTAGGTGAGGGTAATTTACTCAGAGCCTCCTTGAGGACGCTGTTTTGCCGTGAATTCTGTGCTTGACAGGTAGTTTCGGTTTTCATAAGGTAGGTTGCCGAAAACAAATTCTTATCATTCATCATTTTCTAGGTGATCGATGTTTATGCGGAGCGGTTTTCGCCCATGACCGCAATCAGAATGGATTTGATAAGGAGTAACCAAATGAAAAAGCTTTTGCTGCTGGCAGTTTCTGTCTTATTGGTTACTAATGCTTATGCTGGTGGCATTCCCCCGGACAAGGTGGCCCATTTTTCAGGCGGTGTTGTGGCGGGAGGTATCGCAACAGCCGTGGCCAACGAGTTTGTGCCGGAACATAGACTTATAACAGGAATAATCCTCGGCACGATCCCGGGGCTCATAATAGAAATTGAAAATTCGACCTATTCGGCCGGGTTTTCCGGAGGAGATCTGCTGGCCGATTTTTTGGGATCTGTGGTGGGTTCGGTGATTTCCGATAAACTCATCCTGAAATTTCTGGTGGATGATAAGGGTCCCAATAAGACTTACGGCGTTCAAGTCGGTACAAGGTTTTAGTTCCTTGCAGATTTTGCTGTGACTCCATAGGGTCTCAATCGAATCAGAGCTTTAATAACTGCCTCTCATTGTTCAGAATAGTAGGACCCCTCAATCAAAAAATCCATTAAATGAAGATAAAAAATATTTTCTCGCATCGGCATGGAGGAACCGTACTTATTTTGGTTATGTTCCTCACTGTATCCTTTCTGACGAGGTTGCTTCTTCTGGCTAAATCTTATGATCTTGTCAGCTGGAATCCGGCCGCTATCCTCGGCGTTTTTCTCTGGGGTTTTGTTTATGATTTGGCCGCAGCGTGTTA
>Ga0210088_1000071_pt1 | contig 20013 bp, 17 predicted proteins | sample RushMan_CattailN_6_FD_185557 | JGI IMG/M metagenome (GOLD analysis project Ga0210088, IMG submission 185557) | Wetland microbial communities from San Francisco Bay, California, USA, that impact long-term carbon sequestration -... | ecosystem: Environmental > Aquatic > Marine > Wetlands ... | reverse complement strand
GGATCGCCCTGCCGGAATCTTGTCGTCGGCGATTTTAAATTGGCTTTTGCAGTGGGTGCAGATGATGTTCATGCGCATGTCCGTTTTCTGCGGCGCGAGGCGGGTTCCGCCCTCGAGCCATGAGCTCAGATCATTTTCGTGTAGGCCTTGTCGATCTCCAGCTTGCCGATGTCGGTGGTGGCCTCGCCGCGCGCGCTCTTGATCATGTCGATACCCCGGCCCACCGCACCGCGGTGGGAGGCGTAGGCCATGGCGGTCTCCTGGGTGATCATTCCCTGCTCGAAGAGCGAAACCAGATGCTGGTCGAAGGTCACCATCCCGAAGGCATTGCCGGCTTCCATGATGTCGTAGAACGTTTTGCCCTCGGACTCGCCGTTGAGGATGGCGTCTTTGACCCGCAGACTGGTGCCCAGGATCTCAAACGTGGCCACCCGTCCGCCGCCCACCTTCGGCAGCAGCCGCTGGCAGACGATCCAGCGCAGGGAATCCGCCAGGCGGATCCGGATCTGCTGCTCGTCCTCGTTGGGGAACATGCCGAGGATGCGGTTGATGGTGGACCCCGCATCCGTGGTGTGCAGGGTGGTCAGCACCAGGTGGCCGGTTTCCGAAGCGCTCAGGCCGATTTCGACCGTCTCGCGGTCGCGCATTTCGCCCACCAGAATCACCTTGGGGGCCTGGCGCAGGGCGGCGCGCAGGCCGCCGGCATAGTGGTCGAAGTCCATGCCGAGCTCCCGCTGGTTGAAGGTGGCCTTCTTGTGGGGGTGCTGGTACTCCACCGGGTCCTCAAGGGTGACGATGTGCACCGAGCGGCGCTCGTTGATGTCGTCCAGGATCGCGGCCAGCGTGGTGGTCTTGCCGGAGCCCGTGGCGCCGGTGACGAAAACGATTCCGTTTTTTTCCTTGGCGACCTGGAACATCGTTTTGGGCAGTCCGCGTTCCTCGACGGTGGGGATCTTGGACTCCAGCTTGCGGCAGACGATGGAGACGTTGCCGCTCTGGGAAAAAATGTTGACCCGGAAGCGGGCCTTGCCGGGCAGTGCGTAGGACAGGTCGCAGGAGCCGGTCTTGAGAAAGGCCTCGGTGAGCCGGCGGTCCTGGTTGATCATGTTCAGCGCGATCACCTCGGTCTGAAAGGCGGTGAGGGGCTTGGCGCTGTTGCGGATTTCCACCGGCACGAGTTCGCCGGCGCTCTCCACCTGCATGGGTTTGCCGACCGTAAAGTTCAGGTCCGACACCTCGCGGTGCGAGTCGAGCATCTTGACCAGGATGTGGTCGATTTCCTGCTTTTTCACTTATCCCTCTTTTCGCATGGCAATGCGGAATCATGCCTCCGTGAAATCTACGGGGTTGCCCCTCAGCAGCGGACGGAAGCGCGCTTTGTCGTTGGACTTGGCGTAGGCGTCCTCGGCGCTGATGACACCGCGCTTGAACAGGTCCATGATCGAGTCGTCCAGCAGCGTCATGCCGTATTTTTTCCCCGTCTGGATCATGGAGGGGATCTGGTGGCTCTTGCCTTCCCGGATCAGGTTCCGCACGCCGGGGGTGGCGATCATGACTTCAAGCGCCACCGTGCGCCCGATCTTGTCGATGCGCTTGAAGAGCACCTGAGAGATGACCGCGCGCAAGCCGTCGGCCAGGGTCGAGCGGATCAGTCCCTGCTCCTGGGCCGGAAAGACCTCGATCACGCGGTCGACGGTCTTGGAGGCGCTGGAGGTGTGCAGGGTCGAAAAGACGAGGTGGCCGGTGGTGGCCGCCTCGACCGCGAGCGAGATCGTTTCGAGATCGCGCATTTCGCCGACCAGAATGATGTCCGGGTCTTCGCGCAGCGCTCCTCTCAAGGCAGCGGAAAAGCTCTTGGTGTGAACGCCGACCTCGCGCTGGTTGATGATGCAGCCCTGGCTCTGGTGGACGAATTCGATGGGGTCCTCGACGGTGATGATGTGGTCTTTGCGGTTGCGGTTGGCCACATCGACCACCGAGGCGAGGGTCGTGGATTTGCCGCTGCCGGTGGGCCCGGTCACCAGTATCAGGCCGCGGGGCAGCATGGCCAGCTTGGACACCACCGGCGGCAAGCCGAGCTGCTCGGCGGTCATGATCGCGTTGGGGATTTCCCGGAATACCGCGCCCACCCCGTTTTTTTGCATGAAGTAGTTCGCGCGGTAGCGGGCCAGGCCGGGGATCTCGTAGCCGAAATCCACGTCGCCCGTTTCCTCGAAGACCTTGATCTTGTGCTCAGCGGTGATTTCGTAGAGCATGGCCCGCAGGTCGTCGCTGGTCAGCACCTTGTACTTGACCCGCTCGACTTCGCCCCGGATGCGCAGCGCCGGGGGCTGCCCGGCCACCAGGTGCAGGTCGGAAGCGCCCTGCTCGTGCATCAGCTTGAAAAACGCGTCGATTTTCGCCATGAAATTCTCTCAGTTCCAGTTATGGCCGGCTGCAAACCAAACGGGGGCGGCGCCTGCGCCCCATGGTTCCTCCGCTGCCGGCTTATTTTGATGCTTTCAGGATCTTGAGCTTTTCGTCGTGCTGGTCGAGCTCCCGGGTGGCTTCGCGCCCCGCCTCCAGCAACCGACGGTGAGACTCGATCACGAAAGTGATCTCCGCTTCGACCTGCACCCGCTGCCGCTTCAGGTCGGCGATGGCTTCTTGGAGCTGGGCCATCCGGTTCTGGGCATGCTGCAGCAGCTTGTCCGCCTTGGTCTGAGCCTCGGCCACGATGACGTCCGCCTGCCGGCGTGCGTTTTCCTGCATTTGATCCAGGACTTTTTGGGAGTGCAGCAGGGCGCGCTTGAAGGTCCCCTCGCGTCGCTGGTACTCCCCTTTCTCGCCCTGCATTTTTTTCACCTCGTCTGTCAGGCGCAGGTTTTCGCGCTGCAGGTCTTCGCAGGCGTTGGCCGCCTGCTCGAGAAATGTTTCGACCTCTTTGGCGTCGTACCCGCGGAACCCGGTCCGGAAGCGTTGCTGCTGGATGTCTAAAGGTGTGAGCGCCATGTCGGACTCTCCTCTTTGGCTGCCTAACGCATGCCGGCGGCGAATTCGTAAAGGCTCGCCACGGCAAAATTTTCCAGAAACATGATCGCCATGATGACAATGACCGGCGATAGGTCGACTCCGCCGAAGACGACCGGCAGCCGCCGGCGGATCTGGCGAAGTACCGGTTCAGTCGTGTTGTTAATGAACCGGACGATGGGGTTGTATGGATCGGGGTTCACCCACGAGAGCACCGCGCGGGCGATGACGATCCACAAAAAAGCGTTCAGTGCCAAGCTCAGAATCTTGGCCACCGCGATCAGAAAATTGCTGAGGATAAACATGGTGTTTCCCACCTCGCGTCGTGAAACTGGATCGACGGATGAACCGGCCTCTGCCGCCCGGCCCACCGGTGGGCACCTGGCTGATCGCAGCTGTCGCCCGAGGAGCCACGCCCATGCTCCGCTCGGCCATTCAGCCATGCTGAGGGTTATTTCGGCCGGCGGCCGCTATTACTTGAGGAGAAAGGCGAAGGCACCGACGGGCGGCAATAGGCCTTCATCCGATCGGACACTAAAAAATATCATGAATTTCCGATGATTGCAAATTCGGTGAGGGTATTTGGGTGTCTATGTGTTCGGGTGTTTGGGCAAGCCAAAAAGAACTAAATACCCAAACACCCAAACACCCGATCAACCGCCGGCGATCATGGGGATCAGGAAGACCTCGGCGTTGTCCGGAATGGCCGTTTCGGCAAAGTTCGGCCGGGACACGTACTGATCGTTGATGCGCACCACGGGGTAATCCTGTGGGTCGCCGGATTCCCGCAGCAGGTCCGCCACCGTCATTCCCCGGCGCCAGGGATGCTCCTTGCCGGCCACCCGAATCACGCCGTCACCCCGTTGGTCTTGAGCAGGGCCACCACCTCCGGGAAATCGATGCCGAGGCGCTTGACGGTGGCGAGGGTGGGGATGCCGTCGGGGCTCCAGCCGCGGCGCTGGTAGACCGCGTCCTTGAGCGTTTCATACTGCTGTTCGCGGAACTTCCTCAGCAGCGCCACCTTCTCCGCCGTGCTCTTGCCGGCGATGTCGAGCTTGCAGGTGTCCGTGAGCTGCTTGTCGTAGCGCTCGGCGCGGGACTCGTACTCGAGTTCGGTCACCGGCCCGAGGGCCCGATAGGGAAGGGCATCGTGCTCACGGCGGCCGAAGCCCATGCGCAGGTTGAAGACTCGCTGGAAGTTGTAGACCGCCTCGCTCATGCGAATGAGATCCTCCGGCCCGGACTCCCGACCCGTGACGGAGCTGAAGTACTCGGCGTACCAGGCGACGTGCTTCATTACCTTGGCGGGCTCGGGGGTGCTCTTGTTGTCCTCGGGAATGATGTCGTTCCAGGGCAGCTTGCACAGGCCGCAGAGCGAAAACCAGGTGCGGAACATGGGAAACCAGTGCAGGGCTTCGGCCTTCTGCTCGAAGGTCGGCATGAAATTGTGCACCATGTCGAGGAAGATCAGCCAGGCCTCGTCGTGCTGGGGGCCCTTGAGGGCCAGGCCGTAGCCGCCCTGCTGGGCGAGCGACTCCTTGGTCATGTATTCGGAAAACTCCAGCCCCTTGGACTCCATGCCGATGTCGGCCATGATCTTCGGGTCGGCGCCGAACTCCTTGGCGAACACGCCTTTCATCCGGCGCACCCCCTGTCCGACGAGCCGGCCGAACCCCTCGCCCCGGGCCATCTGGTGCACGATCTCGAGGGCGGCGGCGCGGTTTCCGAAATAAAGCTCCAGGCCGCCGGTGTGCCGGGTGTCGAGCAGCCCGAGCTCGAAGCACTCCATGGCAAAGGCGGTTGCCGTCCCGACCGAAATGGTGTCCAGGCCGTAGGCGTCGCAGTAGAAATTCAACTCGATCACGGTGTGGGGATCGAAGATGCCGAGCAGCGAGCCGCAGCCCGCCACGGTCTCGTACTCGGGTCCGTCGACGAACACCTTGCGGCCGCGGTAGGGCCCGCTCAGCGGCGTGAAGTCCCGCACCCCGTGGGAGCAGGCCACGGTGCAGCCCATCCAGCAGCCGTCGTAGCCGGGGTCGAACAGGCGCCGGAACACGGCCTGGCCGAGGTTGGGGGCCTCGCGGTGCTGCCCGAATCGGAAGTTGTGGGTCGGCAGCAGGTCGTGGTCGTTCATGATGGTGACGATGTGGGTGGTGCCGATGGTGGCCATCTCGTTTTGCTTGGGGTCGAGCTCGACGATTTCACGCGAATGCAGCTTGGCGACCGTCTTCAGCCGCTCCCGGTCCGCCGGGCTGTTGGTGTCGACGGAAATGCCGGAGTCCCAGCGGGCGACGAGAGCCTTGAGCCCTTTGTCGACGAAGACGGTGCCGACCCCGCCGCGGCCGGCCTGCTTGTAACGGGCGCGCTTGCGCTTGGGGTCGTACCAGCTGAAGTTGAGGCAGCCGAAAAAGGTGTTCTTCGCGCCGGGGCCGGCCGAGACCACGGAGATGTTGCGTGGTTTGCCCTGGGCGAAGTGCTCGGTCAGCGCCTCTGAAAGGCCGTAGGCGTCGTCGGGCAGCCCCGTGGCGGCGAACACCTGCACCGTCTGATCGATGCCGTCCACGTAAACGACGAGGTCGCTGTCGGACTTGCCCTGAATCTCCAGTGCATCGAACCCTGAAAACTTGAGATAGGGCCCGAAATAGCCGCCCACATTGGAGTCGATGACCGCGCCGGTCAGAGGCGAGATGGTCGCCGCGATGCTCTTGCCGGAGCCGGGGTAGGCGGGGGTCCCGCCCAGGGGGCCGCACGCGATGCAGACGGCGTTTTCGGGGTCGTTCCAGCGTGTCGTCGGTTTCACGGCGTTCCACAGCAGCCAGAGGTCGAAGCCCTTGCCGCCGATGAAAAGGTCCTTCATCTGCGGTGTGACCGGCCGGGCGGCGATGTCCAGATTCGACAGGTTCAGGTGGAGCGTCTGGTTGGCGTAGCCCCGGTCGATCGAGGGGCGCTGGTAGGGAAAGGTCTTTTCGAGTTTGAGTTCGAAACCGGTCATGGCATTCTCCTTTGGCCGCGCGTTGCGGGAGGTGTTTAATTGTTTCGTGTATCTTCTTTGATGGCTGGTTAACAGGGCCTCTAAGCACCGAACAAATCTTATTTTAACTTCTCCATCCCCTTGAACTCCCGGTACGGCGAAAACTCCCCGAGGATGACCTCGTCGTCGGCGGTGCCGGTGCGGGTGACCAGACGAGCCACGAGCTCGCCCACGCCGGTGCCGAGCATGAGCCCCTGCCCGCACATGCCCGTGGCATGCAAAAGCCCCGGCACGTCGCGGTTCCAGCCCACGATCGGCGACCCGTCCGGGGTCATCGGGTAAAGCCCGCGCCAGGTCCGGCGGACCCTCAGGTTTTTCAAGCGCGGCAGCAGGTGCACCAGCCGGGTGCAGATCTGGGGCAGAAAGACCGAGGTCTCGCGCTTGTCGGTCCCGACGATGGGCGGGTCCGGAGTGATGCAGAACACGACTTGGCCGTGAAGGTTCTGGTAGAAGTAAAAGTTCTTGGAACCGGGCGCCGGCCGGACGTCCACCACCATGCACTGGAAGAAAGGCTGCACGGGCTCGGTGATGGCGGCCTCGTGGCAGTCCGGGAGCACGGGAATGCGGACCCCTGCCGTTTCACACAAGGGCGCCGACAGCGGGCCGGCGGCGTCCACGACCACCGGGGCCCGGTGCCGGTCGCGGTCGGTTTCAACCCCGGCGGCACGGCCGCCGTCCACGAGAACACGGGTGATCTTCTCCTTGAAGCGGAACTCGACCCCCAGGCGCACGGCCCGGCGATAATAGGCGTTGGCCACCAGCAGCGGGGACATGGAGCCGTCCTCCGGTGCAAAGGTGCCGCCGAGAAGCCCGTCGGCGTTGATCCCGGGGACGATGGCACGGATCTCCTGCGGCCCGGCGAAATCGATCTTCAGGCCGTAGGATTTTTGCAGCGGCAGCAGGTTCTTCAGCATGTCCGCATCGGTCTGCCGGTAGACCGGGTATAGGTAGCCGCCTTGCAGCCACTCGATGTCGTCCCCGTGCACCTGCTTCCAGGTGGACAGGATTTGCAGCGAGCGCAGGCAGGTCAGAATTTTGCCGGGAGCCGAATGCGTCGCCCGCACCCCGCCGATGGCGTGCTTGTTCTCGCCCTGACCCGGTGACGGGTGCATGTCGATGACGAGGGTGCGCAGTCCCTTTTCGCCCAGGGCCATGGCGGTCGGCATCCCGACCGATCCGGCGCCGACGACGATCGCGTCATAGGTCCTATTCATGGGACTCCTCCGCAATTCCGGCGAAGGCGCCGATGGGCACTTCCACGAAAAGCGGACGGTCCACCCGGTCGGTGACGGTGCCCAGATCGACCCCCTCCTCCTTGAACATGCGCCAGATCATGGGCCGGCAGGTCTTGGAGCCGCAGGCCCCCATGCCGGCGCGCGTGAGGGCCTTGAGCTGGTTCAGGTCCCGGACGCCCGAGCGGATGGCGGACCGGATCTCGCCCGCGCTGATGCGCTCGCAGCGGCAGACGATGGCTTCGTCCGGCGGCGGGGCCTTCTCGTAGACGGTCATGGGGTTGATCTGGCGTTCCTGCACCCAGATGCCGACGGCGCGTTTGGCCACCGGTCGATCGACCCGGATGTGGACCATGAGGGTGCCGGGGTATTTTTTGCGGGTTTTGACCTTCTCCACCGCGTAATAGCCCAGGATGGCACCGTCCACGTCCGTGACCGGCACTTTCCGGCCGACCTCCACCTTTTCGCGCCAGACCTCGTAGGGCAGGATGACCAGCGGGTGTTCGGGGTCCTTGCGGTAATCGACCAGCGTGACCGAAAGCCCCGGACAGACGGCGACGCAGCTGGCGCAGCCGGTGCAGTCTTCGTTGTCGACAAAATAGGGCAGGCCCGTGATCGTGTCGTTTTCGGTATGAATCGCGCGCTGCGGGCAGACCGAGGTGCACGGGTTGCAGGGCACCTCCTGGTAGCAGTGGAAGACCGGGAAAACGCCTTCTTCCTTGGCAGGCGGCTCGCGGCGCACCACACTGCCGGGCCGGGATTTGAGCACGGCGGCTTTGTCGTCCCACTCCTTCGGTACCTCGCCGGAGTATACCCCCAGGGACCGGGCGATCCTCAGGCCCTCGATCTTACCCGTGAACATGGCCGCCGAGGCTTCGGCAATTTCCTGGGCGTCGCCGGCGTGAAAGACGTCCATGCCGAATTGCTTGGCCTTGAGGTAAAACTCGTTTACCTCCGCCAGACCGACGGCGATGAGCACCGTGTCCACGGCGAAGGTCTTTTCGGTGCCGGGCTTCACGTTCCATTGGTCGTCAAGCTCGGCGATGGTGGCCGACGCCACCCGGTCCGTGCCGGCGGCGCAGGTGATGGTGTGTCGGGTGAAGATGGGCACTCCGAGGCGCGCGAGCTTGTCGGCGTGGACCTTGTACCCGCCGACCTGCGGCAGGGCCTCGATCAGGGCGACCACCTCGATGCCGGCCTGGATGGCGTGGTAGCCGGCGATCAGCCCCACGTTGCCGCCGCCGACGATCAGCACCCGCTCGGAGGACTTCACCAGGTCGCGGTTGACCAGGGTCTGGAAGGCCCCGGCCCCGTAGACCCCGGGAAGGGTGTTGCCCGGGAAGGAGAGCATTTTCTCGCGCGCACCGGTGGCCGCCATGAGCTTCGCCGGCTTGACGCTGAGGTAGCGGCCGTCGCGCACCACGCCGACGACCTGGTCCGCGAACACGGCCACGGCGGTGGTGTTGAGCCAGACCTCCACCGAGGGGTGTTTGGCGATCTCGGCGGCGAGAATGTTGCCGATCTCAAAGCCGCGCGTTCCGGCGTAGGAGTCCTCCACCGAGCCGAAGAACTTGTGGGTCTGCAGCACCAGTTTGCCGCCCAGGCGGTCCTTGTCGTCGACCACCAGGGTGCGCACGCCGAGTTTGCCGAGCTCGATCGCCGCCGACAGGCCGGCCGGGCCGCCGCCGATGATCAGCACCTCGGTGGCGACGGCCTCCACCGGTGCCGCCTGCGGCGGTGCGTCTTCTGCGGGCAGCCGGGGCAGGCCCTCCACGCTTTGAACCGCCATCCCGGCCCGCAGCGGCGTCATGCAGGCCTTGACGGGCCGCCCGTCAGCGATGACCAAACACTGGGAGCACTGGCCGTTGGCACAGAAGAGTCCCTGGGGGCTGCCGTCCTTGGGGTGGTGGCCGAAGATGTGGACGCCGTTGGCGATGAGGGCCGAGGAGATCATTTCGCCGTCGACCCCGGACAGGGGGGCGGCGTTCCAGGTGAAGGCGATCGCCTCTTTGTCAGGAATCGTCAATATGGGATGTTTGCGGATGCGCATGGGTCTCATCGCTTTCTCGGAGTATCGCCTTTCGGCGCGGTGCTTATGCGGCGGGGGGAAGCGGTCGCGCCGGCCTGCTCCTCCCGCGCGCGGCGTTGCATGTAGCCGTTGAAGCGCTGCACGTGTTCACGGGCCAGCCGCCGGGCCTCGTCGGCGGACCCTTTTTCGATCGCATCGACCAGGCCGCACAGGTCGCGGAAGTTTTCCTGGAGTTCCTGGTCATCCATTGAAAGAAAGCGGTCGTAATAGCGGTGGATGTTGTCGTGAATGGAGGTGAGGACGCTCTGGTAAATCGGGTTCTGGGTGGTGGCGGCGATGGTCGTGTGGATCTGCTTGTCCACCTCGAGGAATTCATCGCGTCGTTGGCGACCGGCCCGCACGCAGGAGCGGGCATCTTCCAGCAGGTCTTTTAGTTTCCGGATGTCGGAAGCCGAGCGTCGCTCGGCCGCTTGCGCGGCAATGCTGCCCTCCATTCCCTCGCGGAATTCGGCCAGGTGGTTCAACGAGACTTTCTGCGAGCGGATGAGCAGCCCCAGGCTTTCACTGACGCCGCCGGCATCCATGGCCCGGACCACCGAGCCGCCGCCGACGCCCAGGCGGATTTCAATCAGCCCCTTCTGCTCCAGCACCCGCAGGGCTTCGCGCAGCGTGCCGCGGCTGATCTGGAACGTCGTCTTGAGATCCCTCTCGGAGGGCAGCGTCTGGCCGGTCTTGATGCGCCCGGTCAGAATGGCCTCCTCGATCTGGGAAACGACGTCCTGGAAGATCTTGGTGGGCCTGGCGGTCTGGAACATGCGACGGTGTCCGTGAAATGGGTAGTTTTATAATGGTTGGACCATTTGTATTCCAAAGCACCGGCGCGTGTCAAGCGAAAACAGCTTGACGAATACGGGCCGGGGTTTGTAGAAGCATACGGATTTGGCACATTTCCGGTAAGATAGTCGGGTCAGGGTCCCGGAGCGCCGGGCGCCGCAGCTCTGGAATCGGTCGGCGGTATTCCTCCCTTTTCTCCCCTTTGGCAAAGGGGGGTGGAGGGATTTAAAATTCGACAACGCAACGGATTGGAAAGGGAGACACGAGGACATGGTGATCGGGAAAAAACTTGCGATGTTGGGCTCGGGCAACATGGGCGAGGCCCTGGTGAGCGGGCTCGTGAATTCCGGCTCGGCCCGGGCGGAGGACATCATCTGCACCGACGTCCGCGAGGAGCGGCTGGCGGAGATGCGCGAGCGCTACGGCGTGCGGACCTCGACCGACAACCTGGAGGCGGTGGCGGCCTCCGAGGTCGTCATCTACGCGGTCAAGCCCCAGCTCATGGCCGAGGTGCTCAAGGAGACATCGGACCATCTGGATCTGTCCAAACTCATCATCTCCATCGCCGCCGGAGTCCCGCTGCGGGCGATTGAGTCCCTGCTGCACAAGGAGCTGCGCCTGATCCGCGTCATGCCCAACATCGCCGCGCTGGTCAAGGAGTCCGCGACCGCGCTCTCGGCCGGCAAGCATGCGAAAAAAGAAGACATCGATCTCGCCATGGCGATCTTCAATTCCGTGGGCAAGGCCGTGTTTCTGAGGGAGAACTACCTGATGGATGCCATCACGGGGCTGAGCGGCAGCGGGCCGGCCTACATCTTCATCATCGTCGACGCGCTGTCCGACGCCGGGGTGAAAATGGGGCTCTCGCGCAAGGACGCCCAGTTCCTCGCCGCCCAGACGGTGTTGGGGGCGGCCAAGATGCTGATGGAAACCCGCGAGCACCCCGGCCAGCTGAAAGACCGCGTGACCTCCCCGGGCGGCACGGCCATCGCCGGCATTCACACCCTTGAGAAGGGCGGACTGCGGACCACCCTGATCAACGCCGTGGAAGCCGCGACCCAGCGTTCCAAGGAGCTCGGTGAGATGATGATCAAGTATTTCGCCGATGCGAACAACCATTAAAATGCGGATTGGGACGCTCCCGGAAGCTTCTGGCGCGGCCCTGAACGAATTTGCGGATTCAATTGCCTCCAGGCTTCCGCGATGTTACACTGTCCATGTCGGCAATTTTTCAGTGTGGAGAGGTTTGGCGCATGAAGATAGCGAAGGCGCTGGTTCTTCTAATGTTCCTGTTGGTCGGCGGGGCCCAGAGCGGCCTGGCCGCCGCCGACAAAATCGACTGGCACGGCTACGAGAGCGGCCTGGCGCGCAGCAAGTTCGAGAAAAAGAAGGCTTTTCTCTATTTCCATGCGGAATGGTGCGCCTACTGCGCAGAAATGGATAGCAAGACCTTCAAAGACCCTGCGGTGATCGCCACTCTCAACCGCAACTTCATCCCCATCCGGGTGGATTCGGAACGTGAAACGGCCGCCGCCGCTTTGTTCCGGGTCAAGGGGTTGCCGGATTTATGGTTTCTTGCCGAATCCGGAGAGGTGATCGGCCATCGGCCCGGTTTCATTCCGGCCGACCAGTTGATGAAAATTTTGAACGTCGTCATGACGGCCCCTGCCGGCAAATAGGCGGATGCAGTGATCGGGACGCTCCCAAGATGGGCGGGTCGCAGCCGAGGGGGCCCGGGGCGGGATGAGGCGCGTCAACGGGAGATCCGACGGATGATCCGGTAGAGGGTGGTTGCGATCAGAAACCCGGTCACGATCACCAGCAGGCGGGGAACCCAGATGTAGGGAAGGGTTGCTTCGGCCTCCCGCGCAACGGAGATCCCGATCAGGCCGAAAAAGAGAAGGGCCCCGAGCAGAGCAAGGACCAGGCTGTAGACCAGCGCGGGATGGTTCAGCCAAAAGGCCGGCCGCCTGGAGGTCGAGCTCCAGCCGGGGTCGAGGATGCGGATGCTCGGCGGCTTGCGGTGCTTCAGCCGATCGATGAGTCTCAGGTAAATGGTACGGCCCTCCGTTGCATGGAAAATAATCGATGTCTATTAGGCCGATGTGCAAAAATCAAGCAGAGATAAAACGAGTATGCAGTGCGATCCGACGTCTGGGGGTTTTTTGCCTGGCCGGGGTTGTGATGTGGGGGGTGGGAGGCTGCGCCGTGCCGCTCAAGCCGAATGGTGACAAACTGCCGGTGGCTGCCTCCGAGGCTGAAAGCATCCTCTCCGGACGGACCGGGGCGCCGGTTTCCTGGGATGAGATGCTTGCCGATCTGCAGACCGTGCGGGTCGTCTACGTCGGGGAGAAACACAACGTGGCGGCGCATCATGCGGTGCAGCTGCGCGTGATCCGGGCGTTGCATGACCACAACGCACGGCTGGCGGTAGGAATGGAAATGTTCGACCGTTCCTACCAGGCCGCGTTGGACCAATGGTCGACCGGCAGCATGGATGAGAATGACTTCCTGCGCAGCACCCATTGGTACGCCAACTGGCGATTTGATTTCGCGCTTTATCGCGACATCCTCCAATACGTTAAATTCGCTCACATCCGGCTTGTGGCCCTGAACCTGCCCTTCAACATTCCCCCGAAGATCCGGGTCGGCGGCATCGAGCACCTCTCGGCGTACGAGAAAAGTTTCCTGCCTGCACAGGTGGACACCACCATCGTCGCCCACCGGGAATTCGCCCAAAAAATATTCAACCTGCACGATTTCAAGACCGGCGTGAAATTCGAGGATTTTTACCTGGCGCAGTGCGTGTGGGAGGACGTGATGGCCGAATCCGTCGTCGACTTCCTCGGCGCCGACCGCATGGTGGTGCTCGCCGGCAACGGTCACATCCAATTTAAATACGGCGTCCCTGAGCGCGCATTTAAGCGCAACGGCGTCCCCTACCGCACCATTTACCAGGGCTCTCCCGGCGAGGAACTCGATCCATCCATCGCCGACTACATTCTGGTGGTCCCATAATTATAATTTTGGCCGCCAGGCCAAAATTATTAGTGATCACTATATGTTGAACGATTTTCTTGACTTCCCGCAACATATTGTGTAAAATCACTCCAGAACTTAAAAAACGGCCCTCACCTGAACGCCCTCGCTCAAAACGACCTAAAATTTGATGGAATCCCCCCCATGGCACTGGACTGCCGGGATCGGCCTGATGGAATGAGAGGTTTCCCGCAACGAGTTGACCTGAAAACCCGCAGGAGTGGCCTACGTGTTCGAACAAATTGAAAAACGCGACAGCAGGATCGTAGAATTCGATTCATCCAAAATCACCGCCGCCATCACCAAGGCCGGCATCGCCACCGGCGAGTTCAGCGAGCGCGAGGCCAAAAAGCTCACGCTGCGGGTCCTGACCCTGGCGCATGAGCTGCGGCTGGGGCCCACCCCGAAGGTGGAGGAGATCCAGGACATCGTCGAGCGCGTGCTGCTGGACTCGCCCTTCTACAAGACGGCCAAGGCCTATATTCTCTACCGTGAACAGCACGCCCAGATCCGCAAAATCACCACCCGTGCGAATGTCGATTTGGTGAACCACTACATCGAGAAGCTCGACTGGAAAATCCGCGAAAACAGCAACATGAGCTACTCCCTGCAGGGGCTCAACAATTACATCTCCTCCGAGGTGACCTCCGAGTACTGGCTGAACAGCATCTACCCGCCCGAGATCCGTCAGGCCCACACGGAAGGCGACCTTCACATCCACGACTTGAACCTGCTTTCGGTCTACTGCGTGGGCTGGGACCTGATGGACCTGCTGCGCCAGGGTTTCAAGGGGGTGGAAGGCAAAGTGGAAAGCTCCGCGCCCAAACACCTGCGCAGCGCCCTCGGCCAGATCGTGAACTTCTTTTACACCCTGCAGGGGGAGGCGGCCGGGGCTCAGGCCATTTCCAATTTCGACACCCTGCTCGCCCCGTTCGTGCGCTACGACCGCCTGAAGTATCCGGAGGTCAAACAGGCCCTGCAGGAGTTCATCTTCAACATCAACATCCCGACCCGGGTCGGATTTCAAACGCCGTTTACAAACATCACCCTCGATCTCAACCCGCCTTCCATTCTGAAGGACACGCCCGTGGTGGTCGGCGGCGTGGAGCGTCCGGAAACCTACGGCGAGTTCCAGGCCGAGATGGACCTGGTCAACCGGGCATTTGCCGAGGTCATGATGGAGGGCGACGCCAAAGGCCGGGTGTTCACCTTTCCGATACCGACCTTCAACCTCACGGCGGATTTCGACTGGGACAACCCCAACCTCGAGCCGTTGTGGCGCATGACCGGTAAATACGGGATCCCGTACTTTTCCAATTTCATCAACTCCGACATGTCCCCGGAGGACGCGCGCTCCATGTGCTGCCGGCTGCGGCTCGACAACCGGGAGCTGCTCAAACGCGGCGGGGGTCTTTTCGGCGCCAACCCACTCACCGGCTCCATCGGCGTCGTGACCCTCAACCTGCCGCGCATCGGGTACCTCAGCGACGGCGAGGCCGATTTCTTCGCCCGTCTCACCCGGCAGGTGCGGCTGGCGGCCGAAAGTCTGATCATCAAGCGCAAGGTCCTCGAGCAGTTCACCGACAAGAACCTTTACCCGTACTCCAAGTTCTACCTGCGGGAGATCAAGAACGCCTCCGGAATCTACTGGAAGAACCACTTTTCAACGATCGGCATCATCGGCATGAACGAGGCCTGCCTGAATTTTTTGGGCAGGGACATCACCACCGCCGAGGGTCAGCGGTTCGCGCTGCGGGTGATGGATTTCCTGAGAGAGACCATCGCCGGCCTCCAGCAGGACGGCGGGACCCTGTTCAACCTGGAAGCGACTCCGGGCGAGGGCACATCCTACCGGCTGGCCATGCTCGATAAAAAACGATTTCCGGATATCGTCGCCGCCAATGAATCCGATGTGCGCCAACAGGGCGCCGCCCCCTACTACACCAATTCCAGCCAGCTGCCGGTCGGCTTCACCGACGATCTGTTCCAGGCCCTGAGCCTGCAGGATGAGCTGCAGTGCAAATACACCGGGGGCACGGTGATGCACATTTTCCTGGGCGAGCAGGTGAAAGACACCGCGGTCATCCGGAATTTGGTGCGCAAGATCGCCGCCCATCACCGACTGCCTTACTTCACCCTCACCCCGACATTCAGCATCTGCCCCTCCCACGGCTATCTGGAGGGGGAGCAGCCCCGTTGCAGCCGGTGCAGCGAGTCGACCGAGGTCTACTCCCGGGTGGTGGGGTATCTGCGGCCGGTGAAGCAGTGGAACAGCGGCAAGCAGGCCGAGTTCGGGGATCGAAAGAACATCAGGGTCGCCTCCTGAAAGGGTTTTCAGGTCTTTGGGTATTCAGGGGTCTTGCCAAACAACCCAACTCCACATACCTGAAAACCTCTAACGAAAAGACATCGAATCAGCGAGTGGCTGCACGGCTTCGTTCAGCGTTGCAACCGGCGAAGAAAGACATGCACATCGGCGGCCTCCAAAAGCAATCCTTCATCGACTACCCGGGACGGGTGAGCTGCGTCGTTTTCCTGGCGGGGTGCAACTTCGACTGCCCCTATTGCCACAATCCGCAGTTGACCGGCGACCCCGCCCGGCGGCCGGCCGCGGTTGCGGCGGCGGACGTTTTCGTGTTCCTCGATCAGCGGCGCGGGTTCCTGGACGGTGTCGTCATCTCCGGCGGCGAGCCCACCCTGCATCCGGACCTTCCGGATTTCTGCGCGCGGGTCAAAAGCCTGGGCTACTCCGTCAAACTGGACACCAACGGCAGCCGGCCGCAGATGCTCACACGGCTCATCCGCGAGGGCCTGGTGGACTACGTGGCCATGGACATCAAGACGGACCCGGAGCGGTATGAAGGCTGCGTCGCCGGCCGCTGTGACAGCTCCGCGCTGCTCGCCAGCATGCGCGTGATCATGGATTCGGAACTCGACTACGAATTCCGGACCACCTGCGTAAAGCCCCTGGTCACCCCGGACACCGTCGAACGCATCGCGCGGCTCATCCAGGGCTGCCGCAGGTACACCCTGCAGCCCTTCAAGGAGGCCGCCCTCCTGCACCCCGAATATTTCAGCACATGCGACCCCGCGTGTTCTCCTGCCGAAATGGATCGCCTGAAATGCATCGCGGAGCCTTGGGTTCAAACCTGTCTGGTGCGGTGAGACGGGATCCATAAAAAAATCTTGTCTTGCCCAATAAATCATGTTAAGCGCCAACGGTGATGAACCTTGAAGCGGTGCGTTCAGCAGGCCCCGTCGATTCAAGGTTTTCCCCGGTGAATCCCATGAATGGTTAAAAGGAGGAAGGTCCCGATGGACAGCGGCAGCAAATTCCTGACGTTCACCTCGGTTATCATGTTGGGGTTGATCCTCCAGGTGGTCCTGGCCGTCGCCGATCAGCGCGACAACCCGGAGAGGGCCGCCGTGGAATTCGCCGAGGCGTATTTCTGGCTGGACGCCTCCATGGCAGACCGGCTCTGCAAGCAGCTGTCGCAGCCGTCCGAGAACGGCGTGGTGGCGAACTATCTGCAACGGGTCGACCAGGAAGCCCGTTCCAAGGGCTTCCAGTTCAACTATATGAAACAGGGCATCTTCCACATTCAGACCCAGACCACCCTCAAGGACGTCGACACGGCCGAAGTCAGGTTCAAGGGCGAGCGCCGCCGCACCATCAACCCGGTGTTCGGGCTTGTGGCCCGTTGGTTTTCCCTTGGCGAAACCCATCCGGTGGAAGAGACCCTGACGCTGGTTCGGGAGGGCGGCCGCTGGAAAGTCTGCGGTAAACCCTTCCGCCTGATTGAAAGCTGACCCTTTCTCCGCTATAATCATCCCTGGAAGTGCCGGTTTCACTCGGCAGAAATCGGCACTTCCGGCCTTTCACCCCTTTCCCTAACATCTGCGATGGACGATACGCTGTCCCTTTACACGCACCTGCGTGAGCGGGCGTGCCGGATCGCCGCCCGGTTTCCGGCGGGCGATTTTTACCGCGATGAGGCCGGCGCGCTGGACGTCTCGCGGAGGATTTTTGAAACCGATCGCCTGGTCGTCCGGCTGCAGCAGCAGGTGCTTGCCTGTCTGGAGGACGATTTCGGCCACGGTATGCTGCACGCCACCAAGGTCGCCCTGGACGCGGGCGCCCTGACCCATATCGAGGGCCGGGCAGCCGGCTACACGGGCGGCTATCTGGCGCGTCGGGTCTGCATCGCGCATGGCGCCGGCCTGCTGCACGACATCCAGCGCAAGCAGACCAACCATGCCGAGCAGGGGGCCTCCTTCGCGGCCCGCCTGCTCGCCGAATACCCGCTGGGGGCCGATGAAATCGAGGACATCTGCATCGCCATCCGCAACCATGAAGCGTTCAAGACCACGGTCGGCGTCAACACCCGTGAGGGGGCGCTGGTCTCCGACTGCCTGTACGATGCCGACAAGTTCCGCTGGGGGCCGGACAACTTCACCGACACCCTGTGGGCCATGGTCGCCTTCAGGCGGCCGACCTTGCGCGAATTCGTGGGGCACTACCCGGCCGGCATGGAGAGCCTCTCCCGGATCCGAACCACCTTCCGTACCCCGACCGGCAGGACCTACGGCCCCCGGTTCATCGATGCGGGGATCGCCATCGGCGAGGAGCTCTACCGGGTGATCTGCAGCGAATTCTCAGCCTACCTTTGATGGCGTCGTAAAAAGGCCGACCCCTGCCGCTTTCCCGTTTGACAGCCCATGTCGGTTCTTCTATACTTCTTAGACTCATCTTGTCGGATTTGCTTCTTTCCACCCCCATCACCAAAGGAGGTAGACATGCCCCCGCAAGAATGGCCCACACCCCACTGGCCGGATGGCGTCCCCCGCGAAGTCACCGGATACGACAAGCCCCTCTTTTCGATCTTGGACGAAACGGCCAAAGAATTCCCGGACCGGGTCTACACCGTTTTCAGCGACACTTCGCGGACCTACGCCCAGGTCAAGGACACGGCCGACCGGATCGCCAACTTCCTGGCCGGCCGCGGCATCCGCAAGGGCGATCGCGTGGCCATCTTCCTGCCGAACCTGCCGCATTATCCGCCGATTTACTTCGGCATCCTCAAGGCGGGAGCGGTCGGGGTCACCTGCAACCCGCTCTACACGGCACATGAGCTCCAGCACCAGCTCAAGGACAGCGGCGCCAAGGCCGTTTTCTGCATGGATCACCCCGGGTTCTACCCGACCACCGTCAAGGCTATCGAAGGAACCGGCGTCGAGACGGTGGTGATCTGCGGGGTCAAGTCCTACCTGCCCAAGCTGAAAGGGATCATCGGCGGCCTGCTGGGGAAGATCCCCAAGGCCGAGTCCTACCGGCCCGGCCATTTGTTTTTCGACGATGTGCTCGCGGCGGCCAGACCCGAACCGCCCGCGGTCGACATCCGCCCCTCGACGGACCTGGCGCTCATTCTCTACACGGGCGGCACGACGGGGGTTCCCAAAGGCGCCTGCCTGACCCACACCAACTTCACCTACGACCTGGCCGGCATCAACCAGTGGATGCAGCTGGTGCACGAACCGGGCGCCAAGCCCGAGACGCAGCGCAGGGACTTTCACACCTATCTTGGGATCCTGCCCTTTTATCACAGCTTTGGTATGACCTGCGCCATGCTTTCCTCTTGCGCCAGCGCCAGCCGGCTGATCTGCGTCCCCGACCCCAGGGCCGGCAACCCGCCCTTCACCGAGGTGCTCAAAATCGTCCAGAAGCACCGGCCCACGCTCATGCCGGCGGTGCCGACCATTTTCATGGCCTTCACGAATCATTCCCAACTGGAAAAGTTCGACCTCACCTCGCTCATCGGCTGCTTCTCAGGGGGCGCCCCGCTGCCGCCGGAGGTCTGTCGGCGGTTCGAGGAGAAGACGGGCGCCGTCATCTTCGAAGGCTACGGCCTGAGCGAAACCGCGCCGGTGGCCACCGCCAACCCCACCAACACCCACCAGCGCAAGATCGGCAGCATCGGCTTCCCGCTCCCGGGCACCGTCATCAAGGTGCTCGACGTAGCGTCGGGTCTGCAGGAGCTGCCCCGGGGTGAGGACGGCGAGATCGCCGTCTGCGGCCCCCAGGTGATGAAAGGCTACTGGAACCGTCCCGAGGAAACCGCCAAAGCCCTGCGCAACGGCTGGCTTCACAGCGGAGATACCGGCACCATGGACAACGAGGGCTATGTTTTTATCGTCGATCGGGTCAAGGACATGATCAATGCCGCCGGATTCAAGGTCTGGCCGGCTGAAATCGAACAACACCTGTACCACCATCCGGCCATTCAGGAACTGGCGGTGTATGGCGTGCCCCATCCTGAAAAAGGCGAGGCCGTGCGGGCAGCCATCGTGCTGAAATCAGGCGCACAGGTCACCCGCGATGAAATCATCGGCTACTGCCGCGAGAACATGGCCAATTACAAAGTTCCCACGGTTGTGGATTTCGTGGACGAACTGCCCAAAAGCGCAACCGGGAAAATACTCAAACGCGTGCTGAGGGACCAAGCCAAAAAGTAATACCATCAGAGAGAGGAGACCGACGACATGTTAAGCAAAGCGTTCATCCCTTACAAAGGCTATTACGCCACACCCTTCGCCCGCTGGCAGGGCAGCATGGCAAACGAAAATTCCATTGTTCTCGGTGCGGAGACCTCCACGCGCTGGCTCGCCGAAAAGCAATGGGATCCCAAGATGTTCGACTATGTCATCCTGGGAGTCACCGTAGGTCAACCCAAGCTTTTCTATGGCGGCCCATGGTCCGCGGCTCTGATCGGGGCGGTGGACAGTCCGGGACTGCTGGTCAGCCAGGCCTGCTCCACCTCCACCATCGGGATCTACCAGGC
>Ga0210088_1000070_pt1 | contig 20031 bp, 11 predicted proteins | sample RushMan_CattailN_6_FD_185557 | JGI IMG/M metagenome (GOLD analysis project Ga0210088, IMG submission 185557) | Wetland microbial communities from San Francisco Bay, California, USA, that impact long-term carbon sequestration -... | ecosystem: Environmental > Aquatic > Marine > Wetlands ... | reverse complement strand
CTACGATCGCTGCCAGCATCGTTTGCCGCACCGCGCTCAACACGGCCCGCCGGTTTATCTACCCGTTTGCGCCGGACCTCAGCCGGACACTGGGCGTCCCTCTCACCTCCATCACGGCCCTGATTGCGGTGAACTGGGCCACCAACCTGCTCGGGCTGGTGACCGGCCCGCTGGCCGACCGTTTCGGCTACCGGGGAATGATGCTGATCGGCATGGCGATGCTCGCAGCAGGCATGATGGCCGGCGGGCTGTTTCCCTTTTTCGGCGTCCTCATCGCAGCCCAATTCTTAAGCGGCCTCGGCAAAAGCCTGTTCGACCCGGCCCTGCAAGCGTATGTCAGCTCCCGCGTTCCCTACCGACGCAGGGGGCTGGTCGTCGGCTTCCTGGAAACGGCCTGGGCCGCCAGCACCCTGGTCGGCATCCCCGCCATGGCGTTTCTGATCGACCGTGCCGGATGGCGCGCGGCCTTCGTCGCGCTCAGCATCTGCGGCATAGCGGGGCTCTTGATGGTGAAAGCGGTGACCCCGGTCGAACGGCGACCGGCGTCGCCGTCGCACGCCGGGCTCGATCTCAGGAGCAGTTTGCGGGAGGTCCTTGGTAACCGGGCGGCTCTGGGGGTGGCCTGCTATGCGTTTCTTTTCAACCTCGCCATGGACAACCTGTTCGTGGTCTACGGCGTCTGGATGGAAGAGGCGTTTCAGCTGAGCCTGCTGGCGGTCGGAGTGGGCACCGGCGTCATCGGTGCGGCGGAACTGGCTGGGGAGTTTCTCACGGCCGGACTCGCCGACCGGGTCGGACTGAAGCGTGCCGCCGTCGGCGGGGTCGCGCTATGCGTCCTGACCTATGCGGTGCTTCCGTTCGCGGCCACAACCGTTCTCCTCGCACTGGTGATGCTGTTTGTGCACTTCTGCATCTTCGAGATGACCATTGTGACCATACTGTCGCTGACAACAGAACTTCTCCCGCACTCGCGTGCGACCATGATTGCAACCTACTACGCGGCGGCAGGGCTCGGTCGCGTGGGCGGGGCGCTTTTAGGGGGGCCGGTCTGGCTGGCGTTCGGCATCGTGGGAACGGGCGTCACGTCGGCCGCCATCTCGGCGCTTTCCTTAGCCACCCTGCTGTGGGGGCTGAGAGGATGGCACAACGATTGAACTACGCTCCTCGGCAGGGGACTTGCCCAGGTACCCCTTGAGGGTTTCCAGCACCAGCAGGGACTGCATCTCCTCCCGGTTCAGCCCTTCCCAATAGCTCTCGGACCAGAAGGCCTCCGGCAGATGCTTGCGCGCACCGCCGTTCAGCTTTTCCCCACGGGCGGCCAGCAGTCGGCGGTAGGATTTCATTTGGTCCCGCATCGCGGCATCCGGAAGCCCCGCAATCTTCCGGCAATCCTCTTCCAAGGTCTTCACAGCGGGCAAACGCGGGGATTCCATGATCTCCTTGAACGCCCGCGCGAACCGCACCAGGCCTTGGTAGATGTGGTCGTTTTGTACCATGTTGATGTTGGACCAGCCGGCCCGGAGCCATTTGAAGTTGGCAATGCGCACCCGCCCTGCGTCCGGTCCCGCTTCGGTGTAAACGGATAACCCGGCCGAGTCATACATGTAGGATTTGACCCACCCGAGTCCCGTGACGTTCAGACCCGATTCCCCGGAATAAAAATAGGTCCAGTCCTCGTCGTTTCCGATGATGTAGCCTTTGCGGCCGACATTCGAGACGTCGGCCTGCCTGGAAATCGAAATCACGGACCGGCGCTGGCCGCTGGTGAAAAGAATCAACGTCCGGTGCAGACCGTAGCGGTAGTAGCCCCCGGTCGAGAGATCCGGCGTATTTTCAACCGTTTCTACCCCCCGGACCACCACCGGTGCGTCACCCGCGCCGAACAGCTCCCATAGCCGCGGAAACTGCGCCCAGGGCTTTTCCGTCTGCTGCCAGGAAGTGCTTCGCAGCGAAGCCGGGCTGGTGGCAAACCAGGGAATCGCGGGGTTGAAGGAATATTTCAGCACATCGATCAAACGAGTGTGCACATCCACCTCGTTGTAGCTGGAAGAGAACCCGTTGGCGGAGCCTGCCGAAAAAATCTCCCCATCCTTCTTGTTCCGGGTGACGAAGTCCATGAGACCCGCAATGCGCTCCGGTTGGAATTTTGCCTCGTTGGCGGCGCCGACCAGGCTCAACAGGTGCTCGGTCCCGGACAATACTTCGACCGGAAGGAGTTTCTCGTCGGCGGCCCGGCTTTCAACCGCAAGAAAGGCAAAGCAGGCCGAGAAAAAAATCAAAGCCCTCAAAAAGTGCACGAATTTGTTCATGGCGCCTGTCCCGCTGCAGGTCCGACCCGTCGATCCCTCCCAGGGGGCCAATGTTAAACAATTGGGGTCGGCCGTTTTTCGTATGCTGATCCTAGTAGGCATCCCGGAGGTGTTTCGCAAGCTTATTTTCAAGGTTTGCAAAACCCTTCCCGCGGGATTACTTTAGCCCCGAAATGAAACACGACGCAATCCTGATATCCGGCGCCCGCCAACACAACCTCAAGAACCTGGACTTGGCAATTCCCTTGAACCAGATCACCGTCGTCACGGGCGTGAGCGGCTCGGGGAAATCATCGCTGGCCTTCGACACCCTCTATGCCGAGGGCCAGCGCCGCTACATCGAGACTTTCTCGCCCTACGCCCGCCAGTTCATGGACCGCATGGACCGGCCGCAGGTCGACAAGATCGAGGGCATCCCGCCCGCCATTGCCATCGACAGCAAGGACCCGGTTCGCACGTCGCGCTCCACCGTGGGCACCATGACCGAGATCACGGACTACGTGAAGCTGCTGTATGCGCGCCTCGGCCGGCTGCACTGCCGTTCCTGCGGGCGGCCGGTCGAGCCCGAGACGCCCGAGCACGTCTGGCACCGGCTGCAGCACCTGCCGGGAGGCTCCCCGGTGGTCATCACGTTCCCCTACCCGCTGAACGGCGGAGAAAACGAGGAACTGCGCGGCGCGCTCATGCCGCTCGGGTTCGACCGCCTTTACCGGGACGGCCGGGTCGTCCCGATCGAGGCGTGGCGGCCGCAACGCGGCGAAAAGGAAGTTGATGTCGTCGCGGACCGGCTGAGCTTTCGGCCGGAGGAAAGAAAACGCGTGCTCGACTCGGTCGAACTCGCGTTTCGTTTCGGCGCCGGGCGGCTCGATGTGTGGATGCCGCCGGACGGACGCCACGCCTTCAGCAGCCGGTTGGAATGCGCTGCCTGCCGGATCGCCTACAGCACTCCGCTCCCAAGCCTCTTTTCGTTCAACAGCCCCCTCGGCGCCTGCGACACCTGCCGCGGGTTCGGCCGCACCATCGGGATCGATCTGGACCTGATCATCCCCGACCGGTCGCGATCGCTTGCGGAGGGGGCCATCAAGCCGTTCGGGGGGAATAAGGACGGCCGCATGGAGTTCGACGACTTGGCGCAATTCTGCCGCCGGCAGAAAATTCCCCTGGACAAACCCTTTCAAAACCTGTCCGCCGCCCAGCAGCGGTCCATCGTTGCGGGGACGTCTTCCTACTACGGGATCGAGGGCTACTTCCGCTGGCTCGAAAACCGCACCTACAAGATGCACGTGCGCGTGCTCCTGTCGCGCTACCGCAGCTACGACATCTGCCCCACGTGCAGCGGCACCCGCTTCAAACCGGACTCCCTGCTCTATCGCCTGGGGGAGCTCACCATCGCCCAAGTCTATGCCCTGAACGTCGCGCAGGCCCTCGATTTTTTCAACCGGCTGCCGGTGTCCGAAACCGACGAAGCCGGGTGCATGGTCCGCGATGAAGTCCGTGGCCGGCTCACGTACCTGCGCGACGTGGGCCTGGGCTACCTCACCCTGGACCGGCAGTCCCGCACCCTGTCGGGCGGCGAAGTCCAGCGTGTCGCCCTGACCTCGGCCCTGGGCTCCTCCCTGGTCAACACCCTTTACGTGCTGGACGAGCCCAGCATCGGGCTGCACCCCCGCGACAACCACCGCCTCGTTCACATCCTCAAGGGGCTGCGGGACCTTGCGAACACGGTGGTGGTCGTGGAGCACGACCCGGAGATCATCCGCGAGAGCGATTTCATCCTGGACCTCGGACCCAAGGCCGGCGCGGAGGGCGGCCGGCTGATGTATTTCGGACCCACCGCGCAGATCAACGGGTCGCTGACCGGCCAGTACCTGCGGGGGGCGCGCCGGATCCCGGTACCTGTTCGGCGGCGAACGCCGAACGACCGATGGCTCACCATCCGGGGCGCGGCCGAAAACAACCTCAAAGGCATCGACGTCGGCATCCCGCTGGGGCTGCTGGTCTGCCTCACGGGCGTGTCCGGATCGGGCAAGTCCACCCTCGCGGAAGAAATCCTTTTCAAGGCCGCCCGGCGAGCGCTGGGCAACCCCGAGGGCCGGCCCGGCCTGTACCGTACGATCGAGGGCATCGAGCACATCGACGAGGTGCTGCTGGTCGACCAGCGCGCCGTCGGGCGCACGCCCCGGGCCAACCCGCTCACCTACACCAAGGCCTTCGACCCGATCCGCAAGCTCCTGGCGGCAACGGAAGACGCTCGCCGGCGCAACTTCGGCCCGAGTCATTTTTCATTCAACGTCGCCGGCGGGCGTTGCGAAACCTGCCGGGGCGAAGGCTTCGAAAAGGTGGAGATGCAGTTCTTGTCGGACGTCTATCTGCCCTGCCCGGACTGCAACGGCCGGCGGTTCCGACCGGAAGTGCTGGAAGTGGCCTACCGGGGCAAGACCGTCACCGACATCCTCGAGTTGACGGTGGACCAGGCCATCGAGTTTTTCGGGGAAAACAAGGCCGTGATCGCCGCCCTGCGGCCGCTGTCCGAAGTCGGCCTGGGCTACATTCGGCTCGGCCAGCCCATCAGCACGCTCTCCGGCGGCGAGGCCCAGCGGCTTAAACTCTCCCGCTACCTGCGGTCCGACGACGGCAGCGGAAAACGCAAACTGTTCATCTTCGATGAACCGACCACCGGCCTGCACTTCGAGGACATCCACACGTTGCTGGTCTGCCTCCAGCGCCTGGTCGACACCGGCCACACGGTGCTCGTGATCGAGCACAACATGGACGTGGTCAAGAGCGCCGACTGGGTGATCGACCTGGGGCCGGAAGGCGGCGAGGCCGGCGGCGGCGTCGTGGCAGCCGGTCCTCCCGAGCTGATCACCGCCGAGGATCGCTCCCACACGGGCCGTTTCCTCAAGGCCTATCTCAACGGCCGGGGCCGCCTCAAGGCGGCACCGCCTTCCGGCAGCGGGGTGGCGGAGCCCGCCGCGGGCTACCGCGCACGGCCGGCCGCGCGCGTCATCGAGCTGAAGGGCGCCCGCGAGCACAACCTCCAGGACCTCAGCCTGACCCTGCCGCACAACGAACTCGTGGTGCTGACCGGGGTATCCGGCTCGGGCAAATCCACCCTGGCCTTCGACATCCTTTTCGCCGAGGGGCAACGGCGCTACCTGGAAAGCCTGGCACCCTATGTCCGCCAGTACATGAAGGTGCTGGAGCGGCCGGATGTGGACCTCGTGACCGGGCTGGCGCCGACGGTGGCCATCGAACAGCGCATCAGCCATGCCAGCCGGCGCTCCACCGTTGCCACCCTCACGGAAACCTACCATTTCCTGCGGCTGCTCTACAGCAAGCTCGGCTCCCAGTACTGCCCGGGCTGCGGCCGGCCCCTGGCGGCCCAGACCCACGCCGCCATCGTGGAGCAGGTCCGCACCCGCTACGGCCGCCGCCCGGCCCGGGTGCTGGCGCTCAAGGTGCTGGGCCGCAAAGGCTTCCACAAGGAGGTCCTGGAGCGCGCCCTGAAGAAGGGCTTCACCGAGGCGCGCATCGACGGCACGCTCACGCGGCTGACCCCGGGCATGGCCCTCTCGCGCTACCACGAGCACACCATCGAGCTTGTCACCGGGAAGCTGCCGGGCAGAGATCTCGAGGGCGTCGTCGCCCGCGGCCTGGAGGAGGGCGAGGGCCACATCAGCGTCATCGACCGTCGCGGCCGCGAAGACGTCTTCAGCCTGCACGGCATCTGCCCGGGTTGCGGCATCGGGATGGAGCCGCTCGACCCGCGGCTGTTTTCCTTCAACAGCAAGCAGGGCGCCTGCCCGGCCTGCAAGGGTCTCGGAGTGACCGTCGCCGACGAGGAGGACGAAGCGGTCGCGGAACCCCTGGTGTGCCTCACCTGCGGCGGCAGCCGGCTCAAGCCCCAGGCCTTGGCCGTCCGGATCGACGGCCGTTCCATCTGGGACTTGATGCAGCAGCCCGCCGGTGAGGTGCAGGCGATCGTCCGCGGCTTCAGGTTTCCCGCGCATCAGAAACCCGTGGCCGAACCCGTGGTCTCCGAGATCGTGACCCGGCTTTCCCTGCTGAACCACTTAGGGCTCTCCTACCTGTCGCTCGGCCGCAGCGGCAACACGCTGTCCGGCGGCGAGGCCCAGCGCGTGCGCCTGGCCGCCCAGCTGGGCTCCAACCTCACCGGGGTGTGCTACATCTTGGACGAGCCCACCATCGGCCTGCACCCCCGGGACAACCACGTGCTCGTGGACGCCCTGAAGACGCTGCGCGACCGCGGCAACACCATCATCGTCGTTGAACACGACGAGGAGACCATCCGGGCGGCCGACACCATCATCGACCTCGGCCCCGGCGCCGGCCGTGACGGCGGGAAGGTCGTGGCCGCCGGATCCCTGGCCGACATCCGGCGCGTGCCGCTGTCCGTGACCGGCGCCCTGATCGAAAGCCACGACCGCCGCATCACTTCGCGGTTGAGGCCCTGGCGGAGCGAGCCCACAATCCGCGTGTCGGGGGCGTCCGCCAACAATCTGCGGGGGGTCGATGTGGACTTCCCCTTGGGCCGCCTGATTGCCGTCACCGGGGTCTCCGGGTCCGGCAAATCCTCTCTGCTCAAGGAAACCCTCTTCAAAGGCATCAGGAACCGGCTGCTCGACCGCCGGGACCCGGCCGGGGCATGCAAGGACATCAGCGGGTGGAAGGCCGTCACGCGCGTGCTGGAGGTGGACCACAGCCCCATCGGCCGCACGCCGCGCTCGGTTCCCACGTCTTACATCGGCTTTCTGGACGACATCCGCCGGCTGTTCGCCATGACGCCCGCCGCACGCGCCCGCGGCTACAGCCCGGGCCGGTTTTCCTTCAATGTGTCCGGCGGCCGCTGCGAGGCCTGCCAGGGCCAGGGTCGCCCCAAAGTCGAAATGAGCTTTCTGCCGGATGTCTATGTGCCCTGCGAGGTCTGCGGCGGCCGGCGCTTCAACCCCGAAACCCTGGAGGTGTTCTACAAGGGCAGTACCATCGCCGATGTGCTCGCCATGACCTTCGCCGAAGCGGTGGTATTCTTCGGCGCCGTTCCGCCCATCCGCAAGGCGGTCCAGTTCGTGTGCGACGTGGGCCTGGGCTATCTCACCCTGGGCCAGCCGAGCCCGACGCTCTCCGGCGGTGAGGCTCAGCGCATTAAGCTGGCCGAGCAGCTGGCGAAGCCTTTGAACGGGCACAGTTTCTACATCCTGGACGAGCCCACGACGGGCCTGCACCTGGCCGATGTCCGCCGCCTGATCGACGTTTTGCAGGCATTGGTGGAGGCCGGCCACACGGTGGCCGTGATCGAGCACAACCTGGAAATTATCAAGGAAGCCGACTATGTCATCGACCTGGGGCCGGAAGGCGGGCCCGGCGGCGGTCGCCTGGTAGCATCCGGCTCGCCTCACGAACTGCTGAAGTTCGCCAAGGTGTCTCACACGGCGCGCTGCCTGAAGGACTATCTGTCGGGGAATAGATGAGAAACGAGAAAAAGCCGGTGCGCCAGCGCAATACGTTCCAATCCGCCGGCGGTCGCCTGCAGGCGTTTTTTCCTTTGACTCGTTGCTCGTTACGCTGCATCCTCAACGATGTTCTGCGCGATCGCCGCCCGGAGCACTACCGGCCGATCGTGACAGCGGATCGGTGAGAGGGCGTCCGGCACACCTCCTCGCTGTCCGTTTCGGGGCTTGCCGATTCGAGCCTCCGACTGTGGGAATGGCCCTGAGCGGGGTTGTCAGTCTGCTGCGATTCGGATAGACTGATGGAAGGATCAAACGGTTGCGGAACGTCATGACCGCCCACTGAAGGAGCCTTCGATGCCCAAGCGCCTGGAACTCACGCCGTCCGAACTGCGCCGCGTCTGCAATCCCTCCCAGTTCGACTTCAAGGACACCTCGGAGCTGGCCTCCCTGGACATGGTGATCGGCCAGGAGCGCGCGGTGCAGGCCATTGAATTCGGGTTGGACATGCGCAGCCCCGGCTACAACATCTTCGTCACCGGGGCCGAGGGCACCGGCAAATCCACCATCGTCAGGGACCTCACCACGCGCTTCGCGAAAACCCAGCCGATCCCGGACGACTGGTGTCTGGTGAACAACTTCAGCGACGAATTCCGGCCGCGGGCCATTGCCCTGCCGCCCGGCCGAGGGCCGTCCTTTGCCAAGAAAATCAGCCGGCTCGTCACCGATCTTAAAAAGGAAATCCCCAAGGCCTTCGAGACGGAGGCCTACTTGAAAAAGCTGGCCGCCGTCAAATCCCGTTTCAATAACCGGCAACAGGCCATTTTCCAGAAGATCGAACGCTTTGCCACCGAGCGCAGCCTGCACATTGATGCTTCCCAGAAGGAATACCCCGTCGTGCCCGTCGTCGACGGCAAGATCCTGAACGCGGAGGACTACCAGAAACTGCCGGACAACGTTAAAGCGGACATCGACGCCAAGGTCGGACAGATCCAGGCGGAGATGGAGAAGTCCGGCCGCAAGATCGAAAAACTCAGCCAGCAATTGCACGTCGACATCGAGCGGCTCATGAACGAGGTCGTCCACGCCCTCGTGCAGAAACGCCTCGATCCGATCCGGGAGGATTTCAAGGGCCGCGGCGAGGTTTTCGACTTTTTAAGCGCCCTGCAGGCGGACATCGTCGAGAACTTCAATCTGTTCATGCCGGCCGAAAAAGGCGAACCTCCTGCCGCCGGCGAGTGCCCCCAGCCGCCGAAAGCCCCCTTTCAGAAATACCAGGTCAACGTCCTGGTGCACCGCGAGGTGATGAAAGGGGCGCCGGTCATTTTCGAGACCAACCCGACCTACTTCAACGTGTTCGGCCGCATCGAGAAGCGCGCCTACATGGGCACGGTGAACACCGACTTTACCCTGGTGCTGGCGGGCTCGCTCCTCAACGCCAATGGCGGCTACCTGATCATGGAGATCGAGCCGCTGCTGATGCACCCGTACGTCTGGGAGGCGCTCAAACGATCGCTGCAGACCAAGCGCCTGGATATCGAGGACGTGCCCGAGGAGTGGGCCTTCGGCACCACCTCGCTGCGGCCGCAGCCGATACCGCTCGAAGTCAAGGTCATCCTTCTCGGCAGCTACGAAGCCTTCGAAATGCTTCAGAACTACGACTCCAAGTTCAACAAGATTTTCAAGGTCCGGGCCGACTTCGACCAGGAAGTGGCACGCACACCTGAAACCGAGCAGCTTTATGCCCGCTTCATCGCGCGGGTCTGCCGGGAGGAGCGCCTGCTGCCGTTCAACCCCCGCGGGGTGGCGGCCATCGTGGAGTTCGGCGAAAAGTACGTCTCCGACCAGAACAAGCTCTCGATCCGGTTCGGCCCGCTGCTGGGAGTCTTGAAGGAGTCCGATTTCTGGGCGCGGCGCCAGCGCGCAAAGATGATTTCCGAAAAGCACGTGGTGCGCGCCTTCCAGGAGCACCACTTCCGCTACAGCCTCTACGAGCAGAAGGTCCACGAGTCTTACCGGGACGGCTCCATCATGATCGACGTCGCGGGGGCCGTGGTCGGTCAGATCAACGGCCTGGCCGTCTACCAGATCGGCGAATACTCCTTCGGCCGGCCGGTGCGCATCACGGCCGAGACCTTCATGGGCAAACCGGGGGTGATCAACATCGAGCGCGAGGCGGACTTGAGCGGCAGCACGCACGACAAGGGGGTGCTGATCCTCTCGGGCTACCTCGGAAACGTCTTTGCCCAGCACCACCCGCTCAGCCTGGCCATCAGCATTACCTTCGAGCAGAGCTACAGCGACATCGACGGGGACAGCGCCTCCTCCACCGAACTCTATGCCATTCTCTCCAGCCTGTCCGGCATCCCGATTAAGCAAGGGATCGCCGTCACGGGGTCGGTCAACCAGAAGGGACGGGTGCAGGCGATCGGCGGCGTCAACCAGAAGGTCGAGGGGTTCTTCGAAGTCTGCCGCGAGAAGGGCTTGACGGGCGAGCAGGGAGTGATCATTCCTTTCTCCAACGTTCAGAACCTCATGCTGCGCAAGGACGTGGTCGACGCCGTCCGAAAAAAACAGTTCCGCGTCTACCGGGTAACGACGGTGGAAGAAGGCATCGAGATTCTGACCGGGGTGAGGGCGGGAAGACCGGACGGAAAGGGCCTGTACCCGCCGGGGAGCGTTTTTGGAGAGGTTCAGAAAAAGTTGAAGATTTACATCGACCGTGCCCGCCGGGCAAAGCTGGAACCCGGAGGGGAGACGGAATAATTCAGGAGAACACCGGATGAAATCCGATATTGGGAAAGTCATTGCACGGATCGGCGAGGAATTCAAAAATCATATCCTTCCAACCTCCAGGTTTTATCGTGAAGTAAGCATCGGCGAGCAAGCCGAACGCCTCGGCTTGACCGGGCTCAACGGGCGATACCGAAACGTTTTCGCCATCGTGCCGTTGAAGCACTCTGCGGACGGCATGAAAGTCCGCATTGACGGCCGCACCTTCGTGAACTACGCGCAGTTTGAATCCGGTGTGGTGGTCCCGGGGTATGTGGCCAAGGATACGGGGTTGCCCCACAAGCCCTTCGTGGCCAACGACAGCATGATCCTGAACTTCACTTGAAATGAAGCGGCCGGGGGCCGCTTCATTTCAAACAGGGAAGATCAGGGCCGGCTTTACAGCGCCCATGTATGAAAAAACCCCGGACGGATGAGCAAGCGCGCACCGCGGATATTCTTGACGCCCCCGGAAGGCTGGCTCAGCGGCTGCGTGACTACAAACCCGGGAACCCACAGCGTCGGCGCGGGACGGGTGACGGTTCGCTGAACGTGTTGCACCTGCTGTCCCAGCAGCCGGGGAAAACCGGAAGCGGGGTCGCGCTGCTCGCCCTGGTCCGCCTCGGGGCGGAGGCGGGGTGGGGGCAACACGCCGTGATCGGCCTGCCCGGGGAAGAGCCGCTGCCGTTCATCCCCCCGCTGGCGCCGGCCGACATCACCCCCGTGCGCTTCGACCGGCCCCCGGTCCCCTTCGCCCTTCCCGGCATGAGCGACATCATGCCCTATGCTTCCACCCGGTTTTCCAGTTTCACAGCCGACATGCTCGAGGGCTACCTGCAGGCCTTCGCGGCCGCGCTGACGGCCGCCACCCGGGGTTTCCAGCCGGACCTCATCCAGTCCAACCACCTCTGGCTGCTGACCGCCCTGGCGCGGGTTCTCTTCCCGCAAACGCCCATTTGCGCATACAGCCACGGAACCGAGCTGCGCCAGTTGGAAAACGCCTCCCACCTCGCCCCGTTGGTCGTCCCCGCCTGCGCGGACGTCGACCGGGTCTTTTCCCTGCACGCGGACAACCGGGACAGAATCATGAACGCCTACGGCATCCCCTCAGCGCGCATACGCATCGTTGGAGCCGGATTCCGGGAAGAGGTGTTCAAGCCCGATGCGGCCTGCGCGCGGTCTTCCGGCCGCGAGGAACTGACGATCGCCTACGCCGGCAAGATCAGCGCGCCGAAAGGGGTCCCGTGGCTGATCGACGCCATGCGTCTTGTGAAGGCTCCGGAAGGCCGACGCGTAAAGCTTCTGCTGGCAGGCTCGGCCGGGGATGCCGGGGGCGAAACCATTCGCCGGCAGGCAGCGGGCCTGGACAACGTGGTTTTCCTCGGAGCTCTTCCTCAAGATAAACTGGCCGCAGTGCTGCAGACGGCCGATGTCTTCGTCCTCCCATCCTTTTTCGAAGGCCTGCCCCTGGTGGTGATCGAGTCGCTCGCCTGCGGCTGCCGGGTGGTGATGACGGACCTGCCCGGCGTGGATTCATGGATGCCTGAGGGCCTGTGCGAGGAAGGTTGGGTGGAACGCGTGCCCCTGCCCCGGCTCACCGGCCCGGACACGCCCGTGGCCGACGACCTGCCGGCCTTTGTCGAACGGCTGGCGGAAGCGCTCAACCGCCAACTCGCGCGCAGCTTGGAATGCGGCCGGGCAGCGGAGCCGGACTGCCGCCTGAAGCCGCTCTCCTGGTCCGGGGTTTTTGAAAAAGTGCAGGAGGGGTACCGGGAACTGGCGGAATTTTAAAATCGCTTCTGATGGGTTGTTCTCTGACGTTTGCGGCTTCGGTGCTTCCATGCGTCGCTGTCTTTGGTATGGTTCCAATTCCCTGAACGCGACGATGCTTCGCCCTCTGCAGTGTGCATCGTCGTCGATAAACGGCTGCGGGTTGTTGCAAGGCCCGGCGATACACCCGGGGCGTTTGGAGCCGGCGAAGAAGAATGGTCCGCTGCATGTCGTATACAAAAAGTGAAAGAACGAGCATTCTGAGCATTGTGTTCAACTTCTGTGTTCCAATAGGCGGGGGCGCGTTGGAGCCATGTCAAAGCACCGGCTCAGGCGCGAGAATACGAGATAAACTCCAGCAACGAGCCGTCAGGATCTCGGAAATAGACGCTATTGCCTGACCCGCGTGCGCCGAAACGACTGACCGGACCCAGCTCGATGGGAACACCGTGCGCTGCCAAATGCGCTTGCGCCTCGTTGATCGGCCCTATCCACTCGAAGCACACGTCGCTTCCACCCGGCGGGACCGGAAGTCGCGCCACGGGCGTTGCCTGGACACCCGGCCCGTGCACATTCAACTGCGCATCCCCGAAGCGATACGAACACCCCGATACGACCGGCACGAGCTCCGCACCCAGGACATCGCGATAGAAAGTATTGGAGCGACCCCAATCCGTCACATGGATGACGCAGTGATCAAGCTTGATCTTCGACATTTGCCACTTCCTTTGAGATATGGTGAAAAAAAATTAAGACCCGATGGGTCCGGGGTCAATCGGTCAGACATGGGGACAGTTGCCATCTCTCGCACCGATGTTACCATGATAGTAAAATCGACACTTGATTCGGTGAGCTGAATTCGAACAACGAATCACCTGGGTGCCATCGCCGCATGCCCGCTTTTAATACAACCGACCCGATGCTTGAAAACACGGACGCCGGCTTGTATTGCCGGATTTGCAACTTCTACATCGACCCCTGGCGACCGGTGGAGAGGGCGGTCATCACGCATGCTCACGCGGACCACGCGCGCGCGGGGTGCGGGAGTTATCTCGCAGCACCGGAATGCGCCCGCCTGATCAAGGCTCGCCTCGGCCCCGATGTCAATGTTCAAGAACTGTCTTACGGCGTGTCGCTGGCTCTCCACGGCATCCGACTCTCCCTGCATCCGGCCGGCCACATTCTCGGCTCGGCCCAGGTGCGCCTGGAGCGCAACGGCGACGTCTGGGTGGTCACCGGCGATTTCAAACGCGATCCGGACCCCACCTGTGCGCCCTTCGAACTGCTGCGCTGCCACACCCTCGTCACGGAGTCCACTTTCGGGCTTCCGGTCTTCCGGTGGCCGGAGCCGGAAACAGTCATGGCGGACATCACCGCCTGGTGGCGCAAGAACGCGGCGGAGGGCAGCCCGAGCCTTCTGTTTGCCTACGCCATGGGGAAGGCACAGCGCATCCTCGCCGGCGTGGACCCGACGACCGGCCCGATCTTCACCCACGGCGCCGTCGAATCCATCGTTCAGGCCTACCGGGATGCCGGCATCCGCCTGCCGCCGACCCGTGCCGTCGCCGAGGCCCGTATGAAAGGCGAGTTTTCCGGCGCGCTCGTGGTTGCGCCGCCCTCGGCGGAAGGCGCCGCCTGGATGCGGCGCTTTGTGAACGCAAGCCGGGCGTTTGCGTCGGGCTGGATGCAGATCCGCGGCAACCGCCGGCGCCGGTCCCTGGACCGCGGCTTCGTGCTCTCCGACCATGCCGACTGGAAGGGGTTGCTCGACACCATCGAGGCCAGCGGCGCCGAACGCATCTGGGTGACCCATGGGTATGCCGCCGAGGTGGTGCAATTTCTCAAGGAGAAAGGGCTTTCCGCCGTGGCCGTGGGGACCGCCTTCAGCGGCGAAACGGAGGCGCCGGACGCATGAAGCGTTTCGCGCAGCTTTACACCGAGCTGGACCAGACCACCCGGACCACCACCAAGGTGCAAGCCCTGATCGCCTACTTCCGGGCCGCCGCGCCGCAAGACGCGGTCTGGGCCGTCGGTTTCCTCATGGGCCGGAAGCCGCGACTGGCCGTGCCCTCGCCCCGGCTGCGCCGCTGGGCGGCCGAGGAAGCCGGCATCCCCGGCTGGCTTTTTGAAGCATGCTATGAGGTGGTCGGCGATCTGGCGGAAACCATCACTCTTCTGCTTCCGCCGGGGAGCGGCGACGACCACCGACCGCTGAAGGTGTGGGTCGAGCAGCGGCTCCTGCCCCTGCGGGAGCTTCCGGAAGATAAACAGCGTGAAAACGTGATCGCCGCCTGGCGGGAGTTGGACCCTACTCAGCGCCTGGTCTGGAACAAGCTTGTCACCGGCGGTTTCCGCGTGGGGGTTTCGCAGAAGCTCGTTATTCGGGCGCTGGCCCGAATCGGTGGGATCGACGAAGCCGTCATCGCCCACCGTCTCATGGGAAACTGGGACCCCGAGCCGGCATTTTGGGATCGCCTTCTCTCCCTCCAGACCGACGATGCCGACTTCAGTCGCCCCTACCCCTTTTTCCTGGCCCACCCCCTGGGTGCCGGTCTTGAAGAGTTGGGGGCCACGGCAGAGTGGCAGGCCGAGTGGAAATGGGACGGCATCCGTGCGCAGGTGATCCGGCGCCGGGACCAGGTGTTCATCTGGTCAAGGGGTGAGGAACTGGTCACGGGAAAATTCCCTGAGATCCGCGCGGCAGCTCGAAACCTGCCGGACGGCAGCGTTCTGGACGGTGAGATCCTCGCCTGGAAAGAGGATCGGCCGCTGGATTTCACGGCCCTGCAGCGGCGCATCGTCCGCAAACACCTGACCCCCGGGGTGCTGAAGTCCGTGCCGGTCGCCTTGATGGCCTACGACCTGCTGGAACTGGACGGCGCGGACGTGCGCGGACGGGAGCTGGCCTGGCGCACGGCCGCCCTGGAAGATCTCCTGTGCCGGCTCGGAGACCCGCGGCTGCTGACGTCGCCGAAGGTGAGCGCGGCAAGCTGGTCCGATCTGGCGCGGATCAGGGATGATGCCCGCCGGCACGGCGTGGAGGGGCTGATGCTCAAACGGCGCTGCTCCCCCTACCGCGTCGGCCGGCGCCGCGGCGACTGGTGGAAGTGGAAGGTCGATCCCCTGAGCGTCGACGCTGTCTTGACCTATGCCCGGCGCGGGCACGGCAAGCGCTCGGGGCTATACACGGACTACACCTTCTCGGTCTGGGACGGCGACCGGCTGGTGCCCTTCGCCAAGGCCTATTCCGGCCTGACCGATTTAGAGATCCGCGAGGTGGACCGGTTCATCCGCCGCAACACCGTCGAGCGCTTCGGGCCGGTGCGCTCGGTGAAGCCGGAGCTCGTGTTCGAAATCGCCTTCGAGAACATCCGGCGCTCCCCCCGGCATCGCTCCGGCATCGCCGTACGCTTTCCCCGCATCGCCCGCTGGCGCACCGACAAGACCGTTGCCGAAGCGGACCGGATCGAAACCATTACGGCCCTGCTGAATGCCTCGCAGGGACCCCGATGACGCCGCTTTCCCGATCTTCGGCTGTTCCAACAGAAGCCGCATCTTGCCGTGATCATCGCGGACAGGGCTTGATATTTGACGGCACTCAACGTAAAAAGTGAGACGTTTTGAAGACGCTCGCAGTTAACGCGACCGTCCATCTCTATGGCAGAGGAGTTGCCCGACGGTGCCCATCCATCGGAAAAAAGCGTTGCCGTGCGTCGTGGTGTTCTTCACCGGCGGGACCATCACGATGCGCCCCAGATCCGACGAGCGCGGGGTGGTCCCCAGCAACGAGTTCGACCGGCTGTTCGCAGAGTTGCGGCCGCATGTGCGGGATGTGGATTTCAAACCGGTGCTGTGGTCCAATCTGCCCAGCCCGCACATGACGCCCGATCACATGTTCCGCCTGGCACGGGACATCGACCAGGCGCTGGCCTCGCCCTCGGTGCTGGGTGCGGTGGTCCTCCACGGGACCGACGTGCTGGTGGAATCCGCCTACATGGCCGACCTCACGCTGCGTTCGCACAAGCCGGTCGTGTTCACGGGCTCCATGCGCTATTACAGCGAAACGGGCTTCGATGGCATCCGCAATCTCCTGAACGGAGTCAAGGCGTGCATCCTGCCGCTTCCGGAGGATACCGGCGTGGGCCTGTTGATGACCGACCGGATCTTCGCCGCCCGGGAGGTGATCAAGGTCAACTCCCTCAACATCGACGCCTTCGAGGCCCCCGAGAGCGGCCCCGTGGCCTATGTGGCCGGTGAAGAGGTGAAGCTGACGCGAAGCTCGTCGCACATGACGGGGATAAAGCGCCCGCTGATCCGGACAAAGCGAATCGAACCACATGTGGCGATGATCTCCTGCTACACCGGCATGGACGGGACCCTGATCGACCACCTCCTCCACAAGGGGTTGGCCGGGTTGGTGCTCGAGGGCTTCGGCGCCGGCAATGTGCCGCCGGGGCTTGTCCCTGCCGTGGAAAAGGCGGTTGGCCGCGGAATCCCGGTGGTGCTGACGACCCGCTGCCCCGAGGGGGGCGTGTGGCCGATGTACGCCTATGCCGGAGGCGGCGCCGACCTCGTCAAGCGGGGCGTCATCCTGGGCGGCCGGCTCTCGGGCCCCAAGGCGCGCATCCTGCTGATGGCGGCACTGGGAGCCACCCGGAATACCAGGAAGATTAAACAGATCTTCGAAAAAAACAGCTGACGGGAAAAGAGCCATGAAACGAATCCTGATTAAGAACCTGTTGAACAGTGAAACCGCGGCCGATCGAATCCGGGTCAGCGGCTGGGTGCGCACCCGCCGCGATTCCAAGGGGTTCTCGTTTCTCGAAGTGAACGACGGTTCCTGCCTCAAGAACCTGCAGGTGATCGTGGACGAGGCGGTCCCGGCGTTCAGCCAGCTCAAGGACGTGGCCACCGGCGCCGCCGTAGACATCGCGGGGGCTCTTGTGGATTCGCCCGGCGCCGGGCAGAAGTGGGAGGTCAGGGCCGAAAGCCTGCGGCTTCTCGGCAGCGCCGACCCGGAGACATTTCCCCTTCAGAAAAAACGGCACACCGACGAGTTTCTCAGGACCATCGCCCACCTGCGGCCGCGCACCAACAAGTACGGCGCGTTGTTCCGCATCCGGTCCGAAAGCGCTTTCGCCGTCCACCGCTTTTTCCGGGACAGAGGGTTCTATTATCTCCACAGCCCCATCCTCACGGGATCCGACTGCGAGGGCGCCGGCGAGATGTTCCGGGTGACCACCCTGCCGCTCTGCCCGCCCCCGCCGGCCGAAGGCGACAGCCCGTTCGCAGCCGATTTCTTCGGGAAAGAGGCAAGTCTGACGGTATCCGGGCAGCTCGAAGCCGAGTTGTTCGCATGCGCCCTGGGCAATGTCTACACCTTCGGCCCCACCTTCCGGGCGGAGAATTCCAACACCCCGCGCCACGCCGCCGAGTTCTGGATGATCGAACCCGAAATGGCTTTCGCCGACATAAACGACAACATGGACCTCGCCGAGGACCTCGTGAAGGCCATGACCACCCACGTGCTGGAAAACTGCCGCGATGACATCGAGCTGTTCGCCAAATTCGTGGACAAGCACCTGATGGCGAGCCTTGAGACCATCGTAGCCGAACCCTACGTGCGCCTGCCCTATGCCGATGCCGTCGACATTCTGAAGACCTCGGGGCGCACCTTCGAGTTCCCGGTCGATTTCGGAGTGGACCTTCAAACCGAGCACGAGCGTTTTCTTTGCGAGGATCACTTCAAAAAGCCCGTCATCGTCTACAACTATCCCAGGGAGATCAAGGCGTTCTACATGCGGTTGAACGACGATGAGAAGACCGTGGCCGCCATGGACCTGCTGGTCCCCCGGGTGGGGGAGCTCGTCGGCGGAAGCCAGCGCGAGGAACGCCACGCAACGCTCGAGCGCCGCATCCTGGAAAACGGCATGACGCTCGAGGCCTACTGGTGGTATCTCGACATCCGCCGCTTCGGCTCGGTGCCCCATGCCGGCTTCGGCTTGGGCTTCGAGCGCTTCCTCATGATGGCGACGGGCGTGACCAACATCCGGGACGTGATCCCGTTTCCGCGCACCCCCAAGCATCTAGAATTTTGATGGAAAAAAAGAAGCTTTTTGGGAGCACCCTGAAGGAGCAGTACCGCGCCAGCGCGCGGGATCGGATCGCCGTCTTTCTGCTGGCGGGGAACCAGGTGCGCGGCGCCATCCTGAACGGCACCCGCATGGTGAACGAAATGCGGGCCAATCACGGGCTGGGAATCCTGGAAACGCTGGTTCTGGGCCGCGCCTATTTGGGCATCGCCCTGATGGCGGCCGGCCTGAAGGGCAGCGACCGGGTGGCGATGCAAGTCAATTGCTCGGGACCGATCAAGGGCCTCAGCGTGGAGGCGAACGCCTTCGGTGAAGTGCGGGGATATCTCAAACGGGTGCCCATCCCGGTGACCACGCCGCTGGAGGACTTCGATCTTTCCCGTTTCTTCGGGGCCGGGCTTCTTTCGGTCACGAGAACTCTCCAGGACGCCAAGCAGCCGTTCACCGGCCAAGTGGAACTGCGGCATGGCAACATCGCCCAGGACCTGACGCATTACTACCTGACGTCGGAGCAGATCCACACGGCGTTCAACCTGAGCATCAAGTTCGACAAAGACGGAGAGGTGAAGGGGGCCGGCGGCCTTTTTCTGCAGGCCATGCCCCAGGCCGAGGACCGCCTGACTGCCGAATTGGAAGCCTTCGTCCTTAACTTCCCCTCGCTGGGGGAGGTGTTCACCGGGGAGCAAACGCCTGAAATGGTGGCGGCCGAGGCATTTGCAGCCTATTCCCCCAAATTCCTGTCCGACCGGAGGGTGGAGTTCATGTGCCACTGCAGCCGGGAGCGGCTGCACCGCCTGCTCACCATGCTGCCGATCGACGACCTCAGGGACCTGCGCGACAACGGCCCTTTTCCCGTCGAGATGCGCTGCCACAACTGCAACACGCCCTACGAGTTCAGCCGGGAGGAGATGGAAGAGATATATGGCAGCCGCTATCCAAACAACTAGTGTTCGCGCGTTGATAGCGTCATCGCGTTGGTCGCGTTGGTCGCGTTGAGATGGGCCTCTTAACGCGTGCCAACATATCAAGACAACGCGTTAACGCGCTAACCGCCAAAGAACCGTCCTTCTAACGCTTCTTTATTTCTTCTCGGGCGGCTGGGCGGCCTGCTTTTTCAACCCCTGCAACATCTGGTCAACCGACATTCCGCCTGGGGCCATTGCCGTGGGGTTGATCTCCAGCAGCCCTTCCCAGGCGCGGATGGCGCCCGGGATGTCCTGCAGGTCGTGGAAGAGGACGATTCCCTTGTTGAGCCGGGACACCTCGTGCTTGGGGTTGACGGCGATGGCCTGGTCGAAGGCCTTGAGCGCTTCCTCGGAGCGGCCGTCCTTGCGGTACATGACCCCCATGTCGGTCCAGACATCGGCGTTGTCCGGTTTGAGTTCCAGGGCTTTGGTGTAAGCCTGGATGGACTTCTTGTACTGGTCGGTGTCGAAATAGGCGTTGCCGAGTTCGACCCACGCCGCCACGTTCGAGGGGTTTTGCGAAGTTTCTTTCTCCAGGGCCGCAACTTGGCCCTGCAGCTCCTTTTGCGCTGAAGGACCTCCGGCCGGCATCCCTTTGGGGCTTGGCCCCGACTTGTAAACGCCGAAAAACACTCCTCCGAAAAACCCCACC
>Ga0210088_1000068_pt1 | contig 20690 bp, 24 predicted proteins | sample RushMan_CattailN_6_FD_185557 | JGI IMG/M metagenome (GOLD analysis project Ga0210088, IMG submission 185557) | Wetland microbial communities from San Francisco Bay, California, USA, that impact long-term carbon sequestration -... | ecosystem: Environmental > Aquatic > Marine > Wetlands ... | reverse complement strand
ATCCTTGGCCGCCTTCTCCAGCATCTGGATGGTGGCTTCGCAGGTTGACATATCCCTGAAATTGAGCACCTTCACCTTCTTTTCTTTTTCTTCTGCCATAATATTTTTCCTTTCCGACGGGTTTATTAAAGCTGACAAATTAGCATTGTTCTGTGGTGAGAATTATTCGCAAACTCCATGCCGGATTCCATATTTTAACAATAATACAATTATTACAGTATCTTAAATAAAATTATAGATTTTGATACCGAACCATCTATTCCAAATTGGAATAATCAAAGTCCATTTTGGAATATCCAGTGAATTCTTTGGGAAGAGAAGGAAAGACAGGGCTGGAAGGAAATAGTCAGCCAACTGAAGCAGGTGCATATCGGTTTTTCAGATCGCCTGAGATTGGATGGCAATGATGGCACACGTCTCGATGTCATGGTTTAAGAACTCCAAAACATCGCCGGCCGATATGATCCATATAAAGAAAGAGAGCCGGGAAGGAGGGGGGAAACCCGGCTCTCTCATCGGAGGAGGAAAGAGTTGCTTTCCAGATCCTATTGTATCAAGTGTCTCAAATTAATCAAGTGTGATAGGCAACTTTTTTTAGATATCACAAATCGATGCTGTCACAGAAAATGCTTCAGCCGCACGCTGTCAACAGACCGTTTGAGTGCGAAATTCCACCTTTCATCTTGGCTTGGCCGATAAAATCTTAACGGCGTGCAGCTGTGATAGTGTGTGAAGATCAGTCCTTCCAGTCTTTCCGCGTACTGAAATCGGCCGTCCCATCGATTTCCACACGTCAGGCCGACGAACCCGCGGGATCGGGGGCAGGCGCCAAAGAATCTTAACTCATGCGTATATCCAAAAGATTCCTCGCTACCGTTCGGAATGACAAATGGCGCCTGCATCAGTGACTAGTCATCCGTTTAGTCCAAGCAGTCTCAGTACTTAGAGTGCATAAATATAGAACATCAGATCCGCACGCGTCACCACACCAACCAATTTGTCTTCTGCCACAACCGGAATCACACCGGCTTCATCTTCTCTCATTAATCGAAGTGCTTCTCTTGGATGCTGAGCGGGATGCAAAACATCAAACTTCGTCTTCATGAAAGCCCTTACCGGCGCCCTTAGTTGTGAATCAAGTTTTGCTTTTCCTAATTCGGAATCGGAAATAATACCCAGTGGCTTGCCGCCATCCATAATAACTGCAGAATGAACCCGCTGCCGCCGCAGAATAGAATGAGCCTCCACCATACTGACATCAGGTGACAAGCAAATCCGTGGTTGTGACATGATTGCACTGATAACCATCTGTGGACGTTTCGTATTGGAGATCAAATCGACTACATTGCGATACACTTGGGTGGGATGTTCGGTCTTGATCATGGCCGAACCTGCTGCTGGATGCCCTCCACCACCAAGTTGACGAACTACTGCTCCAATATCGACCCCGTGACTGGCACCGCGTCCGATGACCACACACCGGTGACTTTCAGTGCAGAATATGCCAAAAGCTGCATCCAGGCCTTTGAGTTCTTTGTACTTAGCCACGACAGACGCCAACATATTCATGCCGCTCTCGATAGGCAAAAAGGAGATCCCCACTTTGTACCCTGATACATCAACCACTTTTGAGGACTCAAGCATTAGCGTTAGAACGGCAGTCTGCTCGTCATCGAGAGAGATGGCAAGGTATGCCGCAGCAACGTTCAAGTCAGCCCCGTTTTCCAACAAGTAGCCGGCTGCATAGGCATCTTCCTTGGTTGTTGATGGGTAGGTCAGGTTGCCGGTATCGTCATAAAGACCCATCAAAAACAACGTCGCCTGCATGGGAGCGAAAACACATTCACGTTTGCGCATCTCACGCAACATAAGAGTTATGTTGGCACCCACCTCCTGCTGACGCTTCCAAATTGGTTCAATGTTTCCGCCCTGCATATGATGGTCCCATAAAATCACTTCCACATCATCCCTTTCTTGCAGCTCTTTCATACGGTCCAGGCGATTCCAATGATTCGTGTCCACAACAATCAGTCCGGTTATCTCTGACAGATCTATCTCTCTTCGCAGTTTCAGCCTAAACAGGTCCTTGTGAATCGCTAGAAACTCCCTGACATTGGGTTGCATTTGTGCTGGCAGCACTCCGACGCTTCCAGGGTATAGAAAGGTGGCAGCAACCAATGAAGCCAGGGCATCGAAGTCAGTATTCATATGAGTTGTCGCTATTTGCATGGACTTACCCCTTATACGGTGACGGTGGAATATGGGCGGTGGAAATAGATTTTGCGATAACATTCCAAAAAACCGAAACAAATCTATCTCAGGTCTATGAGATCCAACGTCCGCTGCATTTGTATTTTTTGTCCTGATGCTTAGTTTAAGAAAAAGTAGAGGAGGTCGATTATGAATACAACCAGAAACATATTACTGAGTAAATTTACCATCATTCTTGTTCTGCTGCTGATGCTTTTAGGCTGCGCGGGTATGAATTCGACACAGCAGCGGACATTGAGCGGCGGCGCAATGGGAGCTGGCGCGGGAGCAGCTATAGGAGCTGTGTCCGGCGGCTCGCCGGTAACCGGAGCTGTGATCGGCGGAGCGGCAGGAGCCGCGGGAGGATACCTATACGATAAGTCGAAAAAATAACACAGCATTAGGATTTCTGACATGGTCCGACAAAAAGAAGGCAGAGCGAATTCGGCTCTGCCTTTTGTACATTTTGACAAATCCTTAATGGCTCATTTAATTTCTCCAGAGTTTGAAGGCACGCATTTTTGAACTCGTTCCTTCCATTCCCCGGCACTACAAATCTTGCACTTCCCCGAAATACAATCCTCGGTGCCGTGCGGATATATTTTGCCATCGTGTGTACAGAATTCCTTGTTCTTTTTTTCCATATTCTTTAACTCCTTATTCTCACAACGTGCAAAACTTTCATAATCGGCTAAGACCATGAAGCCAGTCTTAAATTCACTTTACACTAAGTTATATATCATTTTTCCAGCTTGCCAGCCCTACCCGCTTAAACTAAATTAGTTTATGCCTATTCACCACCTACAAGGGAGAGTGTACTATGCAACGGCTGTTCTATATAGCGACAGTGTTTTTTTTCCTCGGACTGGTTCCCCTAGCCCATGGGGCTGGAGAAGGTGAGATCGAATCGGAATTCAGATGCGGAACTCAAATAGTATCAAGGATGGATCAAACCTTTCAGGTTCTCCAAAAGTGCGGCGAGCCGAAATCAAAAGAAAAGACTTCAGGAACAGAGGGACCCCTCATGGAAAAATGGATCTATGAATCCTTTGGGGGTTATTATTACGTGCTGACCTTCAGAGACGATGCCCTAATAGAAATAGTTGAATTGCCCAGCGACGAATAAAAGACTTGTAGCATAGGATCTCAATAATTCAGTGCTATGGATGAGCACTCTTACCTGGAAACCTGATAGAGGCCAACGATGGCTGAAGTCGAAGATGATTACCGCCAATCGTCCTGCCCCACCCAGTAGTTGCCAAAAAACACAGTAATCGAATTTTGGTCGATATTAACATTCTGGCAACGCCCCCCCGTGGTGGACTCGTAGTCTCCTTCAAATCGTTCCCCAACGGAATAACTTCCGGGATTCACATCAAAAACTGCATCGCCATTACCGTCTGTTGAAAGCTCGGTTATGAGCGAATGGCAGTCGGGGCCCGAAAAGAGTCCAACGGCCCAATCGGGGTAGCTATTCTCATTGCTATCCTGGACACCGTTGCGGTTGTCATCCTGAAACTTGTGGCATGTGATAGTGAGCTGTGCAAGAACTTGGGTTGCTGCAAACAATAAAACAAAAGAAAGCACCACCGGACAGATAATCCTGCGCATCATTTCCCTCCTGATTAAACTCCGTAAAGACAATTCTCAGCCGTGTTCTCGATACCGCTTCATCGCCCAAGCCTGGCCTATATTACGACACTTCCAGCCTACCGCCAATAAAATGTCTACCTAAAGAGCCGTCCAGGCCATTTAGACTTGTCCTTCCCTCCAGCACGATCAGCCGGTGATTCCGGATCTACGACCCCAAAAAAGGCAAGCCTTCGATGTGATGAACCGAAACCCGATCGTTATTGAGTACTTTTTTCTCTACCTGATGCACCCTTATCTTCTCAATAACGGTAGGCATATTACGCTGAGTCGCTCACCAGGCATTCCCGCATGCTTCTGGCGGGAATCCAAAAAGGTTGCTCTGGATACCCGCCTGCGCGGGTATGACGAAAAGACTTTCATGCAAGGGCTGGTACCTGGAGCTTCCAACCTCGATGTGTGCCCACACTTATTGAGAAGTTACATGCACCCATGTTGACTATGCCATATTGATTACTAATTTGTTTGTATTAATATAATATTACTTAGTAAATTATATATCAGACAAGACATCTTTATAAAGGTACTTGTATATGACTGGTGCTCAGGATGCCAAGACTTTACACATGGACAAAAAACGCAGCAGAGGAAACGAGCGCGGTCAGTTTCGTTTATACAGATGGCTGTTGGTAGCTGTTTGATACTGGCATCGGTTTTTTGGACGAGCTTGAGATGGTTTAGAAAGACATAAAGCAAAAAGGAGCGATAACGGTCCGTTTGCTGCCATGAAGGAGAGACAGGGTATGAACGCGACAACCATAAATGCGACAGAGAAGAATGATGTTTCACCCAAAGAGAATACGTTCCCGATCGGCCTTGCAACCGCCACCTTTGCTTTGGGCTGATTTTGGGGACCGGACGCCCAGTTTGGGAGCGTCGAAGGAGTAATCAGAACGCGCGTAGGCTATACCGGAGGAACCCAAAAAAATCCAACTTACCACAATCTTGGAGATCACAGTGAAACCATAGAGATTGATTACGATCCCGCGCTCATTTCTTATGAACGGCTGCTCGATATTTTCTGGCACAGCCACAATCCCGGCAGTCGACCATGGTCAAGGCAGTATAGGTCGGCCATATTTTATCACAACGAAAAACAGAAACGCTCGGCCATGATTGCCCGAGATCGTGAAGCAGCAGGGAGGGGAGTCAAAATATACACGGAGATTGCTCCAGCGACTCGATTCTACCGGGCGGAAGAGTATCACCAAAAATATTATCTACGCAAAAGGCGGACATTGATGCAAACTCTCCATGCCATTTACTCCAATGATCAGGCTCTTGTTGATTCGACCTTCGCAGCTCGCCTGAATGGTTATGCCGCCGGCCATGGAAAATTTGACACTTTGGAATCCGAGCTGAAAGGCTTGGGGCTGCCTGCAGCGCAAGAGGAAAAGTTGTTGCATCATTTCGGGACGACCGTTAATTAGCAGTTGCGATCCGACAATTATTGATCGGTTACACGACCCTGACACCGGGGTGAGCATCCGGCGAGGCCATGCCGATCTGGGCCGCAGAGCTTACTCCGGCATTCTTTAGCTTTTCTACCAGGTGAACAGCCTGATCTGCCGGCACCGAAAAAAGCAATCCGCCGGAAGTCTGAGGATCGAAAAGAAGTTGCAGCTTCGCGGCCGAGAGCTTCGCCAAGACCTCCAGGTCAGCTTCCACCAGTTCCCGATTAGCCCTGTTGCTCCCCGTAGTCTCGCCCCGCCGGTACATTTCCTCAGCATGGGGATAGAAAGGAAGACTGTTGTAGCTAAGGTCAATCCGAACTCGACTGCCGCGAGCCATTTCCAGAGAGTGCCCCAAAATTCCGAACCCAGTGATGTCTGTACAAGCATGTACTTCAAATTCCAAGGCTATATCGAGGGCCGTACCGTTGAGAGCCGCCACTTGCGGCAGAATGGATTCTAAATCCTTCCACGGGAGTTTCTTCGCTCTACAGGCGTTAAATAGAACGCCTGTTCCCAGAGGCTTTGTCAGAATCAGCGCATCTCCTGGACGCACCCCCGTGTTGGTCAAGATCCGATCTGACGAAACAACGCCGGTCACCGCCAAGCCATATTTGGGCTCCTCGTCGTCCACAGAATGCCCTCCGGCAAGCGATGCTCCCGACTCCGTAACTTTTTCATGACCACCCCGGAGAATTTCCTTCAACACTTCCATGCCGAGCTTCTTCATGGGAAACATTACAAGGTTCAGGGCCGTTATGGGACGTCCTCCCATCGCGTAAACATCAGAGAGTGAGTTAGCGGCACCGATCCGTCCAAACCAGACTGGTTCATCTACCGGCGGAGTGATGAAGTCGACCGTAGAAATAACCGCAACGTCATCCGTCAACTTGTATACAGCCGCATCATCACTGGACTCGAAACCTACCAGAAGATTCGGATCGGTTGGAGCGGGGAAACCCCGCAACGCATCCGACAGAACCGTCGGACCAATTTTTGCCGCTCAACCGCAGGTTCGGGCCAGACTGGTAAGTGTCTTCTTTCTGCCAAAAAAATTCATGTTTGATTATCCTTAACTCCTGATATTTTTCCGCATGGGCTCCCGGGAAACTGTCTGAGAAATCACTTTTGCCGTAGCGCAGCCCTTTAGGGCTGCTTGTCTAGGCAGGGCTTAAGCCCTGTGATATTAATGCTGAGTTTCTTGTTTTTTGGCGAAGATTTTTTCATAAGCGTTTGTTTTTGCCGGCCAAACAATTGCTTTCAGCTTTGATCTTTGACCTTTTGGCTGCGGCTATGCCGCGCTATGCTGCATATTCTCAGGCATCCTCCTAGCCTCTTTACTGCACCTGCCAACGCATTTGGGCGCACAACAATTACTCCCAACAGGAATCAATGACGGCTGGCCTGCATGCTTCGCTTAGCCGGTGCTACCCACTGCTGCCTAAATTGACTTATAATTTGTTCATCCCTTGTAATGGTTACCTGGAAGCCGCCTGAAGTCTAATAGGTAATTACATCGAAATTATTTATTAGATATCGGAATTATCTATTTTACCGATCAGCCAGATTCTCTATTATGCAAATTCACTTAAGAATCGTAATGTATGGCCCTTTTTGATGTGTTCTCCGATCAGCAATAACTAGCATAAAGGTGAGGAATCTAAGCCTCCAAAGCAAAGGAAATATGGCTGACATAAATACAAAAAACGACTCATGGCGGACAAAACCCACCGATCGATTCGTGCTGAAATGGATTAAGGTTTATCTCTCGTCACGAATCACTCCACGACTCCTGGCGTGGGAATGGCTTCGTCCTTGGATGATTACTGTCTTCTCTTCGTGTCTGGGTATGGCCGCGGGCGCCATTTTCGCTCTGGGCTGTGCATGGCTTGCCGGTTGTGTTGCTGCCGTCTCACAAGTTATGGACGGGGTGGATGGCCAGTTCGCCCGACTCACCGGTCAACAGAGCGAAGCAGGTGCTTTTTTGGATTCGGTGCTCGATCGCTATGCCGATGGAGCCATGATGATCGGCCTTTTGATTTATTTGATTCGCCTGCCATTCCCTTTACCCCTGTGGTTATTGCTCGCGATTGGCTCTCTGGCGGTAATCGGAGGGAGCCTGATCAGCTATTCGACAGCCCGCGCGGAAGCTCTTGGGCTCGATACCGGGCCTCCAACTTTGGCGAGCAAAGGAACGCGCAGCAGCATAATGATCCTCAGCGCATGGGGAAGTCTTTTGTGGACCGGGATGCCCATTGTGGCACTAATCTATCTGACACTGCACCCTAACACAGTCGTAATTAGACGCTTGATCGTTTCTTTTCATCGAAGCCGGGAATTTGCGGATATGGAGGAGAGAGCTTGGTTGAAATAGGTTTCATTCACGGCCGTTTTCAAGTTTTTCACAATGACCATTTGAGATACCTTATCGCGGGGAAAGCAAGATGCTCTCACTTGGTAGTGGGAATTACCAATCCAGACCCAACCCTGACAAGGGAAGATTCTTCCGATCTGCAGCGAAGCAACAGCTTCTCTAATCCCCTGACCTACTTCGAGAGGTATACCATGATTCGTGCGGTTCTGGCAGAAGCCGGACTGAAGTATGAAGAGTTTTCTGTCGTACCCTTTCCCGTCAACCTGCCTGAATTATATCGCTTCTATGTTCCACTGAGCGCCGTATTTTACTTGACCATTTACGACGATTGGGGAAGGCGAAAACTCAAACTCTTCCAATCTATGGATTTGAAAACAGAGATCCTTTGGGAAAAACCATCTGAGGAAAAAGGGCTGAGCGCCGGGCAAATCCGCAGGCTGATTGCAGAGGGCGGACCATGGAATCACAAAGTGCCGCCTGCAACAGCTGCCCTCATTGAAAAGTGGAACTTAGCTCGACGGCTCAATAGGTTAGCTGGGTTATAGTTGTTCTTGCTACCTTTCCCCTTTTTCACCACCAACTCATTCAACAGATCGGTTGTCATCTCCATTCTGTGGCTACTTCCGCTAAACTTACCCGGGATCGCACTTTTCAATTCCGAATTTCGACAAATCCAGTAATCAAGTTCCGGCAGCACCATCCCTGAAAAAATCAGACACTCTCGGAATAGGCTCAGCCAAAAATTCTTATTTATCTTCTCTCCCGCAGGGCGGTCATCATTGTAAGCAGCCTGAAGAGCGGCTATCCATATCGGAAACAACAAATGGCAAGTCTGTTTGGCATCGGAATATCCAATTTGATCTATTAGTTTTATATATTATATAATTTTGTCTTGGAAGTTCTCCCATTCTCATCCTGGTAAATGTTGCCGTGGATTTGTGACACAAGGGATTTAAATCCGAGGAATGACGAAGGCGACGAAATATATAGCCGAAAGGCAAGGCGAACCCTCAAGCCGTAGGCTGGGTGGGGAGCTTTGGTCTATGTATGGGCTGCTAAATATATGGCCTTATCGAATAGTCCGGCTATCCCTTGCCTTCATTTTTTTGTGGTCTGGGATCACCAAATTGTTGAGCCCCGTTTATTTTGTGGTGATCATTGACGCCTATGGGCTCATTCCAGAATCCTGGAACATGCCGGTAGCCTTGTCTTTAGCGACCATGGAGGCAATAGTTGGGCTGACCCTCTGTTTTGACATTCGCGGCTCTTTAGCCATTATTGCCCTACTCTTATGCCTGTTTAGTGCAATCCTCGGCTATGGAATCTGGCTGGGACTGGATATTGACTGCGGATGCTTCGGACCGGAGGAGCCTGAGGCAAAGGCCTATCATGGACTTCGTCCGGCGCTTTTCAGAGATTTCATTATGGTCGGTGGGGTGGCCTATCTTTATTCCTGGCGTTATGCAAGGTCTGCAAGGCCAGTGTCGATATTACAGTGGATGAACAAAATCAATGACAGGAGGAGGCAGCAGTGAAAGCATTTAAAACCTTTGTTTGTGCGTCGGTAACGGTTTTATTTTTGGTCTCGCTATGGACCCCGGTTATGGCCAAAAGTAAATTTGAGCAGGAAGTGGACAACGAAACACTCGCCGTTGGTTTGGTTCGCCAGGTGCAAAAGGGCGGCTACGAAGTTGTTACGACCGAAGAACTCAAAGGTTGGCTCGATGCCGGCAAAGACATCTTGATTATTGACACGATGCCCTATGAGCAAAGCTACAAGAAGCAGCACGTTCCAGGTGCAAAGCAGTTTCTCTTTCCTATTCCCGACATGGAGGCATGGGACATAAAGGAAACCGACGGCAAAACGCAAGAGGATTTCATCGCTCTGCTGGGTCCTGACAAAGACAAGACGATTATAATCTACTGTGGATTCGTCAAATGCACTCGAAGCCACAACGGAGCCGTTTGGGCCAAAAAGGTGGGATATAAAAATGTATACCGTTATCCAGGTGGAATTTTTGCCTGGAAAGGTGCCAACTACCCGACCGAAAGCGTGAAATAGGAAAGCGTGAATCCTGCCCGAATGAATACAAAGCCGAAGCGGAATAGATTTTCTGCGGCAGCGTTCAATTATTTGACTTTTCCCTCTAAGAATCAATGCGGGGCGGACTTTTGGGTTCGCGCCCGTCATTTTTCTTAGCGAGGCCACTTACTGAAATGAATCGACCTAAATTAGCCTGTTGTAATTTCATAGCCGACGTAAATTTCCTCAAGGAATTCGCGCAGGACAATCATTTCGACGGAATTGATTGGAGCTTCAATCAGGAGAATCTACCCCGAAGTCCGGCGGAAGAGTCAACGCTGGTAAAGACGATTTCCGGGCTGCAACCATTGGAAGTGCGCTATCACTGCGCTTTCAAAAGAATGGACCTAGGCGATGTTGACACACAAAGAGCAGAGGAGGCGATGACGGTCTTTCGTCGGATCTGTCGCCTCGTCTCCAAGGTGAGAGGACGATTTCTGACCATTCATGTCGGGCTGGGACGCAACTCCACCAACAACATCTCGTGGAACAGAACCATTGAAGGACTGTCGGAACTGGCGGGATTTGCCAATGGTATGGGGGTTCGCCTGTGCCTTGAAAACCTGGCCTGGGGATGGACCAGCAGACCGGAATTGTTTGAAAAACTCATCCGCAAATCAGGTGCATGGGCTACACTCGATATAGGTCATGCGCGCGTCAGTCCATATGTCAAGTCCCAGCACTACGACGTACAGGATTTCGTCAATCCTCATCCCGACCGTTTCTTAAACGCGCATATTTATCATGAAGAGGATGGAAACCAGCACTTGCCGCCTCGAGATATAGCTCAGATTCAAGACAGATTGGCGATTTTAACCGACCTTGATTCTTGTGACTGGTGGGTTTTGGAATTGCGAGAGGAACGGGCACTTCTTAAAACGCTGAATGTTGTGCGCCAGTTTTTTGAGGAGATCCCATCGAAGGCTAATTCTACCCGTCCCACCCCCCTCTCCCTTTCAATGCTGCTCAATTAGCGGGTCAGCTCCCCCCTTTGTTTAAACCCCCTTCATGTTTCTGACGGGAATTTCTGGGATGGCGAGATGGGCGGGTTGCTCCAATATAAGCTTGCAGATGCATCCAGATGCTTATATAGCTATTCGCGTTTCTGCATACTTGTGCAAAATTGAGAGGAAAGACCATGACGATTATAGCTATAGCAAATCAAAAAGGAGGCGTGGGTAAAACCACCATTGCATTCAACCTTGCTAAGCTCCTTGCAGCAAGGAGGCACAAGGTTCTTGCTATAGATAACGACCCGCAGGGCAACCTCACCACCTCACTCCTGGAAGACCAAGCCATCCTCGCGGCCAACGTTCTCGATGCCTATGAGGAAAAACAGGTCAACCCACAATTGATCGCTAAAAACCTTTGGCTTATAGGGGCGGATATCTCTCTTGCACGAGTGGCCGAGGGTGACTTCGAAATCATTTTCAGACTTCGAGAATCCCTTACCACCATTTCCACCGATTTTGACTTTGTTATCATCGATTGTCTGCCCTCGTTCGGATACATGCACATGGCGGCACTTAACGCGGCCGACTATGTACTAATTCCCGTCAAGGTAGCACCTTACGCGCTTCGCGGCATGAAAGATCTGTTTTCCACCATCGAAAAGGCAAAGAAACGACTTAATCCCGACCTGCGAAATCTCGGCATCGTTCTCAATCAGGTCGATGGAAGAAAACCGATCATGGAACGGGAGCTTGAAGCGGTGTTGCGGGAAGCATATGGTGAACTGGTTTTCAAAGCGAAACTCAATAAACGAGTTAAAGTTGAGGAGAGCCCCGCCTTCCAAAAGTCCATCATCGAATATGAGCCCAAAGGACTTTCGGCGAAAGAATTTAAGGCGTTCGGCAAAGAATTGATGCAACGGATCAAAGAAAACGGAGCACAAAGTGAGTAAAAAGCGAAATTTCTCCGATAAAGCAAGAAATATCCTCAGCAGCGCTGATAGCCAGAGCAAGCCAACAAGTATGCGTGAATTTTTGGAAGACAACCCGGGTTCGCCAGAACAAGACAGGCTTGGCGATGGCTCGCCGGGCTATTTCACCGGATCCGCGGGTGAACTGCCGGAAGCAAATGCTCCGGATCCAACCGAGCGCTTGCATTGCTTCATTCCCAGATCGTTAAAACTTCGGGTCGAAGCTTATGTCCTTGAACGGAAAAGAGAGAAGAAAAAAGGCGAGAAGATAGACATCACTACCGTAGTCATTGAGGCTCTAAAAGAGAAACTTGATCGGGACGGAGCTTAGATGAAAAATGCAACCCGGCGGACTTCGTACTTACTACAATGAGAGATCGACACCCTTGCTCCTCGTCATTCCGAATCACGCCCGGGCGTGACGAGGAGAACCTTCAGGAAAGACATCCTTTGGCTGGTCGGTTGATTCGATTTCAATGGAGCAAAATCCGACCAGCCACAGCATCCTTTTGGCGAATATTAGTTAGACTTTCTTCTCCTTGTTCTGCTTTACAAAGAACAGAACGACAAATACTGCCACAACGACCAAAAGTCCCAGCGGAAGTACATATTCCATCACCGAACCTCCTTTTTGCCATTTTTTAAATAGATACCCGTACCGCATCGATTTTTAATGGACCAGAACCGCTCTCTAATAAGAAACCATGCAATATCTTATTAGAGAGTATTTACTCACTTTACACTAAAACATCTTCATGCCAAAATCGCAACAAAAAAACCGAGGAGCGAATGACAAAACGTAAATTGGCAATTCTAAGAGAGGCAACGCGACTTTTTGCAGAAAAGGGCTATGATGCAACGCCTGTAGCGGAGATCGCCAGAGCGGCCGAAGTTTCGGAAGGCGCGATTTTCAGACACTTTGCAACAAAAGAAGACCTACTATTTCAGTTATTTAAAGGTATCAGGCAAAACTTCTTCAAGGAACTGGAGAAAAAATTTAGATTTTCAACCCGGGAGAATGGCCTTGAAATGGTTGTAAGGCTGGTTCGCCTCTACTGCCATTTCTATGAAACCATGGAGACTGAATTTGACTTCATTCACAGGAATAATCCTTACCGGATGCCCCATGTGGGCGATCCTTGTAGGATCGAAATAAAAAAAATCTACGACAAGATGATTGAACTGTTAAGAATTGCCATTACACTTGGAACAAAAGATGGTTCCGTACGCGCAGTTTCCGTTGAGAAAGCTACGCTCCTCATCATTGGACTCCTGACGGGTACAGTTCGCATGCGCCTGTTTGAAACACTGCACCTCAAAGATCTGGAAGACCAACTTGTGGAGTTCTGTGTGGCGGCTCTTCAAGAACCGTCCAGTTTGCCGTCAAAGTGAAGCCAGGGTCTTTACCACTGCGCATTCAAGTTCTGAAGCTGAACATCGCTCGCAACGTGTTCTCCCCTGCGAAATGATGGGCAAAAGCCATGACAGAGTGACCAACCCAGTATACCCAGACAAAATTAGCGATAAATTTATGTACTTCAATAATGGTGTGGCCCAGGTCCGTGGTGACATGATTGGTGCTGATGAGATAAAAAATGACCCCGCCGGTAAAAACCATGCCGGTGACAACCAAAAGACCCAAACCATGAACCAGTCCGACCAATCCTCCGGAACCCGGACCACCTTCAGGGAGTCGTCTATGCAGTATATTCTTTACATCAACAAATATTTGCTTGATCCCTTTGCCGTTATATGGGAACAACTTACCAAAACCGGTATCATGCGCAAAGAACAGCCAAATCCAATGCAGCAGCACGAATGCAAAGGCCGTCAGCCCCACAATTTCATGGGCTTCGAAAAATTCAAACGGAAGCTTATTCGCAGCCTCGCTCGGTTTTGGCATTTCCATAACAAGACTGAGCAGAAGTTGCAGCGTCACGGTTATTGCCAGACCCAAATGAAGAAACTGAGTGATTCTGCTCCAGTTGTTTGTTCTATTAGATTGCACGTAATTCTCCCTTTTGCGTGATAATGATGCCCAAAAAAACAGAAAATGCCTTAATTTGGCGATATCCTTTTTCCTGTTGGTTCTCAGCAGCGTGTCAGATCGAATATAATAAACATGAATTTAGCGATTCCATTGACAGTCCGGCATCCAGCGGGGTTAGCTTTTCCCCGGATTCCGACTTGCACTGGAATGACAAGTCGAACTTCACCGGAATCAAATCGCTAAGTTAGTTAGCTTCCATCCGAAAATCACCTTTTAATGTAGCGCAGCCCTTTAGGGCTGCCCGATATAGCAGGGCTGAAGCCCTGCGCTACAAGGTTTTCGCATGGAGACTATTAGGATATTGTTATGCATGGTCTTGCACATTTACAACCGTATACAAATATTTTTTCGGAGCGCATACTTGTTCAGCTCATAACCGGAACAATTCGTGAGAGGAAAGAAACATGATGGATAAATTCGTTTACGAATACGCCATTGAAGCCATTTTCAATAACGGTCTGGCAGAAGTTGCCGAACATTGGGATTGTCCCGAATGCGGCAAAAGCTACATCAAGATAAGCTGTTCAAAGCCTCATTTACGGCAGGACTTGCTGTTGCATAACGAGCACCAGGGTAAAGGATGGAAAATTCTATCCATTGTCTACCCGGAATTCAATATAGAAAATTCCTGTGAATGCAGCAGTGATAAACCACGTTTAAAACTCGTTCCGGGGGATGATGAAAAAAATGGCGATCCTTGAATTTTGACAATTCAATGTTTTCAATGTCTAATTCAACCCAATTGCTTAAACATCGAGGGCAACTTTGCCTGAACACAATGACTACCTGAAAGGCCTAATGACAAACCACTTAATCCTACTTGAAAAGCAAAATCTTGAAGACGCCCTGCAGTCGGTTTCGAAGACGTGCATCAACTGCAAGTTCTGCAAAAGAGAATGCGCATTTCTTCAAAAATACGGAAAACCTAAGGAGATCGCGGACTGTTATGATGAGTCCAATCATACATGCCGGACAATGCCGTTCGAATGCAGCCTTTGTCAATTATGCGAGGCAGTTTGCCCGGTCAACGTAAAACCAGTTGAAATGTTTTTGCAGATGAGACGCGCAGCTGAGGCCCACTATCAAGGCCTGCACGCGCGGCACGGCACCCTCCTTGACTACGAGAGACGAGGGACCTCCCGCTGGTATTCTTACTACGCCCTGCCGGCGCAATGTAACACAGTTCTCTTTCCCGGCTGCGCGCTCCCCGGGGCTCAACCGAACACAATTTTGCGACTGTTCGAACATCTTCAGAAATGTTTTCCTGCGCTGGGAATCGTCCTGGACTGCTGTACCAAACCATCGCACGATCTTGGCAGGCGGCAATACTTCGCAGCAATGTTTGGAGAGATGCTGCAATTTCTGACGAAGAACGGAATTCAAAGGATTCTGGTGGCATGCCCCAGCTGCTACCGGACTTTCAAAGATTATGGCAGCCCGTTGGAGGTACAGACCGTTTATGAAGTCCTCGCCGCAGGATTGCTGACAGGCATTGAGCCTTCCAGCGGCGTTGTCTGCGTCCATGATCCGTGCGCTACCCGATATGAACCCGAGATCCACGAAGCGTCCCGTCAGTTGATTTCAGCAGCAGGATTCACCATAGAACAGATGCCTCATGAAAGGGAGGAAACCTTGTGCTGCGGGGAGGGAGGAGCGGTCGGTTTTGTCAACCGCGATCTGGCCGAACACTGGGCTGAAAGGCGCGCCCGGGAAGCCAAAGGACAACGCATAATCACCTATTGCTCCGGTTGTGTGAGTTTTCTCGGCAAAATAAATCCAACCAGTCATTTACTGGACGTCGTGTTCGAGTCCAGAGCCGTCATGAATGGCTCTATTAGGGTTTCCAAGCCACCGTTCACTTACCTCAATCGTATCAGGTTGAAAAATTACTTTCGACGCAACCTCGCTGCCGCCGTCACCCGCGAAAGAACATTTTCGCCTGATGAATCGGATTCCAGATTATCTCGAATGAAGCGTTCGATCCCGTATTTGTAAGGCAATCAAACGAAAACTTGCACCCCAGCATGCTTAGCTTGCGGACGTTTTCATCTGCCGGTAAGCCTTCCAGGTTGCCAAAACCATGGGAACGACCCCAATGAAGATGAAGATGACATCAGCCGGCATGCGGGCCCATTCCAGCATTCGTACGAACCTCTCATTTAAATATCCGAAACCGCGCGCATGCCAATATCCATTTTGTAGAACATCCCAGGTCTGCATAACCCCACCGGGGAACAAGTTCAAAATGACCATCAGCCCCAGACCGATGTTGAGGCCCCAAAACGATATACGAATGTATTTTTCCGGCCCCTTCCACTGTTGATCCGTCAGCACCTGTCGCAGCGCAAGAACCAACAGCGCCATAGCCAACATGCCGAATGCACCCATCAGCGCAGCGTGTCCGTGATTCGGCGTGAGCACGGTACCGACCTCGAAGTAGCTCACTATAGGCAGATTGATTAAGAAGCCGAATATGCCTGCCCCTACAAAATTCCAAAATCCCACCGCCATCAGGAAGTAGAACGCCCATTTATGCGGGACGATAAGTGCTTCATTACACACCTCGCACTTAGTTCCGGTCAGCTTTACGAAGTCCCAGGCATCCAAAGTGAGCAAAGTCAGAGGAACAACTTCCATCGCGGAAAATAGGGCCGCAAGCGCCATTGTAATATTCGATTGCCCGGTCCAATACCAGTGATGAGCCGTTCCGATGATACCGCTGCCCAAAAACAAAATGGCGTCCAGATATATAATTCGAACCGCCGTTTTGCGGGAAACCACTCCCAGTTGAAAGAAAATCACCGCCACCATAACGGTTACGAAAAGTTCAAAGAATCCCTCAACCCAGAGATGGACAATCCAAAACCTCCAGGTATCGACTACGGTGTAATTGGACACACTGTCGAAGAAGAAAGCGGGCAAATAAAAAATCGGAATCGCTGCAGCTGCAAAAATAAAAAGCACGGCGATTTCACTTCGGTTTGGATCCTGCCTGGCCGGCTTTATTGCCCGATAGAGCAGCCACAGCCAAAAGAGCAGCCCCAGAACGAGCAGCACCTGCCAGCCTCGTCCCAAGTCAAGGTACTCCCAACCTTGATGACCGAACCAAAACCATAACTTGCCCAAATATTGCTTTATGCCGAAAAACTCGCCCGACAAACTTCCCAAAACCACGACCACCAGAGCCCAAAAAAGCAGACTGACACCCATTGCCTGGCCTTTGGGCTCTGATTCGCCAACCGACGGGGCGAGAATCAAACCACCTGCAACATAGGCAGTAGCAATCCAGAAAATTGCCAACTGAAGGTGCCAGGTGCGAAGAATATTGCTGGGAAAATAGGAAGCCAGATCAAAACCGTAGAACGTACCAGGATCGGCACGGAAATGGGCGACCGCTCCTCCAATCATAACCTGCGCGAAAAAAAGCAGGGAAACGACCACAAAATACTTAATGGTTGCTTTCTGGCTTTCGGTGGCAATGCCTGGGAGCATCTGGGGGTGAACGTGGGTCTTTTCACCCCTCCAGCCCAAATAATTGAATCGTCCGAACACAAACAGAACGAGCGCGGTGCCGGCAAGAAGGGTGATCAAACTGAGCGCACTCCATAGTATGGCGTCGCTGCTGGGCCGATTGCCAACTGAAGGATCATAGGGGAAATTGTTGGTATAGGAGTACTCTTTTTCTGGACGATTGGCTACAGATGCCCAGGCCGTCCAGGCAAAAAAAGACGTCAATTTTTCAATTTCTCCCGGATCATGAATATAGCCTGCGGGAAGTCCCCCGTTTTTTACCGGATCCGCAAAAAAATTAGTCCAATCCTTTACTTGCTTTCTGTACGAGAACACTTCGGGTTCAGTAAATAATAGAACTTTTGCCTTGGGATCATACCTGTTGGCTTTCAACAGGTTTTGCACTTCAACTTGAATGACATTCTGTTCCGTCTGGTTGAGACTCACAAAGTCGCGACCATATGAATGCTGTGCGAGCAACTGACTCGCGTCGGCACCAAGGGTGTGGAGGTATTCGGCCGAGTAGTCGGGGCCCAGGTAAGCCCCATGCCCCCAAATAGTCCCGTTTTCCATCAGCCCATATCGCAGGAATATTTGCTGACCCGAAATGATATCATGCCCTGTGAAAATGACTTGACCTGCTTCGTCCAACACCGCTTTGGGCACAGGGGGTGCATCTTTATAGGCTTTGACAGACATGAAGATGAGCACCGACATGCCGATCAGAAGGGTAAAAAAAACGCCGTATCTCCACCATGGCGAAAGGGTCTGAAAACGGTCACTATTGTGTTCCATCCCGATACCTCCTACTCCTCTTCAGGTTTGCCTGTTTTCAGTTGCTTGATCCGCACTGCGATAAAAGGAATGATCTGCTTCCCTCAACAGAAAGTAGCTTGTGCAGCTAACCTAATACGCATAGTGAGGAGGCTCAAGGGAAGAGGTTGAAATAATGATCCCCGGGACGAATGATTGCCCTTGGCGAACAATGTGGGTCGTTGGGTGAAGGATTTTTTGATTGATCGCAGCAAGAAGGCAGAAAAATGTGGCAGTTGTGTTGTCGCTCGATCTCTGCGAGGGCATTTCTGGTGAAATCGCTTAAGGGTTCAATCCAAAGACAAAAACTTCCACCAAAATCGTAACAAGCGTGAGCAATCCAATAAGGGCCACGGCAGTTGAAACAGCCGTCCCAAGACCGCTTGGTTTGTAGGAATAGTCGTCACCTTCCAGCTGTTTCAGTTCACGGGTATGCCTCCGCGTGGCGGCAACAACCGCATAGATACCCAAAAGGATAAAGCACAGACCTATTATGGCCGTAAACACATGATCGGATTTCTGCGGACCTACAACTTGTACTATTTTATAAATTGCAAAACCGAATGTAATAAGGGAAAGGGACGTACGTATCCAGGCCAAAAGAGTTCGTTCCGCCGCTTCAAGGTTGCGTTCCTTGGCCAACTCATTAGACAGGCTGCTCGTTTTTCGGGTATGCTCAGGCTCTTCGCCCACTCGGCACCTCAAGCACGTACGAACCTCAATTTGACATCAGTCTCTACCCAAAGAATTTAAAGACTATATTTTAACAACTTTAGAGGGAATTGTGTATCATTAAGGTACGCCTTACTGCACGGGTGACGATTAACTGCAATCTGAATGGAATCTCGGCATACCAAAGTGGAGCTTTTAGCGGGAGCGCCCCGTGGCACTTTTTTTTATACTCACGGAAACGCTGCAGATTGAATATGACAAAGCAAGCATCAACACCCTGAAAGAGCTTGATTTCTGGGTTCTATACAATGACTGGTACATAGAAACCGACAGGGCTTATCGGACCTTGCTCGCAAGGTTCGAAAACTACATGGGTTCGCCAAGTCTCAAAAATAATCGCAAACTGAAGTCGACCATCAAATCCTTTCAGAAAATGGGGGCAGGCACGGAAAAAACAAAACGTTTCCACAAAGAGACAAACAAACTACCCAACGAGTAAAGGAGTTTCGACATGTACGCATTGGCCGTCAATGGGAGCCCAAGGAAGGGCGGCAATACCGAAACGCTTCTGAAGCAGGTGCTTAAGCCACTGAAGAAAGCCGGATGGGATACCGAACTGGTTCAGGTCGGCGCCAAAAAGATCCGCGGCTGCATCGCTTGTTTCAAGTGTTTTGAAAATAAGGATCTGCGCTGTTCTGTAAATACTGACATTTTCAATGAAGTCATGGGAAAAATGATTGAGGCTGACGCTCTGATACTTGGATCGCCTACCTACTTTACAGACGTCAGCGCTGAGCTGAAAGCCCTTTTGGATCGATCAGGACTGGTTGCCTTGGCCAACGGCCGCGCTTTTTCCGGAAAAATCGGGGCGGCCGTTGTGGCTGTGCGGCGGGCTGGCGCTACTCATGTGTTCGACACCATCAACCACATGTTTTTGATGTCGCAAATGATCATCCCGGGATCCACCTACTGGAACATGGGCATAGGCCTGGAAAAAGGCGATGTAAAAACAGACGAAGAGGGACTGAACAACATGCGCAATCTGGGTGAGACAATTGCCTGGCTGGGTAAAGCGATGAAGCCCCATATGGATGCGTTTCCTAAGGATCTTAACCTCTTCGGCTAGGCAAGCATCCTCAATGAGGTTTGCTGGTTTGCGCCATGGTTTAGTACCTCGGGCTTGCTAAAGAGTTACAGTGAACATCATGTGGAAGCAGGCAACTTCGGCAGGCGCGGGTAACCCGTGGGGCAGACAGTAAAGCGGGCGAAAAAGTGGCTTTAGACAGGCGGCGTCAAAGCACTTGCAAAACGGCGAGGACGAGACAGCCGGCAGTCAGATAGCACAAAAAAAGAGCCACACCGCACGCCGCCGGGTGGCTCTTTTGTCTCCTGATTCTGGTCGGGGCGAGAGGATTTGAACCTCCGACCCCCTGCTCCCAAGGCAGGTGCGCTGACCAGTCTGCGCTACGCCCCGACTCTGAAACCTGGATTTCCTAACACAAGCTCACCGTAAAAGCAAGATTGAAGTGATTCAAAAATTGATTTGACAGTGAGTGGGGCTACTGGTAAGAGTCGATGTAATTGTGACAAAGTGTTCAGGTGCCACAAAGCTTAATAGGGAATCCCGTGTAAATCGGGAGCGGTCCCGCCGCTGTGATCGGGGACGAAAGCCACAAAACATCCACTGGGAGACCGGGAAGGTGTGGCCGCTAGGTTGATCCGAGAGTCAGAATACCTGCCTGAGCGTGAGTAAAGCCGGCACGGGTTTTTGCTGGGCCTTTGCTCAATGGGACCAAGTAAATTCGGGTGCAATCCTTAGGGCTATTAGCTCTAAGGATTTTTTTTTGCGCCTGGAAGCTCGATGCTTCCAGGCACCCTCTTCACAACAAAAAGGAGCTACTCATGAAAAAGGGACT
>Ga0210088_1000067_pt1 | contig 20812 bp, 24 predicted proteins | sample RushMan_CattailN_6_FD_185557 | JGI IMG/M metagenome (GOLD analysis project Ga0210088, IMG submission 185557) | Wetland microbial communities from San Francisco Bay, California, USA, that impact long-term carbon sequestration -... | ecosystem: Environmental > Aquatic > Marine > Wetlands ... | reverse complement strand
TAATTTTCACATTCTCAGCAAAATTACTCCCTTGTATAAAACTTGTAAAGGAGACTTTGACCGGTTTATAGAGGGAGAGACGTGTGGCTATCGTTTCTAATTATGGATACGAATCATATTCGAGTTATTGTATGGCGGCCATCCAAAATAAATCAGAGGACATATAAACTTCGATGTCGACAATCATCAACAGCGTCTTCCCCGTATTTATTGTCATTGCCATGGGAAGCCTGCTTAGGCGGCTAAACTTCGTTGAACAACCCTTTTTCAAGGTTTCGGACCGTTTGGTGTATTTCATTTTTTTTCCAACCATGCTGTTTTGGAAGATTGGCAACCCAGCATCAGCGGCCCACATAAACTGGAATCTTAACCTGGCCGTCCTGTCATCCATTTTCGTTATCTACGTAATGAGTTTGGCTGTCGTGAAGTTATCCGGCATGTCCACCTACCGGGTAGGTTCCTTTTCTCAGTGCTGTTATCGTTTCAACACCTATATTGGAATGGCGATTGTTATAGGAATCTACAGCGAGCAGGAAGTCAGGATTTTTGGACTAATCATTGCCTTTGCGATTCCCTTCATCAATCTTCTCGCAGTATCGACTCTTATATGGTTTTCCAAAGAGAGTTATGCCCTCGATCAAAAATCACGGTTCATGTTGCGGGCAGTGTTGTCCAACCCATTGATCATCGCATGTCTCGTCGGTTTGGCTTATTCCAAACTAGGATGGGGATTTCCATTATTCTTGAACAACACCTTTGCGCTGCTCTCATCGGTCACACTGCCTCTGGCACTACTTTCTATCGGCAACTCGCTGACCTTTTCAGGTCTTAGGGAAAACCTGACCCCTGCCATGCTGGCCGCATCCTGTAAGTTGCTCACCCTGCCTCTCGTGGGCTACTTTTTCATGCGTGCTTTCCATGTTACGGGGATCTACTGGAAAGTGGCAATGATATATTTCCTTCTTCCCACGTCTACAGCCATATACATTCTGTCGGCCCAGTTGGACAGCGATATTGAACTCGCGTCGGCGGGGATTCTGCTATCCACCCTGCTCTCCATGTTTTCTCTGTCCATAGGATTGCTGCTTTTGAGCTCCTGATTGCAGAAGGTGAGCTTTTTATTTATTCGGATTTCGGTTATGAAGATGCGCAAGGAGGAACTGGACCCAAATGACAACATCGCCGTCTTCGCCTCGCCGGGGATACTTCTATGTAGTTTTGGCCGCAGTGCTTTGGGCTGTTTCAGGCTCGTCCGGCAAATTTTTGTTTCAACAGGGAGTGACACCCCTCCAGCTAGTACAAATCCGGGTGACTCTGGCCAGCGGTTTTCTTTTTCTGTGGCTTTTCCTGCGACGGCGCCCGTTACTGTCCATATCGCCCAAAGACATCATTTATTTCATTGTACTGGGTGTTCTTGGTATGGCTATGGTGCAATTCACTTACTTTTACGCAATCAGCAAAATCAAAGTTGCAGCGGCCATCCTCCTCCAGTACCTGGCGCCCGCTTTGATCGCGGTCTATTCAGTTGTATTTGCTCGCGAGAAACTTACTCGGCTCACTCTCACTGCGATTCTCGGCGCCACCGTAGGTTGCTATCTGGTAGTGGGCGCCTATAACTTCGATTTGTTTCAACTCAATAAAATGGGTGTTTTGGGCGGTTTGTGCGCAGCTTTCGCATTTGCCTTTTATTCCCTTTACGGCGAAAGGGGTATGCAGCGCTATAATCCGTGGACGGTTCTGTTCTATGCCCTGCTGGCTTCTGCTGTTTTTTGGAATATAGGCCATTTTTTCTGGAGCGGCGCCCCCGCCCCGTTTGCGTCTCTTCACCAAGCCTACCGCCCCATTGAGTGGTTCTGGATCATTTACATAGTGGTATTTGGCACCGTGGTTCCCTTTGGACTTTACTTTGAAGGCATCAGCCTGATTCGGTCGACTCGTGCCAGCATAACGGCAACTCTGGAACCCATCACGGCAGGCGTGGTGGCATACTTGTTTCTGGGTGAAACAATGCAGCCACTGCAACTGCTTGGGGGCCTGCTGGTCATTGCTTCTGTAATCATCCTCCAGGTGCGGCAAGAATATGACGATAGAGCGCCAAGCGTCATACGGGCTCGCAATCAGATGGAACAAACCACCATCATGGCACAATATGGCACCGATCATCACCCTATTGACTGACTTCGGCATTGAAGATGGATACGTCGCCAGTATGAAAGGAGTGATCCTCGGAATTTGTCCGGGAGCCTCACTGGTGGATATATCTCACATGATTCCACCGCAGGATGTGCGCATTGGAGCATACGTAATTTTCACCGCCTACAAGTATTTTCCAGCCGGAACCGTTCATCTGGCCGTAGTCGACCCCGGGGTTGGAACTGAGAGGCGCGCGGTGGCCGTGAAAGCAGACGGTCAATATTTTGTCGGGCCGGACAATGGCTTATTTTCACTTGTTTTGAAAGCGTGCCCGGATTGGTCTGCTCGAAGCCTTAAAAATTCAGCTTATTGGCGATCGGAAATCAGCAATACTTTTCACGGCCGTGACATTTTTGCACCTGCAGCCGCACATTTGGCAAGAGGCCTGCCCATCGAGTCGCTGGGTCCACCTTCCGGCGTAGTGACGCCGCCGTGGGGCTCGATCATTCGAAGTGGCAACAGCTTGCGAGGCCAAGTGATGCACATCGATCATTTCGGCAACATCATCAGCAATGTGAATAGGGCTGAAATAGAGCGTTTTGCCGCTGCAGAACAGTTGAGCGTCACTCTCGGTTCACACAGCGTGAATCGATTCGCGAACACTTACGGAGAGGTGGAAGCGGGCAAACTGCTGTTTCTGTTTGGCAGCAGTGGATATTTAGAGGTTGCCATGAATCAGGGCAATGCTGCTGAGGCTCTTGGAGTCCGCGCCGGAGATCCTGCTGTTGTGCATTTTCATAAAAGTTCTTAGGCTTTCTTTTTGCGGTCCCGCCCCACGGTTTCGAGAATCTAAAGAATACGTTATCAAAATAAATCTCGCACTTTACTTTAAAGACAAGTGTGATTATTGTACGTCTACTGCGAAAAAAAGCGATGCAAGGAGGAGATTAACATGAAATCCTATGAAAATATTGAATTCAGTGCAGAGTGGTTTAAAGGGCATGATCTTGCCAACAGGACAATAGAGGGTCCAAACACCGCTGAAGAAAGTTTGGTTTCTCAGGTCAACACAACGTTTAATTCCGAAAGAGCAGATCATGATATCGCATCTGACGAGCGAGAAGCAAAGCTGGAACTCTGGATGGAGGACGTGAAAGCGTTCATCCGCAATATTGATGTGAATAACCTGTAACCCGAGAATCCCTGAATACAAACATTTCAAGACACCACCTACCCCTTTCTGAATGAGAGGGGTTTTTTTATGCGTTCGCAATAAAGTTCGGGTCCCCAGATTGACCTTGTTGATCAAAACCGCATGTGATAAAAGCATCCACCAATTGATGGATTGAAGCTCGCAGGCTAATGTCGGGTGGACTCGATCCATTCGTTTGGGCTTCAAATCGGGAAGATGGGAATTCAACAGCGTGCGCTTCAGGCTGACTTCAGTCGTTCATTGCTCAGGAAGCGAGGGTTGCAAAGTCATCCAGCAATAAATGATGACGAATTTCTTTCTACAATAGACGTATCCCGAAATGTGAAAATTACCTTTGTTGGGCAGAACGCTTTCCCAGGTCGCTGATGACTCTTATAACTGCTTTTATACTTGGAATAGTGCAAGGGGTAACAGAGTTCCTGCCGGTCAGCAGCTCGGGTCACTTGGTCATTGCGCAGCATCTTCTGGGGTGGAAGAGCCCCGCTGTTTTTTTCGACGTCAGCCTCCATGTTGGCACCTTTCTAGCCGTATTAGCCGTGTTTCACAAAGACATCCGGGACCTGATAGAAGGTGGGATTCGTTTGATATTGCAGCGGCCCTTTAGAAGCTCGAAGGCCGGCAAACTGGACAATCAAGAGAGGATATTCCTACTCGTACTTGTCGGAACATTGCCTACTGTTGTCGCGGGACTCTTTGCACGACACGCACTTGAAAACGCTTTCGCATCTGTCGCGGCTGTTTCCGTCAACTTTCTGATTACCGGAACCTTCTTGTGGCTGACACGCTATGCTAAGCCTCTGGTGCGAAAACCTCCAAGGCTTACCCGCGGCAAACACGCGCTGTGGATAGGACTTTCCCAGGCACTGGCTCTGGCCCCCGGCATATCGAGATCGGGAGCCACAATATCGGCAGGGCTTTTTCTCGGTCTTGAGCGGGATTGGGCGGGGCGGTATTCTTTTCTTCTTTTCGTTCCGGCGGTTATCGGCGCTTTGATTTTAGAAGGGTCACATATTAGAATACAAAACGTCGAGCTGGCACCAACCATCTTGGGGATACTGACTGCCACGATAGTGGGATATATTGCTTTGCGCATACTTTTGAAAGTGGTGCGTAAAGGAAACTTCTTCGTATTCGCGCCTTACTGCTGGTTGCTGGGCGCACTTGGTTTAATTTGGACGCTTTTGTTTAAAGGATGAATTAGTCGGTAAGAAAAAAGATTTTGGATTCCAAGTAGGCTGGGTTGAGGTAGGAAACCCAGCAAAATAGTCGTTGGATAGAGTCGCGCGAAGCGCGTGACTCTATCCAACCTACGTCTGGATGGTGATTAAATAGATGATGGAAAGTTTGCACGCACTTAGTAATTGGGTGATCTCATGGGCATATACGCCATATGGAGGAATGGCACTGGCGATGCTGGCTTTTGCCGAATCTTCTTTTTTTCCGATTCCTCCGGACGTTTTGCTGATAGCCCTTTGCCTAATCAATCCCAAAGGATCGCTGATTTACGCAGCGATTTGCTCCATCGCTTCAGTCTTGGGGGGCGGTTTCGGCTATGGTCTGGGGCGCTACGGTGGAAGGCCCCTGCTGCGGAGAATGTTTTCTGAAGCCAAGACACAACTGGTGGAGAGTTACTACCAACGCTATGACGTGTGGGCTGTTGGGATTGCCGCCTTCACCCCCATTCCTTACAAAGTCTTCACGATCGCAGCGGGAGTCTTCCTGCTCGACCTGAAACGTTTCATGCTGGCATCGTTCATTGGTAGAAGCGGCCGCTTTTTTATGGTCGCCATGCTCTTTTTCTTTTTTGGAAAACCGATTGCGGCTTTCATTCGGTCCTACCTTAATATTCTGTCCGTCCTGTTCGTCATAGCGCTTGTCGGCGGCTTCGCTCTTATCCACTATTGGTCGCGCAGGAAGATGAATAAAAATGCCGTCCCCGCGGTCATTGAAGGAACGGAGCAAAAGGCAATCGAGGATGCATAATTTGGTCAAATCGAGCCGGTGTTTATTGCTGGGAGTACTAGTTTTACTCCCCGTGTTGTGTAACTCTTGCACCGAATCCAACAATACCGCATCCCTAAATAAGGACTGGTTGATCACCCATCTAAGCGCTGAACCAGCAACTCTCAACCCCATAACTTCAACAGATGCCTACGCATCCAACATAAACGACTACATCTATGAGTCTCTCCTGAAACGAGACGAAAAGAGCATGCAGTTGGTGCCGGTGTTGGCAGATTCATGGGAGATTTCAGCGGATCACCTGACTTACACCTTTCATTTGAAGAAGAATATCCAATGGCAGGATGGTAAGCCTTTCACGGCAAAAGATATCCTTTTTTCGTTTGATCGAATCCGCGACCCGAAAGTGGATTCGGCTCACCTGCGCAACTATTACCAGGACATTGATAAACTTGAAGTCATCGACGATTACACTGTCCGCTATCACTACCGGATTCCATATTTCCGGGCACTTGAATTCTGTGGTGGCATCCCGATAGTTCCGGCCCATCTTTTTTCCAAAACAGAAGACTTCAACCAGAGTGCAATTGGACGCAGCCCCGTCGGGACCGGACCTTTTCGGTTTCTGCGGTGGGACACGGGCAAGGAAATCGTTTTGGTTCGGAACGAACAGTACTGGGGCGAGAAACCTAAACTAGAACGCGTAGTGTTCAAGGTGATCACCGATTCCACCGTTGCATTGCAGGTTTTGAAGAAAGGCGGTCTGGACCTGATGAGTTTGCGCCCCATCCAATGGGTCAAGCAAACAAGTAACAAGCGCTTTCAGAACAACTTCCAGAAAATAAAATATTATCTTCCGAATTACAGTTACATAGGCTGGAATCTGCGCAAACCAATGTTCAGCGACCGCAGAGTGCGGCAGGCCATGACAATGCTCCTTAACCGAGAGAGTATTCTCAAAGAGCTGCTGTTCAATCTCGGGACAATCGTCACGGGAAACTTTTACATCAACAGCCCCGCTTATAATCATGACATCAAACCATATCCTTACGACCCGCAGGGTGCGGTTGATTTACTCAGGGGTGCCGGATGGGAAGACCGCGACGGCGATGGAATTCTGGACAAGAATGGTGCTCCTTTTGCCTTTGAATTTCTCATTTCCGCCGGTTCCAAGTTTGCCGAGCAACTGGCCACCATCCTGCAGGAGAATTTGAAGCAGGTTGGCATTCAGATGAGTATTCGAAAACTTGAATGGGCCGTTTTCATTCAGAATATTCAGCAGCACCAATTCGACGCGTGTACGCTTGCCTGGAGTCTTTCCTGGGAATCAGACCCTTTTCAACTGTGGCACTCCTCTCAGGCCGACAAGGGATCGAATTTCGTCGGCTTCAAGAATGCGGAGGCAGATCAAATCATCGAAACCGCCCGCAAAGAATTTAACTCTGAAAAGCGCAATGAGCTTTACCGCCGTTTCCATGAAATAATTCATGAGGAGCAGCCTTACACCTTTTTGTTCACCACGGAGGCGTTGGTCGCCGTAGCCCGTCGTTTTCAGAATGTGCAGGTATATCCAATGGGTTTGGCACCTCGTGAATGGTGGGCGACCGAACAAGAATCGGAATGAAGGGAACCATTACGAATGGCGACCTATATCATCAAGCGGCTCCTGCAAATCATACCTACCCTGCTCGGAATTACATTGATTACCTTTTTGATTATTCAGCTTGCGCCAGGCAACCCAGCCACTCTCAAACTGCAGATGGCCGGCCAGGGCGAAATGGGCGAAAGCGCCATAGCTAAACAGATTATCGAACAAACCAAGAAGCTTTATGGTCTCGATAAGCCTTTAACGGTGCAATATTTGTTGTGGGTCAAAAGGGTCTTCACCCTGGACTTTGGAAATTCCTTCAAGGACCACCGGCCCGTCTTGGAAAAGATAGCCGAAAGGCTCCCAATCACGATTCAATTGAATGCCATATCCATATTTCTGGTTTACCTGATAGCCATCCCGTTTGGAGTCTTTTCGGCTACCCATGCGGATACATTAACAGACAGAGCGCTGACTTTGTTTTTTTTCTTCCTCTACTCTCTGCCCAGTTTCTGGGTCGCAGTTTTGCTCATTATGTTTTTCGGAGGAGGAGACTTTCTGGATATTTTTCCTGTCTACGGAATTTCTTCCATTGGAGCGGACTCCTGGTCGCTTTTTCATTGGTTAACCGACCGTCTTTGGCATTTAGTCCTGCCGGTCACTTGCTTGACGTACGGCGGGCTTGCCTATCTTTCGCGACTCACCCGAGCAGAGATGCTGGAAGTGATTCGCGAGGACTATATTCGAACTGCCCGTGCCAAAGGATTGAGCGAACGGGTAGTGATCTTCAAACATGCCCTGCGCAATGCTCTTCTTCCAATTATCACCTTGCTTGCCTTTCTGCTTCCGGCGATGTTTGGCGGTAGTGTCATCATTGAGAGCATATTCTCGATACCTGGCATGGGGCAGCTCGGATTTGAATCCGTGTTGAGCAGAGACTATCCGGTCATCATGGCCATTACCACCATTTCTGCTCTGCTTACGCTGGCTGGACTGTTGATTTCCGACATCTTGTACGCAACGCTGGATCCGAGAATCAAACTGGAATGACCTTACTGCTTTTTTACATGTTTCGATGTGGTCGTCGATGATTGAGAACAAACATAAAGAAGCTCCTTATTCCTACTGGCAGATGGTTTGGCAACACTTTCGGAAAAAGCGTCTTGCCGTTGCCGGACTGGGGATCACTTTGTTTTTTTTCGCGGTGGCTATTTTTGCTCCGGTTCTTGCCAATGACAGGCCGATTTTAGTTCGATATTCCGGGCAATGGTATTGGCCTATATTTTCAGGTCTCGAAAAAGTAGGGCCATACGACTGGCAGGAGGTCAAGAGGAAGAATCATCCTTTCATCTTTCAGGGTAATTTAGAAAAGCCCGGCGATTTCGCCATCTGGCCTTTAGTGCCTTATTCAGCCACTGAATACAATTTACTTGCGAGTCTCGCTCCACCCACTTTCAAACACTGGCTCGGAACTGACGACCGTGGCAGAGATGTTCTCAGCAGAATGATTTACGGCGCTCGCATTTCTCTCTCCGTCGGGTTTGTAGCAGTAGGCATCGCAGTCGTTATCGGTATTTTTCTGGGCTCGTTGGCCGGGTATTTCGGAGGCTGGGCGGATCAGTTAATCAGCCGATTGATAGAAATTTTACTCACAATTCCTACTTTTTTCCTGATCATCGCTATCATAGCTTTTCTCCCGCCCAGCATTTACAACATCATGGTTGTCATCGGGCTGACCGGTTGGACCGGCGTTGCACGTTTTGTAAGGGCTGAATTCTTCAAACTGAAACAACTTGACTTTGTGCTGGCCTCACGCGCCTTGGGGGCGTCCAATGCCCGTTTGATCTTTGTCCACATGCTGCCCAACGCTATGGCTCCCGTGCTCGTTTCGGCTGTGTTCGGCATTGCGGGAGCCATACTGACCGAATCCAGTCTGAGTTTTTTGGGGTTTGGCGTGCCCCCACCGACACCAAGTTGGGGCGATATTTTATCGCAAAGCCGGGACTATATCGAATTTGCCTGGTGGCTGACAATTTTTCCGGGCATCGCTATCTTTCTCAGCATCACCGCCTATAATTTGGTAGGAGAAGGGCTTCGCGATGCAATGGACCCAAAATTATTCCGCTAGCACGCTCAACTCGGAACATCCTTGTTTCTGGGATGCACACTTGAGCTTTGGTTTTTAATTCGAAAGATTATGAGTTTCTTTCCGTAGAGCCTTATGCAAAAATATTTAATTGCGGAACACCTCCGGAGTGTTTTCGCAACTAGCCACGAAATGTCGTCATAGGTCTGAAAATATTAGGTGGTATGAAAGAATCCAAAGACAGAACCGCGCTGTATCCCATCCTCGATGAAACCCGAGTTTTCACGGTAAGCTATCTGAATGCCCAGATCAAAGCCCTGCTCGAATCAAATTATCGCTACATATGGGTGAGGGGCGAAATCTCCAACCTCAGGATACCCGCATCCGGCCACTACTATTTCACCCTGAAAGATGAAGAAAGCCAGCTCAGAACGGTCTTGTTTCGTTCTCACCAGCGTAATCTACGGTTCACCCCCGAAGACGGCCTGGAAGTTCTTTGTCAGGGACGTATCAGCGTTTATGAACCGCGCGGAGAGTATCAACTTATCGTTGAAACCATGGAACCTAAAGGCCTGGGAGCTTTGCAGCTGGCCTTCGAACAATTGAAGAAGAAGCTCCAGGCGGAAGGGCTTTTCGATCCGGCTTTAAAAACCCCTCTGCCCGTATGCCCACAAAGAATTGCCATTGTCACATCTGCAACGGGAGCCGCTATCCAGGATATCTTGAAGGTTCTGCAGCGAAGTCCTTACCCTCTTCAGGTTTCTCTGCTGCCGGTCAGGGTGCAAGGTCAGGGCGCAGCCGCTGAGATTGCGGCAGCTTTAGAGGCGGCCGGCCATTTAAAAGAACGTTTTGCATGGGACCTGCTGATTGTCGGTCGCGGCGGCGGCAGCATCGAAGATCTTTGGCCGTTCAATGAAGAGATCGTAGCTCGATCCATTGTCGCGTGCCCGATCCCGATCATCTCGGCAGTAGGACACGAAATCGATTTAACCATCAGCGATTTGGTTGCTGATTTCAGAGCGCCTACTCCTACGGCTGCGGCCGAGTGGGTCATTGCCCAATTGGACAATTTTCAGCGCGAAATATGCAAGCATTTAGAAAATCTTCAGCAAAGAATCTCACGGAAGATCGAAACGTATAGACAGGTGCTCGATCATTATTCCAAACGCCTGGTTGACCCGCGGAAGCGGCTGGATGATTTGCACCTTTACGTCGACGATCGTCTTGAGCGATTGCAATTGTCTTTTAGCCGAAAATTTGAAAGGTTGCAGATCAGCCACAAACACCTCGCAGAAAAGCTACACATCTATAACCCCAAAAAAGCCATTCGGCAGAACCTATTAATACTTGAGCAACGCTTCAATAGCCTCAAACTACACCAGCAGAACATTCTCGATAAGCATCGATTTGCATTGCAGAAATCATCTCTGCAGCTCGAATCTTTAAGCCCGCTGGGGGTTCTGGCCAGGGGTTACTCTATTACTTATCGTTTGCCTGACAATCAAGTATTGCGAGAGGCTAAGGAAGCGCAGAGCGGACAGCGGGTTCGAGTGCAGCTTTTCCGCGGGGCCTTGGAAGCGACTGTCGAAAAAGTCGAGCAAGATACTTCCGGTCATCGGCAAAGAGGGGTACAAAATGGCAAAGAAGAAAAGTGAACAGTTCGAGGATGCACTCAACAATCTCGAAAAAATAGTTGAAAAGCTGGAGCGGGGAGATTTACCTTTGGAGGACTCGCTGGCAGCATTCACGGAAGGAATTCGGCTCGTACAACTATGTCACAAAAAGCTCGAAGAGGCAGAGAACAAGGTCCAAACTCTGCTAAAAAATCAGCAGGGAGATTGGAGCGCTGTTCCTTTTGAACCTTCCACGACCAACGATACGAAAGAATGAGGAGAAACAATTAAAACAAGTTGTCAGAGCGAGAGAACTTTGAGCAGCATTAAAGTGTGCCTCACTGGACATATTCGCTGTCAATGCCTAAAAAATAAAATAATAGCAACATGTTCGCATGCGTGTTAAAAAGGTGCGCATTGCAAACTAGATTAAGAGATCGATATGAATGCGTTTGATCTGAAGGCATACCTGGCTGAACGTAAGGAGTTGGTTGACAAAGCCTTGGAAGGATATTTACCTTCGCCCGTCGGCCTCGAAAAGAGTGTGTTAGAGGCCGCCCGCTACAGCCTTTTTGCAGGCGGAAAAAGGTTAAGGCCCATTTTATGTATTCAGGCCGCGGAAGTTGTGGGCGGAACGGTTGACATGGTCATGCCGGTAGCGTGCGCCATGGAAATGATCCACACCTACTCACTGATTCATGATGACCTGCCGGCCATGGATAACGATGATTTCAGGCGGGGTGTTCCCACAAATCACAAAGTATTTGGTGAAGCGATAGCGATTCTTGCAGGTGATGCCCTATTAACGGAAGCGTTCGGACTCATCACCGCCACCCACAATGACGGCCGCGTAGCTGCAGAAAAAATCCTTCAAGCCGTCAATATAGTGACCAAAGCTTCCGGCTACAGGGGCATGATCGGAGGTCAAGTGATCGACTTGGAATGCGAAAAGCTTGAAGTCGACTTAGCCACCGTCGAATATATGCATGTCCATAAGACGGGCGCGATATTATCCGCGTGCTTAGAACTGGGAGCTTTGCTGGGAGGGGGCACCGAACAACAAATTGGCTCACTGGTGAAATACGGGCAGCATTTCGGTCTTGCTTTCCAGATCACCGACGACCTTCTCGATGTCGAAGGCGATGCCACGCTTATGGGTAAGAAACCCGGCTCTGATCTCGCGAAGAACAAAAAGACGTATCCGGCACTTCTAGGCGTCTCGAAATCCAAAGAATCTGCCAAACTCCACGTAGAGGAAGCACTGAAGGCAGTTGCATCATTCGGAGAAGCGGCAGAACCGCTGCGGGCTATCGCTCGTTATCTATTGGTTCGAAAAGCTTAAACCAGATCGGGATAAAATGATGATAACCTTCAAAGTTGGTTGCGGTTGGAATTGACTAGACATTCTGCTCCATTAACGGGAGGGAATAACATTGGAAGAAAAAGACAGGAAGGCTCTACTTTCCATGATTGACAGCCCGGCACAGCTTAAGCAACTTTCGGTTGCCGAGCTTCCTCAACTGGCTCAGGAAATTCGCGATCTTATTATTTGTACGGTATCCCAAAACGGAGGCCATCTCGCCCCTAACCTGGGGGTCGTCGAATTGACCCTGGCATTGCATTACGTTTTCGACACGCCGCAGGATCGAATCATCTGGGATGTGGGCCACCAGGCCTATGCGCACAAAATACTCACCGGCCGCAGAGAACAATTCGGAACCATCCGCAAATACAACGGTATCAGTGGATTTCCCAAAAGATCCGAGAGCAAATATGATGCGTTCGGAGCCGGACACGCAAGCACTTCCATTTCAGCAGCCCTGGGTATGGCCGTCGCCAGTTCCTTCAAAGCCAGCCCCAACAAAGTCATTGCTGTAATTGGCGACGGCAGCATGACCGGAGGAATGGCATTCGAAGCACTCAATCACGCCGGTGATTTGGACAAGAACCTTATCGTCATTTTGAATGACAATGAAATGTCCATCTCCCCGAACGTCGGAGCGTTGTCGTCTTTTCTCAGCCGTAAGCTTTCTCACAAGACGATTCTCTACCTCAAGCGGGAAATGGAAAACATACTGAAATCGATACCCGGTGTCGGTCCTAACATTTTGCAGATCATCAAGCGAAGCGAAAGTTCCTTCTTCTCCTTTTTTACACCGGGAATGCTGTTCCATGCACTCAAGTTTCATTATATCGGGCCCATCAAAGGACACCGAATTGATCGTCTCATAGAAACCCTGCAAGCTACCAAGCATATTGAAGGGCCGGTTTTGGTCCATGTGATGACGCAAAAAGGCAGAGGATACGAACCTGCCGAATGCGATCCGACCAGCTTTCACGGAGTTGGATCATTTGACATTGAAACAGGGGAAAGTTGCAAGGTTTCGTCCGACGGCCATTGCCCGCCATCTTACACAAAGGTTTTCGGCGAAACGATGGTACGCCTTGCGGAACAGGATCCCAGGTTAATAGCCATCACTGCCGCAATGCCACAGGGTACCGGACTGGAGTCGTTCTCCCAACAATTTCCGGAACGCTTTTTCGATGTGGGGATAGCCGAACAACACGCTGTCACTTTTGCCGCCGGACTTGCAGCCGAGGGCTACAAGCCGGTTGTTGCGATTTACTCTACATTCCTACAGCGGGCTTTCGACCAAATCATTCATGATGTATGCCTGCAAAATTTGCCCGTCATTTTTGCCATGGACCGTGGAGGGATAGTGGGAGATGACGGCCCAACGCATCATGGTGTTTTTGACCTATCTTTCCTGCGGAGCATCCCCAACATGGTGTTGATGGCGCCAAAGGACGAAAATGAATTACAAAACATGCTAAAAACCGCTCTAACTCATTCCGGTCCAATTGCACTGCGTTATCCTCGAGGGAACGGAACAGGAGTAACCCTTGACGAAGATCTGCACTGCCTGCCCATCGGCAAGGGGGAGATTGTGCGCGAAGGAGACGATATTCTTTTGGTGGCTGCTGGTACTGCAGTACAAGACGCACTTGAAGCTGCCAAACGTCTGGAACAGAAGGATATCCATGCAGCTGTATTGAACGCCCGATTCATAAAGCCTTTGGATCAGGAACTCATAATGAGTTGGGCGAAAAGGATCGGTCGAATTATCACGATTGAGGAGAATGTCCTTCAAGGTGGCTTTGGAAGCGCAGTGCTGGAAATGTTTCAGGAGGCATCCTACTTTCCACGGGCATTTGTGCGAATTGGATTGCCTGACACCTTTGTTCAACATGGCGGTCAAAGCACTCTTCGAAATCTCTATGGCATCGATGTGGATGCGATTGTGCGCACCGCAGAGGAATTGTTAAAGAAACATCATGGGCAAGTCCTACGTGCGATTGGACAAGCTGCTCGTCGATAGGGGATTGGTCCCTAGCCGCGAGCGAGCACAAGGATTGATCCTTGCAGCAAAGGTACTGGTTGACGGTCGGAAGATGACCAAGGCAGGCCAAAAAGTCCTTTCGCAATGTGAGGTAGAATTACTGAACGAAGACCTCCCTTATGCCAGCAGAGGGGGGCTTAAACTCAGTCATGCCATTGAATTTTTCGAATTGAACCTCGCTGGTACCGCAGCCATGGACGTTGGCGCTTCAACGGGCGGTTTCACTGACTGCCTGTTACAGCATGGTGTCAAACGAGTCTATGCGATAGACGTCGGGTACGGGCAATTGGCCTGGAAGTTGCGTCAGGACTCTCGAGTTGTAGTTTTGGAGCGACAAAACATTCGCTACCTGCCGCGCGATTTTATTCCTGAACCTATTCAGACCGCCACCATCGATACTTCTTTTATTTCTTTGAGACTTGTAATCCCGGCTGTAATTCCTTTTTTGGATATCCCGGCGACTCTTATCGCGCTGATAAAACCCCAATTTGAAGTGGGTAAAGGTCAGGTGGGGAAAAAAGGGGTGGTTCGCGATCCACAACTCCACCAACATGTCTGCCAGTCCATAACAGAATTCGTCACTGCTCAAGGGCTAAAAGTGATCGGCCTGACCGACTCTCCGATTCTTGGCCCCAAAGGAAATCGAGAATTCTTAATCGCAGCAGTTAAGAACTGATTGCCTTCCTGTTTGAATAATGCGACTTCACTTGGTCTTTGTAGGAAAGACGAGTTTTCCAGAAATTGATGCGGGAATTAACCGCTATGTGGAACGGTTGCGCCATTATGCTCCCACTCGAATTCACATCGTCCGAGCCGAAAAAATAGGCAAAAAAGCATCTGAAGACAACATACGGGAAATCGAGGCGGAGCGAATCCTTAAACTCGTTGGTGCGAGCGGACATCTCCTCGTCTGGGACCAGCGGGGCAGGCAATTCGATTCGATCGGCTTTGCCCGCTTTCTGGAGAAAATAAGAAATCAGGGGATGCCGGATTTGTGGATGGTTGTTGGAGGTCCACTAGGTGCAGCACCCGCTTTACTGGAACGGGCGAACTCGGTACTTTCTCTTTCCCGCTTGACGTTCCCACATGACTTGGCGCGGCTGGTCATCGCGGAACAACTTTACAGAGGTTTTTGCATCCTGGATGGGACACCGTATCACAAGTAATTGGCTCATCGCTGGTTGGAGCGAAAGACAATCTCTTTAATTTGGTCCAAGTCTCCGATTTGAAGCAAGCTGAACCCTCGGCAACTCTGTTGCCATAAAGCAGACGGTCGGGCGATGTACCTTGACCGTATTGCATTGATGTCAACCTGTTTCAATCAGGGGACATGAACCATCTTGAAGAAGGGTGCAATAGGTCAGGTCCGGGTGTTGCCCAACGTATCCCTTTGTGAAGAAATCCGTCGACTAGACTGCGACAACTTCCGATACTTCGGGCACTTCCTGCTTGACGATTTTCTCAATTCCCGCTTTGAGAGTCATCTGGCTCATGGGACAACCATGGCAAGCGCCTGTCAATCGAACTTTTACTACTGAACCTTCCAGATCCACCAGCTCAACACTACCACCATCACGTTGAAGCATCGGTCTGATTTTTTCCAATGCCTTTTCAACCTTCTCACGCATTTGTACGCTCCTCTCTTATTGAATTTTAGACCTTATAACCGTTTATCACTGTTTAATCAACGCAAACATACGGGGATATCTGGCTGGCATTGGATAGATCAATCGTTTTGAAATTTACCAGTTCTGCCGAGAACGATAACATGGCATTCCTGTTCAAACCCCGTCCGAAGATGGCGCGGCACCGCTGGATTCCGGCGTTCGCAGGAATGACGATTGTAGCTTTGCCTGTACAAGCATCGCTAAATTTGGGAAGGAATGAAAACTTGACCCCGTGAAAATGCAATTTCAATATCATGTTGCCAAAATAGAATATTAATAGTTCTAGGCATTTAAAGAGAATCTTGATTGACCTTTCTGATAATTTTCGTTAGAGTCCAAAAATCTCCTAGATTTTGGTTCTCATTGACTGACGGGGGGTTTTGGAGGAAGAATATGCAAAACTACCAGCTGACACCTCTAATTTCACCGGAGGATCTGCAACGGCATCTGGACGAGATGGCAGACGTCATCAATAATGACTACAAAGGCAAGTCCCTCTTACTAATCGGGATCTTGAAAGGTTCCTTCATATTCCTTGCCGATTTGGCCAGACGTCTTAAGATTCCCGTTGAAATTGATTTTGTGCGGCTGACAAGCTATGGTGCAAACACTGAAACGAGCGGCAAGATCCAGATTACCAAAGACATCGAACTTCCCGTTGAAGGTCGAGATGTTCTTCTAGTGGAAGACATCGTCGACACCGGAACAACTTTGGCCTGGTATCTCGATAAGCTGCAAAGCCATTCACCCGCATCCATCAGGATATGCGCTCTAATTGACAAGTATGAGCGCAGGAGCGTAAACGTGCCAATTGACTATGTTTGCATTCCACTTGAAAAAGGATTTGTAGTAGGATACGGGCTGGATTTTTCAGAAAGACACAGAAATCTTCCAGGTATTTACGAAGTGCAATTCACTTAACTAAGCTCTCTCTCAGTTGGATCGCAGAACGAGTCGACCTCTGATGGGCAAGATAGTTCAATCCAGCATCACCTTCCGAACCACAAGGAATCATTGATGATTGTTACCTGCGAGTCCTGCAAAACCAAATTTAGATTAGATCCCGGGCGATTAAAAAGTAACCAGAGCAAAGTCCGATGTTCGCGCTGTGGATATACCTTCTCCGTTTCTAGACCACAGGAGGAATTGTTACCAAAGGTGGAACCACCGGAACAAGAATTAAACTTCGAGGAAGATTTCCCCCAGGCTCCTCCCATCCCTGGACCGGCAAGCCTCTATTTGGCGAAAAAGAAAAGTAGATCCAGGCGATTGCTCGGTCTGGTGGTTCTGCTGCTCATCATTGGGGGCGGTGTTGTTTTACTTGGCACCTACAACGGTTCCCTGTTTTCATCAAAACCTGGCACGAGCAATCAGGCAGCGTCAACCGCAGAAGAAAAACCGACTGTAACTATCATGGATACAACTCAGGCTTACTTCTCTGAGAACTCCAATGCAGGGCAGATTTTTGTCATTGAAGGCGAAGTGGCCAACGAATCCACAAAACCCGTGAGCTTTATCCTACTTGAAGGAAAGCTATACAACACAGACAACCGGGTAGCCCAAACACAAAGATGCTTTTGCGGAAATCCTGTCACTCGAGAAGAACTAACGAAACTCTCCATTACCGAAATCCAAGACAGGATGATGAATCGCGAGGGGAAAAATCTTTCTAACGTGCACATCCTGCCAGGCAACCGAGTTCCATTCATGCTGGTTTTCCACAACTTGCCGGAACTCGATGCTCTCAGTGATTACAGTATAGAAGTTATCAGCGCCAAACTTGACTAATGCCATCTGCCCTCGAGGCTCCGACACGGAATTTTCCCCACGAACCGGGAGCTCTAATCTTAAAGGCAAGCCAACCTATTGAACTATCAAAAGGAATTGACAAGGCTAAGTGTTGAGTGTTAAGAAACAGGCATCGTTGAGCTGTTAAAAGCTGTTAAAAAACATAGGCTTGCAAGTCGCTCTCTGAAACAGAAGGGAATTTATGCTGGATCTCAAATACGTCCGTGACAACATCGACCTTATTCAAAAAATGCTTCGGGATCGCAACTTGGAAATGGATTTGACTCCACTCGTCGAACTGGATGCCAATCGACGTCGTATTTTACGGGAAGTTGAAGAACTGAAACGCCAACGGAACGTCGCCTCGGAGGAAATTGCTCTTGCCAAGAGAGAAAAACGAGATGCCTCTCAACTCATTGAAGACATGAAAGATGTAGCTCAACGTATCAAAGCCATGGACCAAGGACTGGCTGTCATCGAAGAAAGGATGAACGACACCCTTCTGCTGATACCCAATATGCCTCATGAGTCCGTAGCCATCGGAAGTGACGAGCGGGACAACCCTGTGATCAGGACTTGGGGCAGTCCTCCCACCTTCGATTTTGAGCCCAAAAATCACTGGGACATCGGAGAATCGCTGGGCATTCTGGACTTCGAACGAGCGGCTAAAATGACCGGAGCAAGATTTGCTCTCTACTGGGGCCTGGGAGCGGCACTCGAGCGAGCATTGATCAACTTCATGCTCAACACACACGTCCAAGAACATGGTTATATTGAGGTGTTGCCCCCTTTTATGGTCAACAGCAACAGTCTCATCGGAACCGGTCAGTTGCCTAAATTCAAGGAAGACCTGTTTAAGCTGGAAGGGCGAGATTATTATCTTATTCCAACAGCTGAAGTACCCGTCACCAATATCCATATGAATGAGGTGCTTGAAGAAGAAGATCTGCCGAAGTATTATACGGCCTATACCCCGTGTTTTCGATCGGAGGCAGGATCTTACGGTAAAGACACGAGGGGGCTGATCCGCCAGCACCAGTTCAACAAAGTAGAGCTGGTTAAAATAGTCAAGCCCGAGACATCCTACCAGGAATTAGAGAGCCTTCTCCTCAATGCCGAAACCATCCTGCAAAAGCTGAACATACACTATCGAGTGGTGAGTCTATGTACGGGCGATCTCGGATTTTCAGCAGCAAAGACTTACGACATTGAGGTGTGGCTGCCCGGTCAGAATACCTACAGGGAAATCTCTTCCTGCAGTAATTTTGAAGATTTTCAGGCACGACGCGCCAACATTCGTTTTCGACCCAAGGGCAAGTCAAAGACCGACCTCGCTCATACCATTAATGGATCAGGTTTGGCCGTCGGGCGAACGCTGGTGGCTATTTTGGAGAACTTCCAGCAAAGAGACGGTAGTGTATTGATTCCACCGATTTTGCAGCCTTATTTAGGAAATATTCAAACAATTGAGACCATTCATTGAAATTGAATGACGCACCAAGGAGCTGAAAAAATGACCAAGAGCCAACTCATAGAAGCTTTAGCCAAAGCCGAAGGGATTACTTTGAAAGCCGCAGAAACTGCGGTCAACGTTGCCTTTAACAGCATGGAGCATGCCCTGATTCGCAGCGATCGACTTGAAATTCGCGGGTTCGGAAGCTTTAAAGTCAAAGATTATGACGGCTACAAGGGAAGAAACCCTAAGACCGGTGAACTCATTGAGGTGAAGTCTAAAAAACTCCCTTTTTTCAAGGTGGGTAAAGAGCTTAAAGAGAGGGTAAACGGTGGAGAGGTCAAAACCACAAAGTAGCCTGCGCTCCGCTCCCAATCTGCCGACCGAATAGTGTTCGCCAGGTGGTAATCAGCTTCTCACGAAGAAGAAGTAGAGATTCACAGCAACCAGCGCAACGCTGCCTCCAATGAAGGTGAGGATTTTGTTCAGGGGGATGGGTTGGCCTGCAGGAGGAAGCGTGTTCAACACCAAAGCAACAAAGAGGACCAGAGAGAAGATCAGCAGCAAAGTGTGAAAACGTCTTTTCCATATCAAATAACCTAGAACCGGCACGAAAATCAGCCAGAACAGAGGCTTGTGCAGCACCTCATCCCAGTTAAGCTGGCGGAATGTTTCAGTGATTTTCTGGCTATCGTATTCCGCCAAGAAATGTATGAACTTTTCCCACACCGCTTGCAGCTTATTCATCTTCGGTACCGGACTTCAAATTCAATTAGGTCTCCCAGGTATTCTTCCTCCTGTACTTCTAAATCGTGTACCCGGGCAAAGGAGCTTCCGCTTCTGCACCAATTGAGCATATCTTCCACCCGCTCATCGTCTCCTTCGAAAACAGCCTCCACGCGCCCGTCGGGGAGATTTTTTACCCACCCACCGATCCCTCTTTCAACTGCAGCATCTCGAGTACTGTTGCGAAAAAATACTCCTTGTACTCTTCCACTGATCCAAACATGAACGCGTCTTTTACTCATTCTACCCCCTCTTGCCACTTCCCTTGCTAAATGCCTTTGTTTAGCGTTTTCATCTGAGCTAAATTTCAGCTCTTTTCAAGGCCGCAGCCGATCTGGACAATCAATTCTGCAAGCATTTGCCTGGTCCGATTGAACTCACGATTCTTAAAACCGTGAATCCACTTCAGGCTGTGCAGCTCATCAGATACTGCCAGAACCGCAGCCAAGCGGACCGCACGAAAATAAGCCACCGTAAAGAGCGCCGAAACTTCCATTTCCACAGCCAAAATTCCCTCGTTCTGAAATTTAACAACCTTGCTCGCCATTTCTCGAAAGGGAGCATCGGTAGTCCATACAACACCTTCATGCACGTTAAGGTTGGTCTTTTTTAGACCTTCTCGCAACGGAGCTTGAATTTCCGGCGCAGGGCCAAGCTGTGTTGCATTCACTGGATAATGCCGAGAAGTTCCTTCTTCCGATAATGCTCCGCTAGGCATTATGACGTCACCTACGACAACATTGGATTGCAGCGATCCACACCATCCGAATGCTAAAAAATTTTTAACACCAAGAGCAACTAGTTTTTCCAGAAGCAATATTGTTTGGGGGGCTCCAAGCGAAGGGCCCGCAACAGCAATTTCCCTGTTCTTGTGGACTCCAACATAGACTTTCGCCAGATAAAGTCGGTGAGAAAGCTTCGGCTGATTAACAAAACTGCCGATAACCAGATCAAGATCCTGAGGCGTGAACACCAGCAGGCCCGTTGTGGGTAGAGGTGCTTCCCTCCTCCCCCTTTTCGGCTCAATAACAGCTGCGTCCCCTTCTCTGATAGTTCCGCCAATCATCTTATTGAATCTTTTTATTTTTTTTCGGCCCTGAATTCAATGCCGCTGTCGGAGTA
>Ga0210088_1000066_pt1 | contig 21113 bp, 17 predicted proteins | sample RushMan_CattailN_6_FD_185557 | JGI IMG/M metagenome (GOLD analysis project Ga0210088, IMG submission 185557) | Wetland microbial communities from San Francisco Bay, California, USA, that impact long-term carbon sequestration -... | ecosystem: Environmental > Aquatic > Marine > Wetlands ... | reverse complement strand
ATTCAAAAAGCTTCCGATCACCATTCCGAAAACGAATCCCAGCCACTCCATGACATATCCCTCTGAGCGGCAGGACGAGCGCCCGCGCCCATCTGCCTGGAAAGTGGTTTGATTAAAAATCCAGTAATCAAATATGCCAACTCCGGTTCGGGTGAAAACCGAACCCCGCTTCGCCTGTGCTTGCAGTGTTGGAACCTGGCATATTGGATTGCCGGAGTCATAACAACCCTTTGGCTTGACCTGGGCTGTTTTTTGTCCTACACGGCGTTTTCCGGCAGCGCATGAAGCGGAACCGGTTGTAAACGCTGAAAGGTGCGTTATCATACTATTTTAAATAATCATTTTCGCACACAAAGACTTCCTAATCAACCCTCGTAACGGTCTTCCGTTCCGGCAGTTCGCGCGAACAGGCGGCAGGAGAGACAATGGCAGAAGCAGACCACGACGATTTGATCAGCATCATTGAAGAAGACGATAAGACCACGGAGATTCCCACGACGCTTCCGCTGCTTCCCGTGCGGGATGTGGTGATTTTCACCGACATGCTGCTGCCGCTGTTTGTCGGGCGTGAAAAATCGGTTCGTGCCGTGGAGGAAGCGGTGAACGGACAGGGTTTCGTGTTTTTATGCACGCAGAAGGACGCTGCGGTTGAAAACCCCGCGGTGGACGACATTTACCGTACCGGCACGGTCGGCCGCGTGCTGCGAATGCTCAAGCTGCCGGACGGCCGGGTGAAGGTGCTGGTCCAGGGGATTGCCAAGGGCAACATCGCCAAGTTCCTTCGCAAACGCTCCCCGTACCGGGTTAAAATAGACCTGCTTCCGGAGGAGGCGCCGGAAAAGGTCTCTCTCGAAGTGGAAGCGCTGATGCGCAACGTGCGCGATCAGTCGGAAAAAATCCTGTCGCTGAGGGGGGAGCTCAACACGGACATCACCGCCATTCTCCAGAACGTCGAGGACCCCGGCAAGCTCGCCGATCTGGTGGCGTCGAACCTCCGGTTGAAAATCGAAGAATCGCAGTCGCTGCTGGAGATTTTAGAGCCGGTCGGGCGGCTGAAAAAGGTAAACGATTTACTGTCGCACGAGCTGGAGCTCTCGGCGATGCAGGCCAAGATCCAATCCGACGTGAAGGATGAGATCTCAAAGAGCCAGCGCGACTACTATCTGCGCGAGCAGGTGCGGGCGATCTACAAGGAGCTGGGCGAACACGACGAGCGCTCGATCGAACTCGACGAGTATCAACGCAAGATCAAGAAAGCCCGCATGACGAAAGACGCCAATGCAGAAGCCCTCCGGCAACTCAAACGGCTCGAACAGATGCACCCCGACTCCGCCGAGTCCACCGTGATCCGTTCCTACCTCGATTGGCTGGTGGAGATGCCCTGGAGTCGTTATTCCCCGGATGTCATCGACATCAAAAAGGCCCGAAAAATTTTGGATCGGGAACATTACGGGCTGGACGCGGTGAAGGATCGCATCATCGAGTATCTCAGCGTTCGCAAGCTCAACCCGGCCATGAAAGGTCCCATCCTGTGTTTCGTGGGCCCGCCGGGCGTGGGGAAAACGTCGCTCGGCCGGGCCATCGCCCGGGCGGTGAAGCGCAAGTTCATTCGCATTTCCCTTGGGGGTATTCGCGATGAGGCTGAGATTCGGGGGCATCGGCGGACCTACATCGGCGCATTGCCGGGCCGCATCCTGCAGGGACTGAAGCAGTGCGGTACCAAAAACCCGGTCTTTATGATGGACGAAATCGACAAACTGGGAGCGGATTTTCGCGGGGACCCGTCGGCGGCCCTCCTGGAGACGCTCGATCCGGAGCAGAATTTTGCCTTCAGCGACCACTACCTGAACCTGGCCTTCGACCTGTCGCGGGTGATGTTTATCCTCACGGCCAACATCACCGACACCATCCCTTCGGCCTTGCTGGACCGCATGGAGATTCTGCATCTTTCAGGCTACACCGAGGAGGAGAAGACGGCGATCGCCCGCACGCACCTCATTCCGCGCCAGGTACGTGAAAGCGGGCTTAAACCCAAACAGGTCTCTATCAGCGCCGGTGCGCTGCGGCAGATCATCAACGAGTACACCTCCGAGGCCGGGTTGCGAAATCTGGAGCGCGAGATCGGCACGATTTGCCGCAAGGTGGCCCGACGGGTGGCCGAAGGCCGCCGCGAACCGCTGACCCTCACCCAGCAGAACCTTCCTAAATATCTCGGTCCGGCCAAATTCATTCCAGAGATGGATCAGGAGGAAAGCCAGATTGGGCTAGCCACCGGGCTGGCTTGGACCTCGGCGGGCGGCGAGGTACTTTACGTGGAAGCATCGCTGATCAAGGGCAAAGGCGATCTCATCATTACCGGTCAACTGGGAGAGGTGATGCAGGAGTCCGCTCGCGCGGCGGTGACCTGCGCCCGGTCGTACCTCAAGCGGCCGGCGGAAAAGAAACTGAAACTCGACGTTACGGATGTCCACATTCATGTGCCGGCCGGCGCCATTCCGAAGGACGGACCTTCCGCGGGCATCGCCATGGCCACGGCCCTGGTGTCGGTCATGACCGGCCATCCGGTGCGCAGCGACGTGGCGATGACCGGCGAGGTGACCCTGCGCGGACGAGTGCTGCCGATCGGCGGGCTCAAAGAAAAGTCTTTGGGGGCCTTACGGGCCGGTATCAAAACTGTACTGATCCCGAAAAAGAACCTCAAGGATCTCATCGAGATCCCCGGCCACGTCAAACGCAAGCTTAAATTCATCCCCGTGAAAACCATGGAGGAGGTCTTGGAGCACGCCTTGGTATCGCGCAACGTGTCCAGCCCCGTCAAACCGCGAAAGCGGTCCGGACGCTCGGCCCGGTGAACGCCGCGGCCAACAATGTGGCCTTGCGCCGTCGCGGCGTCCGGACGAGGGCCCCCCGATGAACGTGCTCGCCCTGGAAACGGCCACCCGCAGCTGCAGCGTGGCGGTGGCAATCGACGGAAGACCGGCCTGTGAGGTGTCAACGCTTTCGAATCGCACCCACTCGTTGCATCTGATGGGCATGATTCGGGATGCACTGGCGTTGGCTGAACTGGGACTCGAAGAGATCGACGGGTTTGCCGTGACCATCGGGCCAGGCTCCTTCACGGGTTTGCGTATCGGGATCAGTACGGCCAAGGGGCTGGCGTTCGCCGCCGGAAAACCCTGCGTCGGCGTTTCAAGCCTGGAGGCGCTGGCCACGGTGTGCCTGCCGTACCCGAACCGAATCTGCGTCCTCATGGACGCGCGCAAGGGTGAGGTCTACACGGCCGTCTATCAGGAGCGCGACGGCCGGCTGGAAAGAATAGGGGACGAGCGGGTCGTCGCCCCTGAAACCATTTTGCGCACGATCGTTTCACCGCATCTTTTCGTCGGGGAAGCAGCCCTGCTATACGAAAAACAGATCCGCGCGATCGTGGCGGAAAATGCACGCTGGGCGCCCCGGGACCGACTCTTCCCGAAAGCCTCCACCGTGGCATGGATGGCACTCGATCGCCTGACGGCTGCCACGGCCGAAGAGGTGGACCTGCTCGTCCCGCGTTACATCCGTCAATCCGATGCCGAGTTGAGCATCAGGGCATTTGAACGGGGGCAGGGATAGGCAGCAAACGAAAAAACACCCGGGTCTGCGCTTTTATTTGACAAATTCGATTGATCACGATAGGTTGCCGAATTCAATCAATCGTAAAACCCGATGACTTCGTAGGATGCCCCCACTATAAGGCGTCTGGATCGCGTGACGCGTTGCGGTGATATCGGCCGCCGTCTGTGGCTGCGCAGCGAATCCCAACGTGGGTGACGGGCCTTTACCCAGTCATTGTGACAGCTGTTGATGAAGGGTGAAACGGCGGATGGAAGAATTCGTTTGGGCGGACCCACCCCACCGGATGGCGTTCCCGGTGGCAAAGGCTGGGTATCCTTTGATATGCGGCGTGGCCTTTGCCACCCTGATTCTGGCGTTGTTGGGACTGACGGTTCTGGCCCTGATCGGCCTGGTGGCGGCGTTTTGCATAGCGGGCTTTTTTCGCGATCCTGATCGGGTCATCCCGAATCGGCCGGGGCAGGTCGTATCGCCGGCGGATGGGCGGGTGATTGCGGCAGAGATTGTGAGCGGCGGCCCGTTTTTTGAAGAACCGGTTCGCAAAATCAGCATTTTCATGTCGATTTTCAACGTCCACGTCAACCGTGTGCCTGCCGAGGGAAGGGTCTACCGCATCCGTTATCGACCGGGGCAATTCATCGCGGCCGATCGTCGGGAAGCGCCCATGCGCAACGAGCACAACGCGGTTTTTCTCGAGACGAGTTACGGAAAACGACTCTGTTTCGTGCAGGTGGCCGGGCTCATCGCACGCCGCATTATCTGTCACGTGCAGCCCGAAGAAACCGTTCGGCGCGGGCAGCGCTTCGGCATGATCTGTTTCGGTTCGCGCTTGGACGTTTACCTGCCGCAGGACGTAAACCTGGCGGTATCGGTCGGGGACAAGGTCACGGCGGGAAGCAGCGTGCTGGGGTGCTTCTCCGATGCGAGCGGATGCAGTTAGCCGATGGCACATCTATCAGGCTGCTAATAAACAAGCATCGGGACGTCAGCCGGGGCGCGCGGCGTTTTGAAAAGCGCCGCATATTCGTCGATGTGTGAACATTTGTAAAAGCCGGGCTCCGCCGGATCACGGCCCGAAGCGCAGTTTTTCAACCCCCTGCTAAACGGCAGTGCGGGCAAGGGAGCTGCGGCAAAGGAACAGACAGATGGCTGAGAAGAAATTCAACGTCGCCGTGGCAGGGGCTACGGGCGCGGTGGGAAACCAGATGATCGCCTGCCTGGAGGAAATGAATTTCCCCGTGAAATCCATTTGCCTGCTGGCATCGGCGCGGTCGGCGGGACGGAAACTCAGATTCAAGGGAGACCTGGTCGAGGTGCAGGAGCTCAAGGAGAACTCCTTCAAAGGCATCGACATCGCGCTTTTCTCGGCAGGAGGCGGCCCCAGCGAACGGTTCGCTCCCGCAGCCGCCAGGGACGGTTGCGTCGTCATCGACAATTCCAGCGCCTGGCGCATGGACCCTCAGGTGCCGTTGGTCGTGCCCGAAGTCAACCCGCACGCCGTTGCCCTATACAAGCAAAAGGGGATCATCGCCAACCCCAACTGCTCCACCATACAGATGGTGGTGGCGTTGAACCCGATCCATCGCAAGTACGGCATCCGACGCATTGTTGTGTCCACCTATCAATCCGTCTCCGGCACGGGCAAGAAGGCCATCGATGAGCTGTTCAACCAGACCCGGGCCATGATCAACTTCCTGGAGGTCGAGCGATCGGTCTACCCGCACCGCATTGCGTTCAACTGTCTGCCGCACATCGACAAATTTCTGGACAACGGCTACACCAAGGAAGAGATGAAAATGGTCAACGAGACGCGCAAGATCATGGAGGACCCGGCCATCGGCGTCACCGCCACCACCGTGCGGGTCCCTGTCTTCTTCGCCCACTCGGAGGCGGTGAACGTTGAGACGCAGCTGCCTTGTCCGCCGGACGAGGTGCGAACGCTGCTGGCCTCGGCACCCGGCGTCAAACTGGTGGACGACCCGGGGCGGAGTCTTTACCCGCTGGCGACGGATGCCGCCGGGCAGGATTTGACGCTGGTCGGACGCATCCGCAGGGACGAGTCCGTGGCGAACGGAATCAACCTGTGGATCGTGGCCGACAACATCCGCAAGGGCGCGGCCACCAACGCCGTCCAGATCGCCCAGGTGCTCGGAAAGACCTATTTGTGAACAACCACCCACCGGCCAGTCTGCCGGCGCCACCCGCACGGCGCGGGTGGTTTGTTTTTTCAGAAGCCGACAAAAAAGACGACTCAACACCCCGAAGCCTTGCGAGGCGAATCTCAGGGCAGGGGCAGTCTCTCGCAACAGGAGTGAAACGTGGAACGAATACCGGTTACGCCGGAAGGATATGAAGCGATCCGGCACGAGCTCGAAAAATTAAAGCGTGTCGACCGGCCGAAAAATATCCGGGCAATTGAAGAAGCGCGGGCTCATGGAGACTTGAGCGAGAACGCCGAGTACGCCGCGGCCAAGGAACGCCAAGGCTTTATCGAGGGCCGCATCAACGAACTGGGATACAAGCTGGCGCACCTGGAGGTCATTGATCCAGACAGCCTGACCAAGGACCGGGCCGTGTTCGGCAGCCGTGTGCTCTTGGAGAACATGGAAACCGGGCAGGATGTGGAGTACCAGCTCGTGGGGCCGGATGAGTCCGATCTGGAGAAAGGCCGCATTTCCATCGTTTCGCCGCTGGGCCGGGCCCTGTTGGGCAAGAAGCCCGGCGATGAGTTGGTCGTCGAAGTTCCGGGAGGAAAACGCAGCTACGAGCTGGTCGAAATACGGTGAACCGAATTTTTAATCCGAAGTGGTTTCACAATCTCGGATCACACCTGAGGGCAAGGCGCAGGCCGATTCGAAAACGCAGCAACCACGGCAGGTTGTGAGCATTTCGAGAAGTCTGCAACACTGCTAACAGGGGTCAGAAGGGGCTGTGAAATAACTTCTACGGAGGTTGACGCGTGGCACGTATCACGGTTGAAGATTGCTTGAAAAAGGTTGGCAACCGCTTTCTGTTGGTGAACATGGTGGGGAAGCGGGTCCGTCAGATCCGCGAGGGCTCAGACTATCTGGTGAGCTCGCCCAAGAATGAAGACGTGGTGATCGCCCTGCGGGAGATCGCCGCCGGGCGAATCATAATGAAGAAGGAGTTGGCGTCGGAAGAGGAATAGGTGCTGGTTGCGGGCGTCCGGCTATGAATACAAGTCGTTGAACCGCGCCATCGGCAAGGCGATTCACGACTACGACATGATCCGGGAAGGCGACCGGATTCTGGTGGGCCTGTCGGGCGGGGCCGACAGCCTGACGCTCGCTTGGCTGCTGGCCGAACGCCGGCGCCGCATCCGCGTGCGGTATGAGCTGGAAGCGGTGTATGTCGATCCGGGTTTCGTAGGCGGAGCGGGCGGCGCGCTCCAACCCTTCTGCGATAGATTGGAGATCCCCCTGCGGATCGAGCTCACCGACTATGGTCTGGTCAGCCACGGCCCGGCAAACCGCGAGAACCCCTGCTTTCTGTGCGCGCACTTGCGCCGCAAACGAATGTTTGAGATCGCCGCTGAACGGCGTTGCACCAAACTGGCGTTCGGGCACAACAAAGACGATCTAATCGAGACCCTGTTCCTGAACATGTGCTTTTCCGGCGAAATCAGCACCATGCGGCCGGCGCAGGTGCTTTTCGAAGGACGTTTCACGCTTATCCGGCCGCTGGCCTACGCCGAAGCAACCCTCATCCGGCGGTTCGCCGGGGAATATCGTTTGCCGGTTGTTGAAAATCCGTGCCCGTCGGCCACCCGGTCCCGCCGGTCGGAAGTGAAATCGCTTCTCCAAGACCTTTATCGTCAGAACCGTAAAATCAAGGGCAACATCTTCCGGGCCATGCGCCACGTTAAACCCGAGTACCTATTAAAATGAGCATGCGCGACGTTCAAAACGAAAGAGATTTTCGGAACATCCCGATCAACCAGGTGGGGGTCAAGAACCTGCGGTACCCGATTGCCGTGCGTGACCGTCGGGACGGCTACCAGCATACGGTGGCTACGATCAGCATGTACGTGGATTTGCCCCATGAGTACAAAGGCACCCACATGAGCCGTTTCGTTGAAATGCTGCACGTGCTGAAGCCGGAAGTGTCTCTCAAAAAATTTGCGGTCATTCTCGAAAACATGAAGAAATACCTGAATGCCGCTTCCGCCCATCTCGAAATGACCTTCCCGTACTTTATCGAGAAAAAAGCACCGATCAGCATGGCCACCGGGCTCATGGACTACGCCTGCCGGATCGCGGGGTCGAGCGATGCCTCAGGAAAGGTCGACCTGCAGTCGGAAGTCGTGGTGCCCATCACCTCGGTCTGCCCGTGTTCAAAGGAGATCAGCGACTTCGGGGCCCACAACCAGCGCGGGGAGGTCCGGCTCTGCCTGCGGTTCAAGAAGTTCATCTGGCTGGAGGACATGATCGAGCTGGTGGAGTCCACCGCATCGAGCGATGTGTATTCGGTGCTCAAGCGTGTGGACGAGAAATGCGTCACGGAAAAGGCCTACCAGAACCCCAAGTTTGTCGAGGACATCGTGCGCGACATCGCTCAGCGCCTGATCTCGGACCCCAACATTACCTGGTTTTCGGTCAGCGCCGAAAACTTCGAGTCCATACACAACCACAGCGCCTATGCCCACATCATTTCCGGCGAACGCCGGAAATGATGTCCTGAACGGGTCGATGGCTAAAGTCGGATCCCATGGGCTACGGCCGCACAGGGTCAACCCTCAGCCGCCCCTGTTTACCGCAGGAAGACGTGCTCAATTTCCAGTCTGAACGCTATCCAAAACCAAGGTGACGGGGCCGTCGTTGACCAAGGACACCGCCATGAGGGCCTGGAAGCGGCCGGTTTGCACAGGAACCCCCCGTCGAGCCGTTTGACGGACGAAGTGCTCATAGAGGCGCGCGGCGTGGCCCGGATCGGCCGCCGCGGTAAACGAAGGGCGGCGACCCTTGCGGCAGTCGCCGAGCAGCGTGAATTGGGAGACGACCAGCATTTCGCCGCCCACTTCCAGCAGCGACCGGTTGAGCTTGCCGTCGGGATCTTCGAAAATTCGAAGGTGAGCGATTTTTTCCGACAGGTAGTCGACATCCTTTTCCGTGTCCGTCGTTGAGACGCCGAGCAAAACCAGCAGGCCCCTGCCGATGCGGCCGACCACGTCGGTTTCAACCCTGACCGATGCCTCGCTGACTCTCTGGACCACCGCACGCATGTGCACTCACTTACTTTTTCAAAAGTTTGGCGAAAGGGTTGTTGAACGGTTCGGGCTTCGAGCGCGGCGGCGGCACGGACGGATTCCGGCGCGTCGGGTGAGTCCCCGGTGGCTTCTTGGCGTGCGGCGTCGGTGCGGGTCCGGTTTTCATGGAGAGCGCGATCCGGCGGCGCTCCGGGTCCACCGCCAGCACCGTGACCTGGACCTTCTGGTGCACCTTGACGACCTCCAACGGGTTCTTGACATAGCGGTCGGAGAGCTCGCTGACGTGAACGAGGCCGTCCTGGTGGACGCCGATGTCGACGAAAGCGCCGAAGGCGGTGACATTGGTGACGATGCCGGGCAGCCGCATACCGGGGACGATGTCCTGCACCTCCTTGACGTTCGGGGCGAACGCAAACAGTTCGAATTCCCGGCGCGGGTCGCGCCCGGGCTTGGCCAGTTCCTGGAGGATGTCCTGCAACGTCGGCATCCCGATGGCGGGGCTGAGGTATCGTTTGATGTCGATGGTCGATCGCAAACCGGCGTCGGAGAGCAGATCTGCCACCGCGCAGCCGAGATCGGCGGTCATTGCCTCAACCACCGGGTAGCTCTCGGGGTGCACCGCGCTGGCATCCAGGGGATTCTCTCCTTCCCGGATCCGTAAAAACCCCGCACACTGCTCGAACGCCTTGGGCCCGAGCCGCGGCACCTCGTGCAACTGCTGCCGCGAACGAAACGGCCCGTGCGCGTCCCGAAACGCAACGATGTTTTTGGCGAGCTGCGGCCCTAGCCCGGAAACATACGTCAGCAGCTCCCGGCTGGCTTGGTTCAGGTCGACGCCGACGCTGTTGACGCAGCTGACGACCACATCGTCGAGCGACCGCTTGAGCTCCGCCGGGTCCACATCGTGCTGGTATTGGCCGACGCCGATGGATTTCGGGTCGATTTTGACGAGTTCGGCCAAGGGGTCCATGAGCCGCCGGCCGATCGACACGGTCCCGCGCACGGTCAGGTCGAGGTCCGAAAATTCCTCGCGCGCGATTTCCGAGGCCGAGTACACCGATGCGCCGCTCTCATCCACGAGGACGACGGGGATAGGGCGTGGGAGGGGCAGGGTGCGCAGAAACTGCTCGGTTTCGCGGGAGGCCGTGCCGTTGCCGACGGCGATGACTTCGGTTTCGCAGCGTCCGACCAGGTCCTGGATGGTGCGGGAGGCCTGCGCGACCTGACGTTCGGAGCCATGCGGGAAGACAGTGTCGTGATGGAGCAGTCGGCCCTGGGGGTCCAGGCAGGCCAGTTTGCATCCGGTTCGAAACCCCGGGTCGACCGCCAGCACCCGGCACGGTCCCAAGGGGGAGGCCAGCAGCAGTTCGCGCAGATTGGAGGCAAACACGCGGATGGCCTCCTGGTCCGCGCGCTCCTTCAATGCCACGCGCAGCTCGGTTTCCATCGAACGGCCGAGCAGGCGGCCATAGCTGTCCTGCAGCGCCAACCGGACCTGTCGGGAGTCCTCTCCGTCTCCTTTGATGAAAAGCGCTTCGAGCAGGGCGATCGCCTCGGCTTCGGGCGGCCGCATGGACAGGTCCAGCACATCGTCGGCTTCCCCGCGGCGCATGGCGAGCATGCGGTGAGAGGGAACCGAGCAGGCCGGCTCCTGCCAGTCGAAATAGTCCCGGAATTTGGCGCCCTGCATCTCGCGGCCCGCGATCAGTCGGCTCGTGACCAGGGCCTTGCGGAGGAAAAGGTCGCGCAGGCGGGCGCGCGCCGGCGGATCTTCATTGATCATTTCCGACAGGATGTCACGCGCGCCGGAAAGAGCTTCATCGATCGAAGAAACCCCTTTTTCTGAATCGACGAAGTCGGCCGCGGCCGCCTCAGGATCAACTCCGCTCTGGTCGAAGATCTGACGGGCCAGAGGTTCAAGGCCCTTTTCCCGGGCAGCCATGGCGCGCGTTCGGCGTTTGGGGCGATAGGGGAGATACACATCTTCAAGAACGGCCAGGGTGTCCGCCTTTAACACGGTTGCCTTCAGATCCTCGGTCAGGTGACCGTGCTGATCCAGCGATTTCAAAATCGCCGCGCGGCGTTCGTCGAGCTGCCTCAGTTGGTCCAAACGGTCCCGGATGGCGGTAACCGCAACCTCATCCAGGCTGCCGGTGGCTTCCTTGCGGTACCGGGCAATAAAGGGAATGGTGGCGGCCTCGGCCAACAAAGCGGCCACGGCCGCCACCTGGGGCTGCGTGACGTTCATTTCGCGTGCGATCAGTGACATGTAATGCGATTCCATGAATCTCCTTGCGACACGCGTGCATGCTGCCGATGCTCCCGGGCAGTCGAAGCGAGCTGCTCGCTATATAATCGCAGCCGGGGAAAGTCAAGCCGATCGGACCCTCGCGTGTTCCGCCGAAGGCACTGCCGCCCGGAATCCTCTTGAAATCAATTAAAGATCATGGGGCAGGATGCCGATACATGACACAACGCCCGCGCGATCGGGAAACTCCGCACAGAGACCGCAGGATGCAGTGGAAAGGCAGCCACATCGCCACGCCTCGTCCCCGGACCCAGCTGCAGCGAAAGCTGCATGTGGCGTTCGCTCTCTTTTTCCTTTTTCCGGTCGGTGGCTTCATTTTTTTTAGCCTGCGTTACAACATCCTGGGGGATGAGTACGTACCCTATTTTTTCCTCGGGCTGCTCGTGTTCTCCTGGGTCGGTTTCAGCATTCTCAAAAGTCTTTTTCAGCGCATTGCGACCATTTCGGAATCGATGAACACCTCCCCCATCCGGGATTCCGCCGCCCCGGAAGGTCCGACGCCGGCTGCCGGCGCCTCCGATGAACTGCATGCCATCGTCGAGTCATTCCAGGCGATACGCAGCCAGTTCGGCCAGACCGTGCGCCAGCTGGAAAAGAAATCGGCGGACATTTCCGTGCTCAGGGACTTGTCCGAGCTGTGCTACGTGACGTCCGACCCGGAAGAGATTCTCTACATCACGCTGGAACGGGCGCTGCTGCTCACCAATTCGGACATCGGGTCCGTGCTGACGCTCGAAGGGTCGACGGACAAGGCGTTCATTGTCAAAGCCACCATCGGGCTCGGGACGCATGTCAAACCGGGAGACCGAATTGACTTCGAATCCAGCATCGCGAAGTACGCGGTACTGAACAAATCTCCGGTGCTTGTCGAGAACATCGAGCAGGACAAGCGGTTCGGTCGTGTCAACCTCTCCCACTACGGAACCAAATCCTTCGTGTGCATGCCGATCAAGGCCAGCAAGACCATTATCGGCGTGCTGACCATCTCCAGCCGCGACCCCCGGCGCATCTACTCTCAGGAGGAGATCGAGACGCTCACCCCGCTGCTGAGCAACGCCGCCTTCACATTTGAAAACCTGCGCCTTCTCAAGGAAAACGAACGCACCAGCCGGTACGTGCGGTCCATCGACACGATCGGCAAGCTTTTGAACTCAAGCTTTCGCGACAGCGAGCTGTTGACCAGCGTGCTGCACGAGCTGCACCGCGTCGTTGACTTCGAATCCGCCGCTGTCCTTGTGAAGGACGAGAATCACCCGCCGCGTGTTCACGTCAAGGAATGGGTCGGCTACGGGTCCGGCCAGCTTCAGAGGAACACCGCCTACGGCATCGATGGGTCGCTCGTCGAAAAAGCGTTTCAGCATGGGGCTTCGCTGGCCCTGGCGGTCGTGCCCGGCATGGGCCCCGAGCTGGATCAGGCGCTTTTCGCCGATCCCGGGGCGGCCGGTTGTTTTCTGGCGCCCTTGCGAACCGGCGGAGTCGTCTTCGGCGTGCTGGCGCTGATCGGCCGACGCCGCGAGGCCATGGTCGAAGCCCGCAACCTGGTGAACTGGGCGGCCGGGGGCATGGGGTTGGCCATCGACCGCAACCGGCTTCTGGCCGCGGTCGTCAAGCGCGACCAGGAGATGGGAACCCTGCGCCAGGTCGGCGGCGCTCTGGCGTCCTCCACTTTTGACATGCAAAAAGTCTTAAACTACACCCTGGACATGATCCGCGAGGTGATGAACGTCGAAGCCGGGTCGTTGCTGTTTTTGGAAGGCCGGGAGCTGGAGGTGGCCGTGGCGTTCAACGGCAGCATCGCTTCACTCAAGAAATTCCGCCCGAAGCTGGGGCAGGGCATCGCCGGTTGCGTGGCCGCCCGCGGCGAGGCGATTATCGCAAACGACATCGAAAAAACCATGCACTTCTTCCCGGTGATCGACGACGAATCGGGTTTTCGCACACGCTCGGCCCTGTGCGTCCCCATGATCTCCCAGGGGCGGGTGATCGGGGTGATCGAGGTGCTGAACAAGCTGGATGGAGACTTCGACGCCAACGATCGGGATCTTCTGCAGTCCATCGCCGCCTCTGTCTGCATCGCGCTGGAAAACGCGAGGCTCTACAAAGAGACGGCGGCGGCGGCCGAACATGAACGCAACGTTCGCCAGGTGTTTCAAAAATTCGTGCCCAAGGAGGTCGTTGACACGATTATTCACGGCCTGGAAAGCGGCCAGGCCGTCGTCGAGGAGGTGAAGCGCGTCACCCTGCTGAACATCGACATCCGGGGGTTCTCGCGGATGGCCAAGCAAATGGGGCCCCAACGGACGGTGGCGCTGTTGAATCGGTTTTTCGAAGCGATGGGCGAGGTGGTCTTCCGGCATCACGGCGTTGTCGATAAATACCTGGGCGATGGGTTCTTGGCGGTCTTTGGAGCACCGGTGTCCAGCACCGGCGATGCCGACAACGCCGTGCAGGCCGCCCTGGACATGCGACGCTGCCTGGCGGGGGTGAACCTGGGTGTGAGCCCCGATCCTGGAACGTCCATCCAGATGGGAATCAGCATCCACACAGGCGAGGTCGTCGTCGGCAACATCGGTTTCGAAAAAAAGATGGACTACACCGTGATCGGCGATGCGGTCAACACGGTCTTTCGCATGCAGGGTCTTGTCAAAACCTTCCCGAACGGTGTCCTGATCAGCGGGGCCACGCTTCGATCGGTGCGGTCCCGGCTGACGACCCATGCCGTTGTCATGCCTGAGGAGTTTCAGCGCGATCTGGGGGACGTGGCCGTGTATGAGTTGCTCGCATCCGAAACGGCCGCCGCCGGTCCGGTTTTGACCGGCGGCGTGACGTCGGTAGCAGGCTCCTCCCTGATGAAGCTGCCGGCCTGAGGCGCACGCAAGCCGGCCTGCAGCGAGTGCCGGACCCTTTCGCCTTGACAAAGCTCCCCGATCCTTTTAGAAGCGATTTGATCCCATGTGGGGGAGCTTCAGGTCGGAGAGGATGGGGACGGAATGCCGAGTATTTACACCGCATCGTTGAAGGGCCATTTCCTGATGGCCATGCCCGGGCTGTCCGATCCCAACTTCTCCCAGACCGTCACCTGCATCTGCGAGCACAATGAACAGGGGGCCATGGGGATCGTCGTCAACCGGCTTCAGGAGGGACTTCGAGCCAAGGACATCTTCGACGAGCTGTCCATCCGCTGCAGTCCGGGCGTCGAAGCCATTCCGATACACATCGGCGGGCCGGTGCATGACGGTGAGATCTTCATGCTGCACGGCCCGCCGTTCACATGGGAAGCCACGCTGCAGGTGACGCCTTCTCTGGGGTTGAGCAACACCCGGGACATCCTGGAGGCGATTGCCGCCGGCCGAGGACCTGAATCATTTCTGATCAGCCTCGGCTGCGCCGGCTGGGGTCCGGGGCAACTTGAATCCGAAATCAAAGAGAATGCCTGGCTCACCCAGCCGTTGTTCGAGGAAAACATCTTCGTTCTGCCCGTCGATGCGCGCTGGACGGAGGCATTGAAGAAAATGGGGGTGGACCCGGCGCTGTTGTCGGATACCGCGGGCCACGCCTGAGGCGGCCCTTACTCCTCGGCGTTTTCCCTGTTCTTCGGTTTTTTCTTTTTGAGGCAGGATTTGTCCTTGCGGACGAATGCGCAGAGTTTGGGATTGTAGTACTCTTTGCAATTCAAGGGGTTGTAGAGTGGACATTCAGGGTGTTTTTCGGACATACGCCCCCATTCCCTTCGTGATCGATGGTCCACCCAGTTGCGGGCGCGGCAGGGGAGATTCCATCGTCTGAATCCCGACAGAGGTTTTATACCATACTCAGCAGGTGCTTACAAGGCGCCGGGCCCACCCGAACGGCCGAGGCGTCGGTTCAGGCGCCGCCGATGAAGCGACGAGGACGGTGATGATGTCCATCCACGGTTACGGCATTCAGAAAAACGCTGTACTACAGGTCAATTCGGGAGTGGCTGCTCTTTTTCGCACCGCCAGATCGATACCCGGACTTGCGGACCTGAGCTTCGGCGATTGGGAGAAAACCTGCGCGGCGCTGCCTGGACAACTCGACGAGGAAACGATTCGCGTCGCCGTCATCGGCCCCATCAAGTCGGGGAAAAGCACCTTTTTGAACTGCCTGCTGAAAGGGGATTTTCTAAAGCGCGGCGCCGGCGTGGTTACCTCGATCGTGACCCGCGTGCGCTCGGGCGACCGATTGAAAGCGACCCTCTATTACAAGTCCTGGGAGGAAGTGAACGAAGACATCCAGCAGGCGCTGGTGCTGTTTCCCTCCCCGAACTGGCGCTCGGCCGAGGGCCCTTTCGACCTCAGGCGGGAAAATGAGCGCGACGAACTCCGGCGGGCCCTGGATGCGCTGAACGCAGACCAGCGCATCACCGATGACGCCCGCAACCGGAACATGGTGCTGCTTTCGTGTTACCTGCAGGGATACGACGCGGTCAGCCGCTTTTTGTCTGACCATCAGAAAACGACGCACCATGAGGGCGAGCGGTTTATCGAGCACTGGAAGTTTTCCGGCAATGATTCACTGGCCGTCTATTTAAAAGATATCCAGCTGGACATCGATTCCGCTGCCATCGGGAGCAACATCGAAATCGCGGACTGTCAAGGCAGCGATTCATCCAACCCCATGCACCTGGCCATGATTCAGGACTACCTGCGCTTGGCCCATCTGCTCATCTACGTCGTCAGCAGCCGCACGGGGCCCCGCCGCGCGGACATCAAGTTCCTCTCCATGATCAAGAAGATGGGGATCCTGGACAACATCCTGTTCATCCTGAACTGCGATTTCAGCGAGCATCAGTCGATCGAAGACCTCCAGGCGCTTGCCGCGCGGGTCACCGATGAACTGGCCCTGATCAAACCCAATCCCGACATCTATGCCTTCTCGGCGCTTTTCGACCTGTTTTCCGGAATGGAGGAACGGGTCTCCGAGAAAGACCGGCGCCGGTTGGAGCAGTGGAAAAGCGAAACCGAAATGGTGGCTTTTTCAGAGAAGAACACTCAGCGGTTTGCATCCGCGTTCGGCGAAACCCTCGTGCGCAAACGCTACACGCTGCTGTTTCAGAACCACATCGAGCGTCTGAACAGCATCGTCGCCGGGATGACCAACTGGGTCGGGATCAACCGCGACATCCTCTCCCGTGATGCCACGAGCGCCCGCGAAATCGCAGAGCGCATCCGCAAGCATCAGCTGCGTTTCGGCCAGATCCTGTCCGCGCTGCAAAGCTCGCTGTCCGGAATCGTGCCCAAAATCAAGCAGGAGGTGGGGGCGGATGTGAACCGGTTTTTCGATACCGGGTCCGGCGAGGCGATCAAAGCCATCAATGGCTTTATTGCCGGATACCCTTTCCTGCCGGAAAGCTGCATGGAAACGCTGCAGGCCGCCGGTTTCTCACAAGCCCTTTACAAGGTTTTCCAGGAGTTCAAGCAGGCCTTGGACGGATTCATCACGGAACACCTCAACCCGGAGATCATTCGGTTCATCGCTTCCGAAGAGGTCAAGGTCCGGGATGCCCTGCAGGCGATCGCCGCCCCTTATGAGGGATTGATCGAAGACGCGTATAAGGAATTCTGCAGCCTGATGGGCACCCTGGGGATTTCGGTCGACGGCAGCCGGCCGGAAACCACCGGCGTGCCGAGCATCGAAAGTCTGCTGAGCAGCTCGGGGATCCGGATGACGTCGCTGTCCGCGACCATCGGTTACACGGCCAGGATACGCACGGAGGCCATTCTGAGACACGGCTTTTATCGCGTGGTGACCGGATTCAAAAAAATCCTCAAAAAACCGGTGGTCAGCGGTGAAGAAGACCTGCGCGCGTTGAAGGAGAGCATGGTACGGATCAAGCGTGAAACCCGGCAGGCGCTCGCGTTCCACCTGAAGGACTACCAGGAAAATTTGAAATTCAAATACCTGTTCAGCCTGGCGGAGACTGCGACCCAGCGATTGTCCCAGGCCGTCACCGAGCAACTGCAGGCGTATTCGGCCGATTTCGGCACGCTGGCGGATCGCTTGAGCTCCAAACAGGGGGACAAGGAACGCGCGGCCGCCGCTCTGGCGGACATGAACGCGCGCTGCCGCAAAATCGAGGAGGACCTCAGTCGGCTTAAGCAGGACGTTTCGGTCGCCTCTTCCGGCCGGTGAACCGGTTTGTCTCGTCGGGCGGCATCATCCGGACAGCCGGGCCAAATGATTGCGGGCAAACTCGATGTCCGGGTCCAGGGTCAGTGCCATCCGATAGCACTCGATGGCTTTTTGCGGTTCACCGAGCGCTTCGAGGTTCACCCCGAGGTTGGCGTAGTCGATCGCCGAAGTCGGGTCCAGGTCGAGCACCCGCCGGAAAGCCGTCACCGCCTGTTCATGCTCGCCGCGTTTGAAGTGGCAAAACCCCATCAAGTTGTGGATATCCGTGCGTTCGGGATCGAGCGCAGCCCCCTTGTTCAGCCAATCGAGCGCCTCTGCGAAGCGGCCGGTTTCTTTCAGCGCCACTCCCATGTAACTGTAGATGCTGGGCGCTTCCGACGCGTCTGGATTCAGCTCAAGCGCCCGCCGGAAATGCGTAAGCGCTGATTCGGCGTCGCTGGAATTCAAGCGGCTCAGGCCCAGGTAGAACTGCAGATAGTACTTCCCCGGCAGTTTGGCATCGATGGACTCGAGCGCCGGAATGGCCTCCGCCGGCGGCAGGTGCTGGGTGATGTGTCTGGCGGCAAACATGGCGACGCTGGTGGCCCGGGACCGTTCGCGGAAATGGGCCCCCGGGATGATGGCGTAGTAGGCCGGTATCTGAAGTCGTGGGTGGGTCGTTTCGACGAGCAGCACCTCCAACCCGCGTTGCGCCAGGGCCTGAACGCAGTTTTCGATTTCAACCCGGATGTTGGCGTGAGAGACATCCGGCAGACGGTGGAGGTCGACCCAGCGGCCGGGGTCGGTGATGGTGTGTGCCTCCTCCACCCGGCGGAGCTTGGGAAGACCGCTGGCGACATAGTTGGCCGAGGTGTTGAAGTCGCCGGCCAACTGAGCCACCTCGGTCAGTGCACGGCTGAGTGCCTTTTCGGGGCAGGGGGTGGTGCCGGCGGTCCACACGATTTCGCTGCTTTCCGGAAACGTGGTAGGGTCATAGGCGAGGACTCCGATCGAGGGGATGCCCATGTCCAGCGTAAAATCGGATATGAAAAGGGATATGCCGCTGCGCCGGTATTTTGCAAGCATGTCGACCACCATGGGGTCCGTGGCGGATTCCGGCCGTACCGCCGGAACCGCAAGGCGCTCATGGCTGATCACGGACGACACGTGCCGCTCGACGATTTCGCAAATCCCCTGCAGAATGGCCTCCTCTTTGCAGTTTCCGGCCGATGGGCCGTTGAATTCGTTGATGGCGAAAAACCAATCGAACGGAACCTGGACGATGGTGCCCCGGGTCAGGTTGAACGCCCGGGTCCAATTCAAGGACAGCGACTCGAAAATTTTACGACTGAGGGGCAGGTCATCGGAGTCGTCGTGAACGGAGCGTGCGATCATCTCGAAGGGTATGGCCTGATCCCCGATACCGGCAAAGGTGCTCCGCTGAAAGTGGGACGGGTTCTTGACAAAGCTGAAAAAGCTGAATCGCTCGGCCAGTTCCATCACGGCGCTCGCTTCCGCCTGCTGCGGCGTTGCGCCCTTTCCCATCTGTTTCCGGGTTCCGATGATTTGCTGCGCCTCCGGTCCGCAACGACTGATATAAACGGGAATCCCAATCCGCCCCTTGTCGATGCGCTGGGTCTCCTTGAGAATATCCAGTTGGGCTGCTTTCAGTTTTTCCCGGAAACGGTTGACCGTCTCCTCCGGCGGGAGGATTTTGTCCTGGTCCAGGGTGAAGGTCTTGAAGGCATCTTCCAACACGATCGGCTGCATGAAACGCCTCCTGCTTGGAGCCGGTCGCCGCCCCGTCGCTGCGGATGGTCAATGAGGCGGCACCCGTCTAAATAATAGATGTTTTTCATTGACCGACCGGCAAGAGTTTGTTAGAAAGAAACTTTATGTGGGGATGTAGCTCAGCTGGGAGAGCGCGGCGTTCGCAACGCCGAGGCCAGGGGTTCGATCCCCCTCATCTCCACTTCTTTTGACGCTCTGCTTGTCCGGTGGTACAAGAGTTCTATTGCATAGCACAAGGCTATGAAAATAGAAACAGGATTTCGCCTGCAAACATCAGGAACCCACGGATCCGGCTGATTCCGGAAGTCGGGTGGCCTTTTCAAGGTCACCCGACTTTTTTACACACCCGGACGGTCGGAAAGCAGTGCCGGCGGCGCGGTTGAACGATCATCAGGGAGGATCATGAACCGAAAAACCGAAATTGAGCGAAAGACCCGGGAGACTGCCGTCACGGTTGCGATCAACCTGGATGGGAAGGGTCAAACCGACGTCAGCACGGGGATTCCCTTTTTCGACCACATGCTGACGCTGTTTGCGGTTCACGGGTTTTTTGACCTCCGTCTTCGCGCCCAAGGAGACATCGAAATTGATTCCCACCATACCGTGGAGGACGTGGGGATTGTGATGGGCGACCTCATCGAAAAGGCGCTGGGAGAGCGCAGCGGCATTCGGCGCTACGGTTTTGCGGTGACCCCCATGGATGACGCTCTGGCAATGGTGGCCGTCGACCTGTCGCGCAGGCCCTACCTGGTGTTTCAGGTCCCCACCTGCGATGTGGTGGAAAAATCCTTCAACCGCAGCTTGGCCAAGGAATTTTTCAAATCCATTGCCAACCACGGTGGAATGAACCTCCACATTAATGTACCGTACGGAGAGAACGAGCACCACATCCTGGAGGCGGCGTTCAAATCCTTCGGCCGGGCTCTCCAGCAGGCCGTCGGTCTGGACGCCCGTGTTAGGGGTGTTCGTTCGTCCAAAGGGTCGCTCTGATCGGCAGCACCCGAATCCTCAAACGATTGCCAAGCGATGCTCATCATACCCGCCATTGATCTTAAAAACGGCAAGTGCGTCCGGCTGATCCAGGGACGAATGCAGGATGAGACCGTCTATTCCGATGACCCGGAGGCCGTGGCCCGGCGCTGGGCGGAAGCCGGTGCGCGGTTGCTGCACGTCGTCGATCTGGATGCGGCGATCCAGGGGACCCCTTGCAACCAGGGCTGCATCCGCCGCATCATCCGTGCGGCCGGTGTGCCGGTTCAGGTGGGCGGCGGCATGCGTGACATCAAGGCGGTTGAAGCCTGCCTGGCGATGGGTGCGCACAGGGTCGTTATCGGCACGGCCGCCACGCAGGACATGAACTTTCTGAGAAACCTCTGTCGCGTTCACCCGAACCGGATCGCTGTCGGGATCGATGCGCGGCAAGGCCGTGTGGCCACCCATGGTTGGACCCGAACCACCGACATCCGGGCGGTTGATCTGGGGCGGCAGGTTGAGGAGGCAGGAGCCGCCGCGCTGATTTTCACCGACATTCACCGCGACGGCATGCAGACGGGACCGAACATCGAAGAGACCCGGCGGCTGGCTGAGGCAGTGCGCATTCCCGTCATTGCCTCAGGGGGGGTCGGCACCCTTGAACATGTGCAGGCCCTGCTGCCTCTGACGGCCGTCGGGGTGATCGGAGTCATTACCGGCAAGGCCCTGTACAGCGGATCGCTGCGGTTTGAAGATGCGATGGCACTGGGCTCTGAAAAAGCCGATTCCCCGGGACCATTCGTTTCGCCGCGATCCGCATGATGGGTTGACAAACACGCAGGTAAAACTTAGTTTTTCGGGTTACAAATACAACATGCACCATGTGGCGTGGAGATCCAAGGGCCCGCACTCCGGTTCGCCCGAGCCCGAACACGAGTTGGCATATTAATTTGTCGGTCGAATCATAACCTGACCCATCGCCTGATTATCCCACAAAGCGTTGCCACGACGATGGAGGTTGTTTTTTTTGGCGATTTACATCCCCGAGGATAAGGTTTCCGAAATTCGCCA
>Ga0210088_1000064_pt1 | contig 21593 bp, 21 predicted proteins | sample RushMan_CattailN_6_FD_185557 | JGI IMG/M metagenome (GOLD analysis project Ga0210088, IMG submission 185557) | Wetland microbial communities from San Francisco Bay, California, USA, that impact long-term carbon sequestration -... | ecosystem: Environmental > Aquatic > Marine > Wetlands ... | reverse complement strand
TTACAATAATGCATTGACATCAATGCCAGGAACCGGTAAAAGGTGGGCGAAAGTCCGCGCTTGCGGCTACCGCAAGACAAGATGGTATGTCATGATTAAAATTGAGCCAGGAAGGCTTAGCAGCACAAAGCGCTGCACCTGCTTTCCCGGCTTTTTTTGTCTCTGAATTTGGTTTTGTAAGGGGAGGCAGAGATGGAACTCGCTCCGGAAATGTTCAAGCGTTTTTTTCCGTTACCTGTGACGGTAATCACCACGGTGGATTTACAGGGTACGCCCAATGCAGCCCCATACAGCTGCGTTATGCCGATTTTGAGGCCGCTTCCACTGATTGCCTTGGCATCCGCTCTGCCGCGGGACACGCTCCGCAATATTCGCAGCAGTCGCGAGTTTGTGGTCAATGTAATCGGGAAGCCCGGCTTTCAGGCGGCCATGAAATGCGCCAAAGAATACCCTTCGGGAGTCAATGAATTGGCGTTAGAAGGGGTCGCTACCATTCCGGCCAAGAAGGTCGCACCGCCCCGGATCAAAGACGCTGTAGGGTGGATCGAAGCACGCCTCGAGAATGAAATGATCGGTGACAAATATGCTCTTATCGTTGGTCATGTGGTCTGTTCGGAAGTGAATGATTTATATCTGGACGGAGAAACACTCACCGAGCTTCCAATGACGCTGGTCATGCCCCATTTCAGGACCTCGGGCGATATCTACATGAGACGCGATGAAATCGGCGTCCAAACTCCTGCCGTGGAACAATAGCTCAATTGCTGAAAAAGGAGAAATCGATGCCGATCGTTATGGAACCCATAGGAGTTGTCCGCACTGAGGCCGAAAAAGTACCCCGTCATTGGACTGTTTCGGACATCGAGGGCAAATTGGTAATCGATACCAAGTATGAAGAAGGTTTGCGGGATATCAAACCGGGCCAAAGAATTATCGTGCTTTTTTACTTCGACCGCAGCCCCGCTTTCAGCTCTGAACTGCTGGTTCAGACTCCTCCCCATCGCAACGAAGCCCTGGGGGTCTTCAGCATCTGCTCGCCCCGGCGGCCAAACCCTATCGGGTTATCGGTGCTTGAAGTGCTGAAGGTTGACGGTTCGGTCATCCAGGTAAAAGGAATCGATATGTATGACGGCACGCCGATCCTCGATATCAAGCCTGTGGTCACAGAAGACCAAGGCCAAGGAGCATAATGCAGAGACGACTGGAAGAATACACCACAAATCGTTTGTTGACAGCAACGAACGAACGCAGTATTGTAAGCATACTTAAAATTACTGCTGACAGATCAGGTGCTGTTAAGTTTAAAAGGGAATCCCGTGAAATTCGGGAACGGTCCCGCCGCTGTAAACGGGGACGAAATCCGGTGAAGCCACTGTTTCGCTGATGCAAAATGGGAAGGCTCGGAAAGTAGGAAGATCCGTGAGTCAGAAGACCTGCCTGATGCTTGCTGGGGAATCGGTACGAGGAAATAACCGATGAACCGCAGAAGGAATAAGTGAACCAGGGTGCAATCCTTAGGGCTCAAAGCTCTAGGGATTTTTTTTTGGGAAGGGGGCACATGCACCAAAACTGCTTGCCACGGCAGAACGTTCCCTTCTCCTCATCGCATTCCAATAACCTCCTTTCCACCTGGAAGCTTAAACGCTTCCAGGTGCCCTAACTGAAACGGTCCTTTTCAAAAGGATGGATGCGTTTAGGCAAACTTCTAAAAGCGTTGATGGCTTGATTCAATACTAAACGAACCAAAATCTTTGAACTCGGAGGGAAAAATGATGAAGAAAAGATGGATGTTTGGCTTATTATTATTTGTTTGCCTTTTTCTTCTTTCGGTCAACTGTTTTGCCGCGCATGGCGGCAAACCTCCCTTGAAAAAAGCAATTTTGCTGGCAGCTTTCGGTACCACGGTTCCCGAAGCTCAAAAGGCCCTCGATAATATAGATGTTATGGCCGGACAAGCGTTTCCCGACGTCGAAATTCGCTGGGCTTACACTTCCAAGATTATAAGAAAGAAACTGGCCAAACAGGGCAAGGTTTTGGATTCTCCCGAAACGGCTCTGTCCAAGCTCATGGACGATGGCTATACTCACGTCGCCGTCTTGCCGCTGCATACCATTCCCGGCGAGGAGTTCCACGAACTCTATCAGAACGCTCATCTGTACGGGCAGATGGCGGGCGGCTTCCAACAGATTCTGGTCGCCCTGCCGCTGCTTTCTTCCCACGAGGACATGGTGCGTGTTGCAAATGCCATGATAAAACACATCCCGGTCAACAGAAAAGCGGACGAGGCCGTGCTGCTCATGGGACACGGCACGGCGCATCATCCATCAGACGCCATCTATCTGGCCATGAACCAGGTTTTTCAGGAGTCGGACCCCAATATCTTTGTCGGCACCGTCGAAGGTTATCCCACTATTAATGATGTGCTGCCAAAGCTTCGCGAGAGGAACATCAAAAAGGTTTACCTGATGCCGTTTATGGCCGTGGCGGGCGATCATGCGCGCAATGATATGGCAGGAGAAGAACCGGACAGCTGGAAATCTATCCTTGAAAAGAATGGCTATACTTGTGAGGTCGTACTCGAAGGAACGGGAGAATATCCGGAAGTGGTGGAAGTCTGGCTCGATCATCTGCGCGCGGCTTATTCCCACTTCTAGGAGGCTGTCCAAGAACTGTCATTTCGAGCCGAAGGCGAGAAATCCTACTTCCACAAGTCGTTGATTTGAGAGGTTTCGAATCACGCCAAGGTGTGATATGAAATGACGAAAATGGCATTTTCGGACACGCTTGTAGGACTATGTTGACAGTTTAATATCTCTCCCTGCGCGTGGCGCCACCGCCTGGCGGAAACCGACCGGCACCGAAGGATTCGACTTTAAGATTGTCGGCCTTACCGGCCGAACACAACGAAACGCGAGGTTTTAACCAGCACTAAAGTCGGGCCGACCATCCTTATTTGGACAAGAAACGCTATGAAAAGGCACTGGGCGAAGCAGGCTTTCGTGGTCCGGAGGCCGCAACCGGACATGAAGGAAGAAGCATGAGTAAGGCATACGTTCATGGCTACGATTATCGAGAAAACATACGCTTGCAGGATCAAGCTTCGACCCTGGTCGAGTTATTGCACTCCGACACAGCCTATCCGGCAGGATGCCGCGTTCTGGAAGCCGGCTGCGGGGTTGGTGCACAAACCATAACTTTGGGCCGCAACAGTCCCCATGCGCGCATAACTTCAGTTGATATATCTGCGAGTTCGGTTGCAGAGGCCAGAAAAAAGATTGAGGGAGCAGGCTTCACGAATGTAGCCTTCCTGCAGGGCGACATCTTCAGTTTGCCGTTTGAGCCCTCGTCATTCGATCATATCTTTGTTTGTTTTGTGCTCGAACATTTGGCACGGCCCGTTGAGGCACTGAATTGCCTCAAAAAAATTCTCAAAGTCGGCGGTACGATCACGGTTATCGAAGGAGATCATGGATCCACTTATTTCTATCCCGATAGTGAAACGGCGCACAAAGCAATTCAATGCCAAGTCGAACTGCAGAAAAGAGCCGGCGGAAATGCCAATATCGGCAGAGAACTATATCCCCTCCTCACGGCTGCGGGTTTCACCTCAATTCACGTATCACCGCGGATGGTCTACGTCGACTCGAGCAAACCGCAGCTCGTTGAGGGTTTTACCAAGAACACTTTCACGGCAATGATCGAGGGCGTGCGTCAATCTTCTATTCAAGCCGGTTTAATTGACGAAAAAACCTTTGATGACGGAATTAATGCGTTGTATAGAACAGCGGAAACTGATGGGGTATTTTGCTATACGTTCTTCAAAGCAATTGCGGCGAAAGCGTGACTCGCCTCCGTTTGCGAACCGGCCTGCCTAACTCAGGAGGCAACGATTCTTTTCAAATCGATCCCGTACCTCTTCATGCGATGCCACACCGTCACACGGCTGACCCCGAGCAAGCGAGCGGCTTCACTTTGATTGCCGTGCGCCTTCCGCAAAGCGTGAATCAATGTGGATTTTTCATCCAAAGCGGCAGAAACCGGGGCGGCCTCTTCAATTCCATCCGGGCACTGGATCTGCTTGTCAAAGATACTTGCCGGCAGCTGATCGGGACCGATGAGGCCCCTTTCCGCGATCACAAAAGCGTATTCCAGAGCGCTTTTCAACTCCCGCACGTTGCCGGGCCACCGATAACTCATGAGCTTTGCCATCGCCTCTGAGCTCAGACCTGTGATCGGCTTTCCGGTTTTTGTTGAAAGCTGTCGAATGAAGGTGTCCACCAGCAAAGGAATGTCATCCATGCGCTCGCGCAGCGGCGGCAGATAGATCGGAATGACATTGATTCGAAAGAAAAAATCTTCCCGATAAGTACCCTCATTCACCAGCTTATGCAGATCGCGGTTGGTCGCTGTGATGATGCGAACATCGACCGAAATCGAACGATGATCGCCCACGCGCTCAAATTGTTTGCTTTCGAGAACCCGAAGCAGTTTGACCTGAGTAGACAAAGGGACGTCGCCGATTTCATCAAGAAAAAGGTCGCCGCCGCTGGCTGCCTCGAACCTTCCCAGCCGATGGTTGTAGGCACCGGTGAATGCGCCCTTCACGTGTCCGAACAGTTCGCTTTCCAACAGGGATTCGTTGAGCGCCGCACAGTTCAGCTGGATATACGGCCCTTCCCTCCTGCGTCCAAGCTGGTGGATGGCTCGCGCCACCAGTTCTTTGCCGGTGCCGCTCTCGCCGTAGATGATCACGGGGGCATCGCTCTGCGCTGCCTTCCCTATGATCTCGAAGACCCTTTGCATGGTAGATGATTCACCAACAATTCCGTGAAAGCCTTTTTCGGCAACAAGCAGTTTTGAAAGCTGCTCGATTTGCTGATCGCGCTTGTCGATTTCCGAGATGTCAGTCAGGGTTTCCACCGCGCCGATAACTTGCCCGTTGTTGCCTTTGAGCACCGAGGCATTCTTTAGAGCGAGGAAGTAGCTGCCGTCTTTGCGCATCACCATGCAGCGCTTGTTGGTAAGATAGCCCTGATCGAACAGCGAACACCATTTGCCTTTTCCCGTGGAGCGGGCGATTTCACATGTGTCGCAATTAAAGAGGGCGCAGGAACTTCCGATCAGTTCGTCTCTTCCGTAGCCCGTCATCCTCTCCAGGGCCTGGTTGACCATCAATATGACCCCATCAGGGCCGATGACGGCCAAACCGTCATTCATGGTGTTGAGGATTTCCTTCCAATAATGATGTATGGCTTTTTCATTCATGAGGGAGTTCAGCAGTTCATAGTTAAACATTGCAACACCTGTTAAAATATCTCAATCTATGATCATTGGCAACCCTACAATGCTAAACAACTCGCTGCAGTCTCTCCCTCATGGATCACACTAGTGGCCGTCCCGGAAATTCTCTTCGCATGTAGCGCAGCCCTTTGGATCTGCCCAGTCCAGTCCCGCTTGCAGCGGGACTTAAGCTCTGCGCTGCAGCCTTTTCGAATGTAAACCATTCTCATACACGTGGCGCCTGCATTTGTTCGCCAGGCTAAACTAATACACCAGCGATGCGTTGGCCGTCAGAACTTCCTGAACCAGGGCTCCTGCTGCAGTCGGGGCCATACCGGGAATCAGCTCCGATTCTTCAATATGCCGCTCCTTGATGCAGGGAGTACACACCAAAACCCTTCCACCTTGCTCGATAAAACTATCCACCAGTTGCTTCAAAGGCGGGAGCCCTGCCGCAAAAACGTGGCCCAGGCAGCCCGGAGTAGCCAAAAAGACTGCGGAAGCCTGCAGCACAACTACCGCCTCCACATCCATCGCCTGTGAAGCGTTGGCCAGCACAAAGGGCAGCGTGGCCCTTTCCGGATCGTCGGCTCCATGAGTCACAATGTAGACGATTTTTTCAACTTCAGCCATTTGGATCTCCTTTCGTGGTTACAGGGAATTGAGTTCAAGATCTTTTCCCGCCCAGCCTGCGGACTCGGGAAATATTGGATTTCCATTTCCTGGTAGCTCAGGACCTAGCCTCTGGCAGGGCTAAAGCCCTGCGCTACGAATTCAACTGCACGTGCCTCATTCTATTCTCGTCACCTATGATTTGTTTAGTGTTAGAATTTGTAGTTGGGTTGAGTGAAACGAAACCCAACTAATACTGCTAAGTTATGATTTGCGTTGGGTTTTGCGATGCTCAACCCAACCTGCTTTGTCTAAGCGCAGCGTGCCAAAACGGTCGACAAGTCCTCCACGTCGGCACCAACCTTCCTCAGATTGCCGAGACAGATCGGGCACATGGCAACAATCGGCGCGCCCGTGGCCTGCAGTTCCTTGAAACGTCGCATCACGACTTCATGCGAAAGCCTGGGTGAAACGCTTTCTGCCGGTCCACCACAGCAATGGGTGAAGTTTCCTGAATTCCTGACCGGCACACACTCGATATTAAAGCCCTCCAGCAGTCGAGCGGGGATATCTGCGAGCTCCAGATATCTCCCATAGAAGCAGGGATCATGCAGCGCAACTTTGCGGTGACCATTGCCGCCGGAGTGGTTGATGAGCTCAAAGTAGGTCCTTACATCGAAGCGGTGCCCGGTGACTTTTGGGTACAGTTCCCGCAGCGCGTAAGTGGTGTGGGGATCGACGGTAATCAGCCTGCGTATTCCCGCATTCTTCAGCTGCTGCGAGACGAAACGGGCATGCTCTGCAAAGGTTTCCTGATCGCCCAGATCGTAAAGCAGTATGCCGCTGTAGTGGTCGAGATCGGGACGATAAGCGAAGCGCACGCCGGACTTTTGCAGAAGCATCACAATGTTTTTTAATATCTGATCGGACTGTTTGCGTTCTTTCCTCCGGGTCATCAGGGTGAGTCCCAGTCCTGCCAGCGCACTCGGCACGTAGCGGCCGAACCGTATGTAGCGGGCCCAACGGGTATCCTCAAAAGCGGCAAGCCGATCGGTCGTTTTGGCAATGATGGGAAGCGACTGGTACATGAGTCCCGTGAACAGAATGGAGTCCCCCTGCTTTTCCATCGGAGTCCGCCACCACCAGCGGTTAAGTGCTATCCTCGGCACTCCGAAAGGGTTCCTGGTCTTTTTGACGTTATGCGCGATAAGTTCTATGATGTCGCGGGGATTAAACATGTTCCGACCTCCTCCAACGATCGACCACAAAACGACGCAATCCGAGAATCAGTTCTCCCGGGTTGGCATCCCGCGGACAGGTTTGCGTGCACAGACCGCAGTGCAGGCAGCGCCACAGTTCCTCAGGGTTTGCCAGGATGCGGTCGACAGCTCCCAGTTGAGCGTAACGGATCATCTTGCGTGGGAAATGTTCATAAATGAGCGGGCAGATTGCTGCGCAGGTCCCGCAATTGAAACACTCGAAGGTCTTGTCGACCCCGAAGCGTTCCAATTGATCGAAAAACTCTGGTCTAACAACAGCCATGATATTTCTCCTTGCCTCAGAAATTTTCAGCTCTTCGCGGATTAGCGTGGGATGTCGAGTGGATCTGCTTATGATTCGCGATGACCCGAATTCCCTTCTTCGGTGCTGCAGTAGCGAAAGTAGCAACCGTCCTTGTCCGTTTCTTTAACTTCTCCGTACTTTTTTAAGGCCGACACATACCAGAGCACCGTCTGAGACGGGATTCCGGTCTCTTCGGCAATTTCGGGAACCGTTTTTGGCTGCTGCAACCGCGCTTTAATGGCTTTAATGATTTGCTTTTGCTCCTTCAACCTGGCTGCCGAAGCGGCAATCGTCTCCCTGCGAATTTCACGGAGATGTTTCAAACCTGCTTTGCCTTCCAGTTTCACAAATTTTTCCAAATTCATGAGTCGTTCTCCTTAAAGCTCACGCCGCAAGGTCGGAAACAATGGCATCGACCATGGCTTCATACTGCTTGAGAGTCCAGCCTTTGATGTTGATTGCGTTTTCCGGACACACCGCGACGCAGGCTCCGCAGCCCAGGCAAAATGCCGGAGAGACTTGGGCTTTTTTCACCAAATTGCCTTCCGCCTCAACCTCAACCAGTTTCAACGCTCCGTCACCCAGACATGCTTCCACACAGGCTCCGGTGCCTGTGCACTTTCCCAAATCCACTTCTGCAACAAATGGGTCGAGTTCCACGAATCCTTTGACAAGCAATCCGGAAACCTTTACTCCAGCTGCTGAAGCAGCATTGCTGGTTTCTCCCATATCCATGGGCGCCTGGCACGTGCCCGCCAAGAGCAGACCGGCGTTTGGCAGTTCGACCGGCCGCAGTTTGGGATGGACTTCCAGTAGGAACCCGTCTTCGCCAACCGGCAGTTTCATCATTTCAACCAGATCCTGAATACCGCTCGGTTCCATGCCCACAGCCAGCACAACCAAGTCCACTGGAACCTGCACTTCCTCTCCGAACGTCAGCGTATCCTTAACAGTAACCAGCAGAGGGCTGTCGCTGGCGTTGCCGTTGACATCCACCAGCGGCGGTTCGTCCGCTTCAAAACGAAAGAATAAGACTCTGTTTTTAGATGCAAGCTGGTAGATCTCTTCCTGTCCCCGCCCGTAGGTGCGAATATCCCGATAGAAGTCAAATATGCGCGTGGCCGGATACTTCTCTCGAATCTGGTTGGCGAAGTTCAGGCTTGCCGAGCAGCATGTGCGCGAACAGTACTCATTCAAAGTCTTACCCTCGGCAGCTTCGTGCACACCTGGAATCTGGCGGCTTCCCACACAGTGAATGATGGCGAGGTTGCGAATGGGACGATTCCGCCAATGCCACACCGGCTCCGACCCGTTCCCGCCTTTCAAACCCTGGATGGCCTCCGGCAGTGTGACAACCTGTGGAAGCTGACCGTAGCCGTACTCACCCAAACCGGGCTGGTAGGGCTTAAAGCCTGTGGCAAAAATGATTCCACCCGTTTCGATGGAAATGTCTGTTGCCTCCTGCGGGAACGGCCCTCCAACGACCCCAAACGAGTCAACGAACTCGCCGGGCTTTTTTTCTCCGCTCTGCAGCGACTGGAGCAGAGGATCTTCTTTTTGACCGTTGGCAGGACCGACGCTCACCTTTAGCTTGAAGTTGCCCACATATCCCTCAAAGCCGGTCACCTGGGCACAGTTATAAATTGTGATATCAGGATGTTTCATGACATCTTCGGCCAACCTGGAAAGCAGTTCCGAAGCTTTCTCGTTCGAGGGGGACACCGTGTCGAGTTTGGCCACGTAGCCGCCCAGAAAAGGCGTCTTTTCTATGACAGTCACGGCAATGCCGCGAGCAGCCAAATCCTTGGCCGCCTGGAGTCCTGCAAAACCTCCGCCGATCACCGTCGCATGTCGAACAGCGTCCATCCTTATGGGCTCGAGCGGTTCAAGCCGGCCCGCCTTCGCCGCCGCTGCGGCCACCAGGGCGGTCGCTTTGTCGGTTGCTGCTTGGCCGTGATGGACCCAGCTCACCTGTTCCCGGATATTGGCGTGTTCATATAGGTAAGGGTTGAAGCCGGCTCTCTGCAGGGTACTGCGAAAAGTGGTTTCATGCAGACTCGGCGCACAAGATGCGACGACGATTCGATCGACTTTGCCTTCCTGAAGGTCCCTGATGATCAGTTCCTGACCCGGATCGGAACACATGAACATATTGGTGCGCGCCACTGTAACGCCGGGCGCAAGCTTTGCCCTTTCACACAGAGCCTCGACGTCGACATGGTCTGAAATGTTACCGCCGCAATGACATATGTACACGCCGACCTTCTTAGCCTCAGAGGCATTTGGCTGAACTTGCTGCTTTTGAACCTCTTTCATTTGCATGTCTCCCTGTTCCGGTACCTTGCACTCGTAACCGGCTTCCAATCTGACGACGCCTCAGTTTTGCCTCTGTAATTTCGACAGCCGCTTACCCTTAAAACCTCGGCACTTAAGTCCCCCATTTCCCAAAAAGGGATTTAGAGGGATTTGAGATCAGCCCAACGCGGTGGCCTGACCCTGTTCCGACACCAAACCGGATTGAACCTTCCATTCCGCCTGGTCGCTCTTCTTGAAAGCCGTCAGATAGCTTGAAGCCTTCATGGCCGCCGCTCCTGCTTCCGCTATGGCATCGACGATGTCTTTGGGCCCCGCTGCGGCGCCGGCTACAAAAACGCCTTCCATGCTGGTCAAAGTGGGTGCCAGTCGCGGCTCCACCGAGCGTATGAAGCCGTCTTCAGCAACCTCAACCGGACACTCTCCAAACGGGTTCCATTCCGCAATCTTGCCCAGGGAAAGCACCACCAGATCGTGGCCGGCCGAAGTCACCCCGCCGTTCAGTTGGTCTTCGTAGCGAACCTCCACCGCTCCATTTCCACCTTCTGCAAGCGAAGCGACCTTGGCTTTGACAAATTGAACCCCCATGGCCTGAGCGTTTTGGAAGAACTGCTCATAGTTTTTGCCAAACGCCCGTATATCCATGTAATAAATGGTGATATCTGCCAGCGGCAGAGCTCCGGACAAAAGCATGGCTTGCTTGATGGCGTACATGCAGCACACACGCGAACAGTAGGGAATACCCATGCTTCGGTCTCTCGAACCGGCACACTGCACAAAGGCGATAGAATCCGGTTCCATGCCGTCCGAAGGCCGGAGAACCCGGTTGTATGGCCCATGCGGAGCAAGCAGGCGCTCCATCTGCAGCGCATCGATCACGTTGGGTATTTCTCCCGAGCCATATTGCGGTTTGTCGTACACCGACGTCATCTGAAAGCCCGTAGCAATAACTGCCGCCGCCGCCTGAATTCTTACGATTTGAGGTTTTTGAAAATAGTCGACCGCTTGAGTGGGGCAAATATTTTCACATTTTCCACAGAGGATGCAGTTTTCAACATCGAGGATGGCCACTTGTGGGATGGCATTGGAAAAAGGAATGTATATCGCTTTGCGAGCTGAAAATCCTCCCTGATTCTGGTCGGCGACCAGAACAGGACACTCATATTCGCACTGGCGGCAGCCGATGCATTTGTCTTCATCGACGTAGCGGGCTTTCTTTTCGACCACAGCATCGAGCAGGCCGTTCGACCCGCGGTCCAGATGTTTGAGCTCACTGTAGCTGAGGATCGATATGTTTTCGTGATGAGCCGCGGCGGCCATTTTCGGAGTGGTGATGCAGCTGGCGCAATCCAGAGTCGGGAAAACTTTGGATAAACGAATCATTTTCCCGCCGACTGAGGCGTCCTTTTCCACCACCACCACTTTGTAATCCTGGTCGGCAAGGTCCAGCGCGGCCTGCAGCCCCGCAATGCCGCCGCCGATCACCACCGCATCCACTTCAATTGTTTTTTCCAAACGCATCGTTTTCCTCCTGAGGCCCCGTAAAACCCCTATCACGTGCTCTGAGCGACGGCTTGCATCTCCGTCTCGGTTCCCGGGGGTCCCAGTTGTTTGATCAGTTCGTTCATGTCGTTGACTTCTTTGATGAATGCCCGGGTACATACCGTACATATCGCCGTCAGGCGAAGGCGACGGACATCGAGGCCGTGCTGCCGCATCAACCGATAGACTCGATCGATACGCTTGGCCAGAGCATCGTAGGCTCCTTCATAGGGGCACTCAACTCCGCAGGACATGATGATGATTGCCGATATCCCCTTCTTAAAGCTGTCCAGGTAAAATGTCTCCGGAAACAGAACCGGAGCCTTTACTCTCAGGATATAGGTGTTTGCAGGATAGCTCAGGTGCGCCTGCCCGACCGCATCCGCCCCCGGATAAGCGCAGCTCTCGGTAGCCAATATCAATATTTTTCCCGGTTTTGCTGAATCCTTCATGGCCCATTCCAGACTATTTTTTGCGTCGAACAAAAATTCGATCGTATCCGTCCACGCTTAAATACCCAAGGTATTCGTGTCCCACCTTGGTTGCCCACACGGGAATGTCGTTTTTGGTGCCGCTGTCGTTTGACAAAATCTCCAGTACTTCTCCGACCTTCACCTTTCCGATCGCCTTCTTTGCTTCGAGCAAAGGACCCGGGCAGGCGCTTCCACGTGCATCGACCATATTTGCGGGTTGTACGGTGTTAAGATCTACTGTGCTCATTTGTTCCTCCTGTTAGATTTTGAAATCATTAAAGTCTTTCGATTCTTCTCGCATGCTGTCCGTTAAGCATCTGTTAACTCTCAGCGTTGCCTGCTTATAGAGGCAAAACCGATGCCAACTTCTTGGCCAGTTCTATTAAACTAATTATTACGATTACTTACAGATAATAGACGTAACCGCGAAAGCGAAATTGAATTTTTAAATGTCGTTATATGTTTAATTTCTTAACACATGTAACACACGGGCTCGGCCGAGCCGTCTTAAACTTTGAATTTCTGGGCATAGCGGCATTTAATGAGACTCTGCATGACAACTGTAAAGTTTATCTTTACACCTTGGAATGGAACTGATGATTCTGTACAAAAGCCTCATTGAAGCTTCTGCATGCTGTTTTGGACAGGAGCTGAAAAAGTCGCTGTTAACGTTAAACATGTGTTTAAACAGATTTCCTCTAAACAGGTTGGATCTGCTGGGTTGTTCCCCCATTTTTCAAGACGGCACCGTTTCTTTTCCCTTTTCTTCGTGTCAACGCGTCCTTCAGTCACCGCGTCTCCCTCTCTCCGCGTCTCTTTTTCCCCTAGCCGTGGCATCAGGATTGCTAATTGATAAGACGACCTCGTTTATTCTGGAGATCACAGTAGAAGGATACCGAAACTTATAACGAAGGAGTAAGACCATGCAAAAGATGCTTTTCGTCATTTCCAAAGGTTTCGAGACATCGGGCGGCGCTACTCGCGCCATGCAATTTGCAGCCATTGCCTCCCAGGAAAACCATCACGTCGAGGTGTTCCTGATCGACGATGCCATCCACTGGGCTCAGATCGGGATGGCCCAGGGCATTCGTTCCACCACGGGAGAGCATATGAAGGACCTGCTCGACGAACTGATCAAACGTGAGACCACCATCCATGTTTGCAAGGCCTGCGCAGACAAGCGGCTTGTGTCGCCGGACGAACTGATCGAGGGCGCTGTCATCTCAGGCGCCCCCGTTCTGGTGCAGATGATGACCGATCCCAATTATAAGGTTTTTACGTTCTAGTGCTCGCGAGCAGTTGCTTACTGAACCGCGAAGGACACGAAGCTCACGAAGAAAAACTCTTTTCATTCTCTGTTATCTCCCTTCGTGCCTCTTGATGCTCTTCGTGGCTATAGATACAAATGAGAATGTGAAGGAACATCAACAGACACAGGAGGAATATCATGGATGAGCGGTTGGCAAGGTTCAAGAATTGTGACGAGAGGTTTCATGCTTACTTGGATAAAGTTTTAACCCGCCTGCCAGAAGACATCAGAGAAGCCATTCTAAACAATGAAGGCTTCCAAATTTTGGCAGATTCCGAACTGCCGAACGTCTGTGGGCGATTCCTGAGCTTCGATCACCCGGTTGAATATCTCGTCTATCTCAATCCAAAAAGCCTCATGCAGCCAGACAACCGGCTGTCATGCAGCATCGCCTGGGAGTTGGCCGAATATGTTCTCGGGCGGGAGGGAAAAGCAGCAGACGATGCATCAGTGGTCGAACTTCTCAATCAATGGGGCTTTGAACAGGACCTGGATGCCGTGCGATACTGCGACGCCGTCTCCAAATCGCCCGCCTTCAAATCCGGCTACGAATGGGCTAGAAAACAAAGCAAGGACTATCTGCTGCTGCATTTTGACCTGTTCTTCGACGAGTGGAACGAGAAAGGCCTGAGAATGATGTCACAGGAGCGAATCGAGACGCTCCGCGATAAAACCGTCCACAGCAAAGTCCTTCCCGGCGGGGAAGCAAGAGTTTCCCAGCAACAAGCCGTGGAAGGCATTTCCCACGAGGAGGCGGCCATAGAAGGGATCATGGCGGCCCTGAAAGAAGCAAAATTGCAGGGCTGATAAACCCGGAGCCAATCGCCACCGCTGATATTGTCACCGCAGAGCACGCAGAGGCCTTTATCTATTGGTACTTACATTCTATGAACCGCAAAGGCACCAAGGACACAAAGAAGAAACAACTCTTTCTGCCGCGGTGTCTATGTGGTTCAAATGAAAGATTGCAACCTCAGCAAGCATACCTTTCTCTCTAACCTCGGCGCCCTCTGCGGTTAAAAAGCGAAGTATCTCCTCCTCGGCAGGTATAAATTAGAAGCACAAAATCCGATGCAGGTTCCTGGCTTGTCATATGTCAGCCATTGGCGTATATTGAGATATGATCTTTATTGAGACGTCCGTTTTCACAAAGGAAGTGAGATCCCTGTTGTCAGATGACTCATACCGAAAACTACAACAGGCGATACTGGTTCGCCCAGAGGCTGGCAGCATCATTCCTGGAGGCGCTGGGTTGCGTAAACTCCGCTGGAACCTCCCACGGGCAGGAAAACGAGGGAGCCTCAGAATCATCTACTACTGGGATCCTCCCTCAGATACCGTTTACATGCTTCTGGCTTACGGAAAGAGCAAAAAGGAAGATCTAACTCAAGATCAGCTAAGGATCTTGAGTAGGCTTATCAAGGAGTGGCTGGAATGAAGGATCAAGACTTCAACAACTTAGTGGAAAGTATTAAGGAAGCTGGAAAGATCAAAGCGGGTGAACTGCCGCCAAGCCGTCGCTTTGAGTTCACCCCTCTTGATATCAAGGCGATAAGAGAAAAACTGCATAAATCCCAGACCGAGTTCGCACTCATGATAGGCGTAAGTGTCTCAACCCTCCAAAACTGGGAGCAAGGCAGAAGAAAACCCGAAGGCCCGGCAAAGGCATTACTGAAGGTGGCATCGAAAAATCCAAAAGCTGTCATGGACGCTCTTAGCTCATAGGTGGTCCTGCTGAAAGTACGTGAAAGCTCACACAATAAGGCATAGACTTTTCGGGCAGCTAACAAACCCGAAGTAAATCGACACCGCTGTCACCGCAGAGTTCACGGAGCACGCAGAGGCCTTTATCTATTGGTACTTACATTCGATGAACCGCAAAGGCGCCAAGGACACAAAGAAGAAAAAATTCTCCCTGCCGCGGTGTCTATGTGTTTCAAATGAAAGATTGCAACCTCAGCAAGCATACTCTCTGACCTCGGCGCCCTCTGCGGTTAAGAAAAAGAAGTATCTCATCCCATTGAGATTTTTCCTTGACTCCCCCCACAATTTTTCCTAGTCAGTCCAATTAGCAGATAAATCAGCTACTTTCGTCATCGCAAACATTAAAAGGTCCACCCGGATTAATAACAGCAGCCTCGGCATGTGCGATTTTCGCGGCCTCATGCGGCTTGATCAGATCCGGCCGGCCGTTGGAAACGCAACTCACGGCATTCGAAAAATAGAAACACATATGCGGTTATCCACTGGAATCATTCATTTTCAAAGTGAAAGACGCCCTGCCCTTTCCTCTTCTCGCAAAATCTCAAACGTTCTCCAAAACGACTTCAAAGCTCGCCACCGTTCAAGCGAGGAAATACTACAATGGCCCTTTACCGTGGCACAGACCAAGATTGACGCCGGCAGCCCAGCGAGGTGCCCTACAATCGCAAACCATCTCGAAGAACTTGTATATGGCAGCGATGCCGATGAGATATGTCTCACCCGCAACACCACAGATGGCCTGGACGCCGTCGTTTACGGCGTGAAGCTCAATTCAGGCGATGAAATCCTGATCACCCCTCATGAACATGAATCTTCGCTTTCGCCATTGAACGTCAGACAGGACCGCGATGGAATCGTACTGACGGAAGTTGACATACCCGTCTTGAACATAGAAAACAACTCGCCAGACATTTTCTTGAGTGCATTCGAAGCCAAGCTATCCTCGTCTACCAAGGCTATCCTATTTTCCCACATCTGCTATACGACGGGAACCAGACTGCCTGCGAAAGAACTCTGCAACTGGGCAAAAGATAACGGTCTTATCTCAATTGTGGACGGAGCCCATGCACCGGGAATGATCCAACTTGACTTTCACGACATAGGCTGCGACTTCTACGCCGGTTCCGGGCACAAATGGCAGTGCGGTCCAGGCGGCACCGGAATACTCTATTTGAGAAATCATGGAGACAAACTACCGGAATTTTGGACTCAGAACTCTTCTATGTACACCTTTGCAGTCCAACCTTACGGAGACGTTAGGGGAACATATGACATTGCCTATTCATTACAGCATCACGGACAGCTAAATATCCCGGCACACCTTGCGTTTGTTGACGCATGCGAATTATGGGAGCAGATCGGACGAGAGAGAATTGAACATCAGGTATTGCAACTCAGTTCATACTTGAAACGAAAACTGCAACGCAGGTTCGGAAGTCAAGGGACACTTTTTTCACCCGATATTCATGAATTCAGTTCAGGTTTGACCTCTTTCAATCCTTTTGACGACATCACGGATGATGCCAAAATAATAGAATTGGTCGATCGACTTGAAAGCGAAGCGGCTTACCAAATCAGATATACCGATTTTAAGCTCGCTTCAGGTGACCCAAAGCCTGCATACGCCTGCAGGATTTCGACCCACATATTTAACGACTTGCACCAAATAGACGGTTTGGTCGATGCCATGTACGATATCTGCCAGACGATTATTTAGTGCTTGTCGCTGTACTCCCATCATTCTTCATTAACCGCAAAAAAACGCCGAGGACGCGGAGACAACCAATTAATATATGCACTCTATTCCGACGCTCTTGGGTCTCGTTCCTTACGTCCAGTTAAAGTCTACTCGAGACTGACACTGGAATGACGAATTTCCCGTTCCTGAATTGACCCGAGTGCAAACTGATGATATACATCTGTGAAATGTATATCCGGAAGGAGATGATCATGCAAGTCTCAAAATGGGGTAACAGCTTGGCCATTCGGTTGCCGGCCTCGGTGGTCGAAGCGCTGAAACTCCGCGAGGGCGACGAAATTGAAGTAGTGATCGCGGATGAACGCGTCTTTCAAGTAAGGAAGAAACCCGGCACCGAAGCCGTCCTCGCCCGGCTGCGCCGGTTCCGAGGAAAGATTCCTGCCGATTTCAAGTTTGATCGAGAAGATGCCAATGACCGATACTGAAGCGTTCATCGACACCAATATCCTGCTTTATCTCTTGTCCGCTGACAATGATAAGGCTGACCGAGCCGAGATGGTTGTGCAAGCGGGCGGCCTGATTAGTGTACAGGTGTTGAACGAGATGGCCAACGTAGCACGTCGTAAGCTGTCTATGTCATGGGGGGAAATCAACGAGGTGTTGGCCCTGATAAGGTCGGTATGTTTGGTTGCTCCGTTGACCATTGAAACCCATGACAGGGGGAGGGTTGTAGCTGAACGGTACGGGATGGGCGTGTACGATGCAATGATTGTGGCCGCCGCTCTTCTCGGGGGATGCAAGACCTTGTATTCCGAAGATATGCAGGACGGACTGTTGATCGACCATCAGTTGCGCATCTGCAATCCATTCACCATTCAAGCATCATCTGGGTTTCGAGACTTTGATGCTTGAAAATGTTCAGAACGTGATCCGTGGCCATGGTGTGTGCTGCGGGTCTCGGGTCGTTGCCTCGTCTTAACGTACGATTTTCTCCGTTTCGTGAGCAGACCCCTACTTGGCGTCGGGATCATCTTAGACGGTTACCTCACGAATCCTTAACGTGCGATTTTTTTTGCGAATTCTGTGTTTTCCCCTGGCGTGATTGCTTCGGATTTCGAGATTTGAATTTTCGATTTCTGATTATGCAATGAATTTTCCCTTCCCGGGTTAATCCAAAGCCGGTTCCTTTAGGGTCGGATCTTTACTTGCTCCGTTCTTTTTTCTTCGTGTTTCTTCGTGCAGTTCGTGGTTGAACCAAAGGTGCCCATTTACCTTTTTTCATCCCCCCTCCCTCCATGTCTCCTCTTTTCGGCAGAGTTCACAAATGGGCACTTGTCCGGTCACCTTGACCTACAGCTCTCCATACTTAAAATAATTTAGATGAGGCCGACTAATGAACGGGAGCCCAACAAATGGCAACAGGCCATGATACGGAAGGTCAAAGTCGGATCACGAGTCGGCTGTTTTTAAGTCGGATGACAGCCGTGGCGATGGCAATTGTCACTACATTGCAAAGGAGAGACTTCCATGAAAAATGACGACCGCAAACCCACAACAACCGATGCCGGAATTCCTGTCGCCAGCGACGAGTACTCGCTCACCGTGGGTCCCGATGGACCCATTTTGCTGCAGGACCACTACCTCATCGAACAGATGGCCAATTTCAACCGTGAGCGGATTCCGGAGCGTCAGCCCCACGCGAAGGGTTCAGGGGCCTTCGGACACTTCGAGGTGAGCAAAGATGTCAGCGGCTACACCAAGGCCGCGGTGTTCCAGCCGGGCGCCAAGACCGACACATTGATCCGGTTTTCGACGGTGGCCGGCGAACGCGGGAGCCCGGATACTTGGCGCGACCCTCGCGGCTTCGCGCTGAAATTTTACACCACCGAAGGAAACTACGACATGGTGGGCAACAACACGCCCATCTTTTTCGTGCGCGACCCCATGAAGTTTCAGCACTTCATCCGCTCTCAGAAGCGTCGTGCGGACAACGGCCTGCGCGACCACGACATGCAGTGGGACTTCTGGACCCTGTCGCCCGAATCGGCCCACCAGGTCACGTGGCTGATGGGTGACCGCGGCATCCCCAAGACCTGGCGGCACATGAACGGCTATTCGAGCCACACCTACATGTGGGTCAACGCGGAGGGCAAACGCTTCTGGGTGAAGTACCATTTCAAGACCGACCAGGGCATTGAATGCCTCACGCAGGAAGAGGCCGACCGGATTGCCGGCGAGGATGCCGACTATCACCGGCGGGACCTGTTCGAGGCAATCAAACGGGGTGACTATCCCAGCTGGACGCTGCAGATGCAGATCATGCCCTTCGAAGAGGCCGAGACCTACCGGTTCAGCCCCTTCGACCTGACCAAGGTGTGGCCGCACAATGACTATCCGTTGCATGAGGTAGGCCGGCTGACGCTGACTCGCAATCCGACCGATTTTCACACCGAGATCGAACAGGCGGCGTTCGAACCGAACAACCTGGTGCCGGGGATCGGTCCCAGCCCTGACAAAATGCTGCTCGCCCGCCTGTTCTCATACGCCGACGCCCACCGTGCACGCCTGGGGGTCAACTATAAACAGATTCCGGTCAACCGACCCAAGGTGCCGATACACAGTTACAGCAAAGACGGGGCAATGCGGGTCGAGAATGTCTCCGACCCCGTATACGCACCGAATTCGAAAGGCGGTCCGAAGGCCGACAGCGAGCGCTATCGCGAGGTAGAAGTGTGGAAAGCCAGCGGCGAATTCATCCGCGCCGCCTACACCCCGCGCAAGGACGACAACGATTTCGTTCAGGCCGGCACCCTGGTGCGCAAGGTCATGGACGATGCCCAGCGCGACCGGCTGGTGTCCAACGTCGTCGGACACCTCAAAAAAGGCGTGTCCGAGCCCGTACTTCAGCGGGCTTTCGAATACTGGCACAACATTGATAAGGAGATAGGCGACCGCATCACCAAGGGCGTAAGAGGCGGCTGATCGCTGCAAAGTCCTCCGCCCTGCCCCGGAAATGTGTCTGATTTAAGGAAAATCGCGCCGATTCATGCTGGCTCCCCGGCGAAGGCCGGGGGCCGGCAAAACCCGATCAATTTTTCGCAGTTGTTCGCATTCTTGATCAGGCCTGTCAAGAGGATATCATCTCAATTCTCTGGGCAAGAAAAAAAGATGATAGACAATTCTTCGCAAGTTGCCTAAATTCAACGGGAAGAGAAGGAAAATAGCTACATGGTGGAATCAACCTGAAGTTAATGCAGTAATAGCGAAGCCGTACGGGATTCTTCTGAAACCGATGTCTTTTTCTATGATTAACCAACCACAAACCCGAGATAGGATGTCCCGGCGAAGCGACTGGATCCAGTTATTCATCTTCTCCCTAGTAGGCACTTTATGCATTGCTATCTCGTTCCCGCGTCTTTGTGGTGCACAGGTCTATAAGAATCAAGCACTGCAAAACCTGCTGGAGAATCCAAAGATCATCTCCCCCAAATCAACTTTGCAGAAATTTATAGACGGGAAAGCAACGGTTTCGATTATTGTACGCTTACAGGAACCGGCAACCGCAGTTGGACCACCAGGCAATTCTTCGCGGGAAAACAGCAGAAATGCCGGGGCAGCCGGCGCTCTCTTTACTGCGCAAGAAATTGCCATACCCTCCAACCGCGAACGTTTGCGAAATAGAGTGAAAACTCTACGGGATCGCTTCCTGAGCAAACTCGATTCGCGCAAGGCTCGTGTCACCAATCGTTTTTCCTACCTGTTCGGCTTTGCAGCAGAAGTAACCATCGAGGGGATGCAGGAGCTGGCCCAAAATGATCAAGTCCTCTCCATCGAAGAAAACCAGGTGATCCATGCTCATTTGGCGCAGGGCATCCCTCTTATCAATGCATCAGCCGCAAGAAGCCGCTACGACGGCTCGGGGCTGTCCATAGCCATCTGTGACACGGGCATTGACACCTCGCACCCCATGCTTGGGGGCAGCGATTTCCCCAACTTCAAAGTCATCGGCGGCTACGATGTGGGTGACAGTGACACTGACCCGAGACCCAATGGAAACGGTCACGGCACCGCCTGCGCCGGGATTGCTGCGGGCGACTTGGGCGTCGTGGACGATTACATCGGGGGCGTTGCCCCGGGAGCCAAACTTTACTCCGTAAAGATTTCGTACGGCACCACTGGCAGTGCTACCATTGCCAGCATGATCGATGGCTGGGAATGGTGCATCACCCACCAGTTCGACAATCCAAATTACCCGATCATGATCATCAGCACTAGTTTCGGTGGAGGCAGGGCCCTCGATACATGCGATTCTTTAAAGCCGAGCATGACCGAAGCCGCGGCACATGCAATGGACGCGGGAATCACCATTTTTTGTTCTGCAGGCAATGACGGATATTGCGATTCCATCGAATGGCCCGCGTGCATCTCACATGTCATCTCAGTTGGCGCTGTTTATGATGCTGCGCAAGGCACCCGCGCTTGGTGCGTATCCGAGTATTCTTGCGCTGCGAAAGTGGAAAATGCAGGATGCAGCACGGGATGGTGCGCCTCGGACAGCACTGCGACCGACATGGTCCCTTCATATTCAGATACGGCCAGTTTTTTGAGTATTCTTGCTCCATCCAATAATACGGATACAACCTGGTTGAGCGGAACCTACGATATGGATTTTGGCGGAACTTCAGCAGCTTGCCCTTATGCCGCCGGGGCAGCGGCCGTATTGCAAAGCGCCGCCCAGCAACTGCTGCATCGCTTTTTAACACCGCTGGAGATCAAAGATACGCTCATCAATACAGGAGACCCCGTTGCGGACGGCAAGGTCGCCCTCGTAAAACCGAGGGTCAATCTTGGGAGAGCCGTCAACTCTTTGGCCCCAGCAACTAACAACAGCCTACCCGCAGTCTATCCGCTTCTTTTTGACTGATGGCAGACAGCTATAATGTCCATCTTTTTAAAACGTTGTCTCGTCTACATTCTGATCCCGGCAGGGATTGTGCTCCTGTTTGCGCCTCTTAACACCCATCGCCGGGAATTCGTG
>Ga0210088_1000063_pt1 | contig 21664 bp, 19 predicted proteins | sample RushMan_CattailN_6_FD_185557 | JGI IMG/M metagenome (GOLD analysis project Ga0210088, IMG submission 185557) | Wetland microbial communities from San Francisco Bay, California, USA, that impact long-term carbon sequestration -... | ecosystem: Environmental > Aquatic > Marine > Wetlands ... | reverse complement strand
CCCAAGATGGTCGTCGGCTGTATACCGGAAAAGAACGGTGAAATTTTGCTCTGCCGCCGCGCTATTCAGCCGGGATACGGCAAATGGACTTTACCGGCGGGCTACATGGAAAACAATGAGACCGTTCATGAGGGGACCAGGCGGGAAGTATGGGAAGAAGCCGGCGCTACTATTCAGGCCCTGGTGCCCTTTGCGATTTTGAATCTATCGTTCATCAGTCAAGTCTATCTGATGTTTCGGGCTCGCTTGTTGGAAACCAATTTCACTGCCGGAGGTGAAAGCCTGGAGATCGGGTTATTCGACGAAGAACTCATTCCTTGGGACCAACTCGCATTTCCCGTAATCCACGAAACGCTGAGACTTTATTTTGCAGACCTGCGGCAGGGTGCTTTTGCGTTTCACGTGCGGGACCTGCTCCCTGACGGCCGGGTTCGTTGATTGCCGCAGCATTTTTTCGACATGAAGAAAGTGAAAGCACAAGAGTGATATTAACCACGAAGGACACGAAGAGTCTTCTTGGCGAACCTACCACCTTTGCGTTCTTCGCGGTTCAATGCTCTATCATCTCTTGAGGCTTTGGCGATGTGGATGTGAGGTCCTCAAGGCTCTTCAGCACGACTTCAGTTTTGAAAGAAGCTGGAAGGGCTTTGCCGTGACTTCGCAGCGAAGCAGCAGCCTTGCGGGCAAGTCTTAACGCCGCATCGGTGTGCCCGTATCGCATGTGAACATGAGCAGCTACGGCTTTTATTATTCCCTTGATGGCTTGCTGAGTCTCCGCCGACTCCTCCTTCCAGAAAGCTTCCAGCCGCTCGTGAACCTCGAAAAGCAACCCCTTGTTCCAAAGCACCATCGTTTGAGCGTATGGATCTGTCAGCTGATTCTCTTTAATCTCGGAGAGAACCTCTTGGTATCTTTCGGTACGCTCTTCGATATAATTCCGGTAATGCGGCGCCAAATCAAGTTTTATATACTCTGCGGCCACCTCTTCGAAGGGGCTGGAGTCAGCCTCTTCGAGCGCCCTCACAAAAGCGGACGAAAGCTCGTTTCGGATGTCTCGAGCCAGTCGATTGGCGAACGGATCGAATTTTTTTCTTTCCAAACCCGCAACTCCTGAGTTGCAAACTGTTTTAGAACTATAGCAGTAAAACCGAAAAACTGAAAATCATCGCTCTCTGGCAAGCAAAATTGCTGTTGTTAGAAGCTGTGACTATAGTGTTTAAGAAAATGATTTTGGTTTCCAAGGTTGAATGGCTTTCATTGAGATTACAATGACTTTTACCAACTTTTGAGAAAGGAGTGAGCTATGGCGGCGAAGAAGATTTTGATGTTAGTCGGGGATTTTGTTGAAGATTACGAAGCGATGGTTCCGTATCAAATGCTGCTGATGGTCGGCCATACCGTACATGCGGTGTGCCCCGGGAAGAAGGCCGGCGACACTGTTCGGACGGCCATTCACGATTTTGAAGGGGATCAGACCTACAGCGAAAAACCGGGCCACAATTTCGCCATCAACGCTGATTTTGCTGAGGTTAAACCGGAAGACTATGATGCGTTGGTTATCCCCGGAGGTCGGGCTCCGGAATATATTCGCCTGAATGAGCGGGTTTTGGAGATCGTTCGTAGTTTTGCCAACAACGATAAACCCATTGCCGCCATCTGCCACGGGGCGCAGGTCCTGGCTGCCGCGGGTGTGCTGGATGGAAAGCTCTGCACCGCTTACCCGGCGGTTAAACCGGATGTAGTCAATGCAGGCGGTCGCTGGGGGGAAGTAAATGAGACTTTCTCAAATGCACATGTGCACGGCAAACTGGTGACAGCAGCTGCCTGGCCGGGGCATCCGGAATGGATCCGCAAATTCTTGGAGATTTTAGGGACGAAGATTGAGCCGTAACTTCTATTGGCCTCTTTTGCTCTTATGAAACTAATCGAGTTTCATAAGAGCATAGGTTAAAATTCGACTGGACCTTTCACTGCCACTGACAGTTGTGGCCATCGGGTCATGCCCGGTCGCTGGAATGACGTCGGAATAGATCGGGCAACTTCCATGTTCCCCGGTTCTATTTCTTCACATGGCAATTCTGGCACTGCACCGGAGCGGCTTCCGTATTGTTCTCTTTATTGTATTTTCGGTGACAGCCTATGCAACTCTTGTGGAAAGCATATTTGAGGTTCAGTTTTTTCGAAGGCAAGCGTATCTCGTTCTTGGTTGTAGGATCGTTGTGGCACTGTTCACATTTTTTCACCGGGTCGCTATCGCTCCAGACGTTCTTCCCATTTTCATACACATGATGACATTCGCTGCATTCAATCCCATAATCATCCATGTGCGCATAATGATTGAACTGCACAATGGGTTGTCTGTGCTCTTTAATGATAGAGGAATTGAGTTCGATCACGTCCTCCTCCGGCTGCGCCATGACCGGCACCGCGAACATGAACACGAATACCAACGCCAACCCCCAAAACGGCAAACCCGCTGCTCTCATTCGTTCCTCCTAAACCTGCTTATAAGTCATTTTACAGAAACTCCCAGTGCATGTGATGCGCGAATTCTAGTGAATAATTTCTCATATTGTCAAGCAGCAGCAGCGCCGATGTTGAAATTTTGATTAAAAATTGCAACTGGTGATTAGCAGGCACAGCGATGTGGTCCCTCCTGACCTGTCCCGCAAACTCGCACCCCATGCACGTGTTAATTTAGTACAAGTTCATCTTCTCATAGGAGCCAAAAAGAATGGGCGGCTCTTGAAAATTCGAAAACATAGGTTATGAATGTAGGCTTTGGGTCGCGGAACCGGAGAATCCAATCATCCTGGCGGTATAAGATTTCCATTTTTCGTGATCCTGGTGTCCCCTCGTGGTCAAAAAAATGGCTCATAGCGGATTAACAGAAAATTGCATCGAAGTGAAAAGTGCCATCATTTCGAGTTGAACGAAAAACCTTTTGCCACTGCCTCGATGTACAAAGATTCATCGGCCTCTGGCCTCGGGATGACAAGTTGGGATTTTCAGATAACTCGCGATGACTCAAAAAAATTAACGGGTTGCGAAAAAAATGCAAACCACAGAGAATGAAAAAAAGGAGAAATGAATGAAAAACTCAAATGAATATACCCTCTACGGGGGCGGTCACCGGGGCGCAGAAGCCGAGTTCGGCAAATTGGCTGAAAAATGGGGCGTTCGAGAAGTGAATTTCACCTACGAAGGGCGTGAGGTTGCGCACGATCGGGGCATCGTTGTTTTGCAGCAGGAAGAAATGCAGCGGGGTGATATCAGCATGGAAATCGTTTCCATGCGCATGAACCGGACATATTCAAAGGTTGAGAAGATCCGAAAGGTGATGCAGCTCATTTTCCACAGTGTCAATAGCGGGTATCAGGTGTTTGCCATCGGCTGGATCCAGCCCGACAACACGGTAAAGGGCGGAACCGGCTGGGCTGTTGAATTGGCAAAATTGTTCAACCGTCCATTGAGTGTCTTCGATCAGGACCGCAATGTCTGGTTTTCATGGAAAGACAATGCCTGGGAAGAAAGTCTGCCGATGATCGAACATAAAACCTTCGTTGGAACCGGCACGCGCCACCTGACGGACGAAGGCAAAAAGGCCATCGAAGAACTTTATAAACGCTCTTTTGCTTCCCTGGGGTAGCAGATTTGGGCTCAAGTAGGTGCCTGCCAAAAGACTCGCTATTGTTACAATGTTGTTGACTTGTGCGAAATAGCTGCTAAGCCGGTGTAGCAGTAGACTCTTTGAGTCCCGCTAATAGAAGCGGGATTCAGGGAGAGGATAAGAACTCGGAAATTTATCCGTCCTTGCAGCCATATTCCTAGCTCAGGGCTGCAGCCAGGCTGGCTCACACAAGGCCGAAGCCCTGCGCTACTGGGCAAATGCGTGATATTTCCGGGCGACTTGCAGCAGGAGAATCTCAAAAGCAGGTAATCCTGATGGAAAACATTTCCATCCAAGACAAAATCAGGGCCATCGAACAGGAGCTGGCCGATGTCGAGGCAAGAAAAACTTACCTGCGGGAGAAGTTAAGGCAGCTCATCGAATCCAGGAATTCGCCTTGCGCGAATCAGACCGGATCTTCCTCGTCAAATCCCCCCAAAGTGACGAAAGACTCGCCCACAGAAGAAAAATTAGCTCTTTTTCGAACACTTTTCAGAGGCAGGGAAGACGTCTTTGCAAGACGTTTCGAAAGTCAAAAGTCAGGCAAAAGCGGCTACCAGCCAGAATGCGGGAAACAATGGATTCGAGGGCTCTGTCGAAAACCGGCGGTAAAATGTGCGGACTGCGATGTTCGAGACTTCCGGCCTCTATCCGATGACGTTATCTTCAATCATTTGCTGGGCAAGGACCACTCGAAACGTTCCAATAAAGACTTTACCATTGGCGTCTACCCTTTGCTTGAGGACGAAACCTGTTGGTTCTTGGCGGTAGATTTCGACAAAGAGGAGTGGAAGGAGAATTCAAGGGCATATCTCGATGTATGCCGCTCTTTGGATGTACCGGCGGCGCTGGAGCGCTCTCGGTCGGGCAATGGCGGGCACATCTGGATATTTTTTTCCCAACCAATCCCGGCCAAGCTCGCGCGGCAGCTGGCAGCATTCGTTTTGACACAGGCCATGGAAAATCGGCCGGAAATGGGTTTTCGTTCCTACGATCGGTTTTTCCCCAGCCAGGACACTCTGCCCAAAGGCGGATTCGGCAACCTGATCGCCCTTCCTCTGCAGAAGAAGCCGCGAGAAGACGGCAACAGCCTCTTCGTTGACGAAAACTTCAATCCTTTTCCGGATCAATGGATTTTGCTTTCCTCCATCAGACGCATGAACAGATTGGAGGTTGAGCGCATTCTCGATCGGGCAGCCACATGGGGAGGAATTCTCGGAGTCCGCTACGTGAGCACCGATGAGGACGATGCTGCTCCCTGGCTGTTCAGCCCTTCCGGTCGCAAGCCCGAGCTCCCGCTCAAAGGTCCTTTGCCGGATGAAATCGAGCTGGTGCTTTCGAATCAAATATACATCGGCAAGGATGCTTTATCTCCAGCGCTGCAAAATCGCCTGATTCGACTTGCAGCATTCCAAAACCCGGACTTTTATAGAGCGCAGACGATGCGTTTCCCAACCTTTGGCAAGCCCCGAATTGTTCACTGCTGTGAGGATTTTCCAAAATATATCGGCTTACCCAGAGGATGCATGGAAGATGTGGTCGATCTGCTCAAAGCACTCGACATTCGTATCAAAATTGACGATCAGCGGTTCAAGGGAAGAGAGATTTCCGCTGAGTTCCGCGGTACTTTGCGGCCTGACCAGAAATTGGCAGTTGACGCCCTGCTGGCCCACGACACCGGGGTATTGGCCGCTTCCACCGCATTCGGGAAAACGGTGGCTGCTGCCTTTATGATTGCAAAGCGGGGTGTAAACACATTGGTTCTTGTTCATCGAAAGCAACTGCTCGACCAGTGGATCGGCAGGCTCAACGAGTTTCTGGATATGGCTCCTGGAGCTATCGGACAAATCGGTTCCGGCAAACGCCACCCGACCGGCGTGATCGATGTAGCCATGATTCAAAGTCTGAATAAGAAAGGCGTGGTCGATGATATTGTTGCCGACTACGGCCATCTGGTTGTGGACGAATGTCATCATATTTCAGCACAAAGTTTCGAAGCGGTGGCCCGGCAAAGCAAAGCGAAATATGTTGCCGGCTTGTCTGCCACGGTTGTTCGAAAAGATGGCCACCACCCCATCATCTTTATGAACTGCGGTCCTGTTCGCTACCGTGTGGACGACAAAACACAGGCCGCCAGAAGACCTTTCGAACACAAAGTGATTGTCAGGAAAACCGAGCTCAGTCTCCCGCCATCTTTTGAATCCGAAAAACGCGATGCAATCAATCAAATCTACGCTGTGATGATCGACGATGAGAAACGAAACCGTATGATTGTTGAGGATATTTTGGAGTCCGTTTCGAACAAAAGATTCCCACTTATCCTGACGGAGCGAAAAAGGCATCTGGAGAAGCTGCATGATCTGCTTGCCGGCAGAGTAGGAAACATCATCGTTATGCAGGGAGGAATGGGAAAAAAGCAGAAAGCCGGCGCTCTCGAAGCACTTTTAAGCCTGCCCGAGCATTCCGACAAGATCATTCTGGCAACGGGCAAGTATTTGGGAGAGGGGTTTGATGATGAGCGGCTCGATACATTGTTTCTGACGATGCCAATCTCCTGGAAGGGGCTTTTGACTCAATATGCGGGGCGGCTGCACCGCGCGCATCACATGAAAAGAGAAGTGCTGATCTATGATTACGCAGATCTTAACGTTCCGATGCTCGGCAAAATGTACGAGAGGCGTTTGGCTGGATATCGTTCCATCGGCTACGAAGTGGAGCACTGATCACAACCGCGAATTCTGCATATCTTTCATCTACTTCCGCTATTTCGCTTCTGAGCCTTTGGCCATATTGTTCAGATAATTCCTAAACCAGCGCGGGTTGAACAGGATGATGTAGATCAGAAAAAACTCGGTCAAGGGAATGAAAATGCCCACGAAGTGCAGGGCCAAAATCCCAATGGAAATAAGAATTCGAGTACCGATGCTCATTGTCTTTGCTTTCTCATAGAACTTAGGAAAGATCCGGTTCGGCACCAGATCTATTCAGCAATCTCCTCAATCTCCAAGTGATCGTCAATCTGGATGCAGCCGATCACGCTTTGGGCTGCAGGGCATGAGGTAATGTAAGATGAAAACGCCTCTTTGGCGTCTCCTGATTTGCCTTTCGGAACCTTGAGGTGATAGTTGACCCGGATCTCGGTTATTTTCAAAACATTGTTGACGTTTTCGATTTTTCCTTCAACATCCGCCCAATAGCGGTCTTCAGGGGTGCGAATTTTTTTCCCGGCCAGCGCCGCGGCCAATGTCCCCATCATTCAGGCTGAGGTTGCGGCCACGATGTGATCGAGCGTGGCCGCGTGCTCCTTTTCAGGTTCTATTTTATAGAACTTCTTGATGCCCCCGTGAACACCATAATAGATCGGTTCGGAGAAACCCTCGATCATTGCTCTGCGGGTGGGGCCCTTTTCCCGAACGATTCGGATGCGTGATGTATGGACAGTTTCTCCCATGTTTGACTCCTCCGGGGAATGTTGAATTTCCGTCAGCTTTCCCCTAATTCTTTTTGTTTGGTTTTCTGCACAATTTCTTCCTGCAGCTTCTGTAGGCCGGAACCCAGTTCAACCCGGTACTCCTGCGGATCCTTTATCGCTTTATAACGATGGTCGAGGGCGGCAAATTCCCGGCGAAAACGCTCTCGTATTTCGGACAAAGCCTCAGGTGGATGCTGCCTCTTCCCTTTTTTCATAACCATCTTCAGCAATGGGTCACCTGCCAGATCCTCATCGCGCAGCGCAATGAAGTCTTTCATCGGTTTATCGCCCTCTTTGAATCTAAACACTTGCTTCTTACCCACAAGAGTCTTTTTACCCGTGCTTAACTTAAGAACCGGTCGCCCGTTGTATTCCACCAGCTTGTAGGCCATATCGTTGTAAGGGGCATCGGCGGAAACCCCCATTTTGGTGCCGACCCCAAAGGCGTCGATCTCACAGCCCTGTTCGACATACCTGGCAATCTTGAATTCGTCGAAGCCGCCGCTGGCAAATATGCTGACCTCATCCAGGCCGGCCTCATGAAGAATCTTTCTTACCTCCTTGCTCAACTGCACCATATTGCCGCTGTCCAGTCGGACACCCTGGAGCATCTCACCTCGTTCACGCATCTCTTTACCGACAGTTGCAGCTTTGCGAGCACCCTCCACAGTGTCATAGGTGTCGATCAGCAAGACCGTGTTTTTGGGAAACGTTTTGGCGAACGCTCGAAATGCGTCAATTTCTTCATCAAAGCTGGTGATGAAAGAGTGCGCCATGGTCCCGGAGGCTGGAATATTGTAGATCTTTTCGGCCAAGACATTGCTGGAGCCATTGAACCCCGCGATGTAGCTGGCTCTGGCAACTTTCAGCGCGGCATCGGTTCCCTGCGTGCGCCGCAACGAGAAATCCACCAACCCCCGGCCGGCAGCCGCATGAAAGCAGCGAGCTGCTTTGGAAGCAATGGCCACCTGCAGGTTAACGGCGTTGATGATAAAGCTTTCTATAATCTGCCCTTCGATGATTGGGGCGGTCACTTCCAGCACGGGCTCATCCTTGAAAAACAGGCGCCCTTCGGGGATAGCATAAACATTGCCGGTGAAGCGCATCCGGCTCAGGTAATGGAGGAAATCCTGTGAAAAGCGGTCTGTCTTATCCAGATGATCGAGGTCTTCCTGGATGAACTCGAATGATTCCAGAAATTCGATCACTTCTTCAAGTCCGGCGCTGACGAAATAACTGCGATTCGGGGCATATTTACGGATGAACAGGCTAAATGTCGCAGGGGCAACCATGTTGTGCTCGTAATAACTGGCCGCCATGGTCAGCTCATACAAATCGGCGAGCAGTACCAGATCCCTCAAATTCCTGTGCATTCAATGCTCCTTTCCACGCCGAAATGCAGTGTGTCCCTTCGGAACTCCCCCGTCTTGTGTTTACATACTAAACTAATCATGCTGTCTCGCTTTTGAATCCGTTTTAAGGAATTCCTCGATCAGTTCCTGCAAGTCTTGGCGGTCTTTGATTCTGATATCGAGCAGCCGAGTGAAACCTAACAGACGGCCAAGCGTCTTGAGTTTTTCCTCCGAGTCTTCCCGGGTCGATCTGCGAGAATCGGCTTCTATCCAGTCCCCTTGGGGAAAAGTTTGGAAGCCTGATTGCTGCAGGACTTCGCTCAAGAACCGAACCCTCATGCGACGACCTTGGAGACTGCCGCCCCCGCCTTCAAATCGCATCGAAATGTAGTTTTTATCGGCATTTTCCCCACAAACGCTATCAATCACCACAAAATGGTAGCCAAAACGAATGTTGATATTCAGATAGTCTTTCGAAACCAGTGCGAAGCTGGCCAGGAGGGTGGATTCAAAGTCGAGTATCCCGGCACTGACCCGATCGAATTCCTGCCAGTCGAAAGCAGGAGGCAGTGAAGCCCAGTCAATGCTGGGATGGCTAAGCCCTTTCCAGAGAGTCTGCAAGCCGGAATTGGTCAGGTCTTCCAAATTAACTTGCTTCTTTTCCAGAGCGTGCGTTTGAATTCCCTCGCCCAAATTGAGGATGTGCAAAGATATTGGGATGTTGGCTTTTAGCTTTTGTGTACCTCGAAACTTCCCGCGACCCTCTTCACCGAGAGAGAAGACCTCTGCAATGGCTTTTTCATGGGAAAAACGAAGGATGTCATTAATGGTCTTGCAGTTCTCCGCAGTAAAAGAAGCGTCCCTTGGATCGGTCAAATTTAGAGGCGAGATGTACTTCAGGATATGCTGCAATCGCCTTTGCAAAGGGCTCTCGGAATCCATTTTGTCCTGTCCGCACGAGAGTTTGTCCAGCCCTTCCACAGCACCCGCAAATACTTTTCGCTGGTCGGCATCCACTGTCACCGTCTGGCCGTCCTTCAATATTTGGGTAGCTGCGCCTGTGTTGACCAGGGTGGGAACTCTATGATCTCTTGCAACAGAGGCCAAATGCCCAGCCACGGAACCGACATCCGTCACAATTGCAGATAATTTTTTGATCGCTTGTGCAAACTCCGGAGAGGTATTGGCTGCGACTAATACGGATCCGGCGACCAGTTTTTGAAGGTCAAAATCAGATAGGATCTTAACAACTTTTCCCGTACCTTTGCCGGAGGCTGCTTTTTCTCCATCCGGCAAGAGTACCTCATTGGGTGCTTCGTAAGGACTATCATCACACACACCTTGCTTCGCTTCCAGCTTTAGAGGGCGTGCCTGCAGCAAATAGAGCTTCCCTTCAATGTCGACGCACCACTCTATGTCCAAGGCAACCCCAAAATAAGATTCAAGCCTCAGGCCCCACTCGGCCAACTGCCTTGCGAGGCCATCATCCAGCGAGATAGTCTTTGCTTCCCCGCGCTCCAGATCAACCAACTCGGTTCCCAGCCCTTCGGGCGCAAGAATCGCTTTTTGAGTTTTTGAGCCCTGTTCTTTTTTCTTTACGGTGAGATTCTTGTCCCTGGATATTTCAATTACATCGGGCGATAGGCGCCCTTTAACGAGGGGTTCCGCCAGTCCCCAAACCGAATATATTCTCAAGGTATCGGACGATGAGACGGGATCTTGAGTATAAAGAATTCCGCTTGCTCTTGCATTTATCATTTCGATGGCAAGAACAGCCATGGGGGTTTGTTCATCCAACAATCCTTTGCCGATGCGATAAGAGAGGGCTCTTACCGAATATTTACTGGCGATTACTTCCTTGTACGCGTCGGCGAGGTCCTCCGGACCCACATTGAGCACGGAACGATACTGGCCGGCAAAGGAGAATTCCGAATCCTCCGTCACTGCACTGCTTCGGAGGGCAACGGAGACTCTTCGATTCCCTGTAAGAAGGTTATAAAAATGAACTAAGTCTCTTTCGAGGTCCGCCGGCAATGGGGACTCCTTGATCATTGCCACGATTTTTTTTGAGGCAGCGCCCATTGAGGAGCTCGATTCGATGTCCAGTTCCGCCAGTATCGCATCAATCCTGGCTTCAAGCCGATTTGACTCCATATAATACCAAAAAGCGCTCGCCGTTATGACGAAGCCGGACGGCATCGGTAGCTGCAGGTTTCTAGAAATGATAGCTAGATTTGCAGCCTTGCCACCCACCACGTATTCGGAATCCGCAGCTATTTCATCGAGCATCAGCAAATAAGGCATCGATCGAGCATTCTTGGCAGTAACCAGGGTGGAGCGAATGTTCGCATCAACGCGATGGAAAACGTCGGTCAATTCCTCATAGCGGGAAGGCGCCATGCTTCGAAGCTTTTCGATCATTTCTGAGATGGCATGTGCCAGTTCCGCATAGGTTTTTTTCACCGCACAGAAATCAACTCTTCTACCCTCATCATGGATTTGTTCGAGCTTTGCCATAAGACTATGGCCCAAACCGTCGAACTCCAAAAGTGACCTAAACGTCTGGTACTTTTTACGAATGAGATTATCCGGAGAGAAGATTCGGGTAAAAATATGCTTTATCCATTCAATTACCAGCATAATCTCAATTCCTTATTTCCGGATTGATGGGAGCCTCCGCCTCGACTCAGCTAATTTCCGCTGGCCGGCCGATCGACCAACCATACCTGATATTTTATACCCGCTAACGGTGGTAAACACCGTTTTGTGCATCGAACCTTTCCGTATTCAAATTTCGCAACAGTTCTCGTCCCGGTTCTCAAAAGTTGTTTTAAGTGCAAAAACTCTTTCTGCTCGCAAAGATGAGCGCACAATTGGACAGTTTTCAGTGTAGCCTGGTAGCTCTACTCTTTGATTGCCTTTGGTTTTTGGTTCTTTCAATTTAGAATTAAAAGATAAGTCAATACAACTCAGATTTCGCTTCCGGCTTTTCACTTTTAATCTTTATTTGCTTCTGCTAACGTCGCGCACTCAAAAGATTATGGGTCGCACGGCCAACAAGGTGTGTAACAGGCAGTGAGGAGAACGGGCTTTGTTGAAAAATATTGTATCTCTTTTGTACCACATTGAGAAACCAACAAAAAAGGACTTACGACCGATGTCTGTAAGTCCTTGATTTTCTTGGTGCGCCCAGGAGGATTCGAACCTCCGACCTACGGATTCGTAGTCCGGCACTCTATCCAGCTGAGCTATGGGCGCAATGTTTAAACGCAGATTATGTAACAAACTTTGATTGCCTTAGCAAGGGCAAAAACTAAGCCGGAAAGCGACACGAGAAAGACTCGATTGAATGAGAGGTTTTTGGAATAGACGATCACAGATGGGATGGGCCGCTTTCATCATGGGCACGAGTATCCTCATCTCTCGCTTCATGGGATTGGCCCGAGATAAAACGATTTCTTATTTTTTCGGTGCCAGCAACCAGTCCGATTTATATTTTGCAGCGTTTGTCATTCCCGATTTCATTAATTACTTATTGGCCGGAGCTTACTTTTCCATTACCTTAATACCGCTCCTTGCCGATTATTTCGACCGCGACGAAGAAGATGGGTGGCGCTTTTTTTCTGTTGTTTTTACCTGGATCGGGCTAGTCATTTTGCTCTTGACCGGAATCGCCATGATATTGGCTCCCCGGTTAGCTCACATAGCTGCGCCAGGTCTGGCGGAGGACGATCTGGCCAGCCTCGCCTTCTTCTTACGTATTATCTTGCCCGCACAAATTTGCTTTTTGTTGGGCTCTTGCCTCTCTGCGGTTCTCTTTCTCAGAAGACAGTTTACTGTCCCAGCCTTAACCCCGCTCATTTATAATTTGTTCATCATCGCCGGTGGAGTTCTGCTGCATGGCTGGGGAATAGTAGGATTTTGCTGGGGAGTACTGGCAGGAGCTTTTGTGGGTAATTTATTGCTTCCGTACCTGGCAGTTCGTTGGGGGGGTGGATTGAGACTCCGTTTTTCACTGTTTCATCCCGGGCTCAAGAGGTTCATCGTGTTGGCTCTGCCGCTTATGCTCGGTCAGTCCATAGTGGTGCTGGACGAACAGTTGGTAAGAGTGTTTGGATCTTTGGCAGGGGTGGGCGCTATAAGCTGGTTAAGCTATGCTCGCCGCATCATGCTGGTTCCCGTTGGGGTAGTGGCGCAGGCAGCGGGTGTTGCTTCTTTTCCTTTTTTGGCTGATCTTTTCTCCAAAAAGAATTATCCGCAATTTCATAAGACGTTGAACGAAGCCTTAAAAGGTGTGCTGACTCTGCTCATCCCAGTGTCTTTATGGATGATGGTTGTATCAAAGCCCACTATTACCCTGATATTCCAGCAGGGTCATTTTGGATGGGAAGATACCCAGCACACTGCCATGCTACTGCAAATTCTCCTGGGGGTTGTTTTTTGCTGGGGGTTCCAGCAGGTTCTCGGGCGAGGATTTTATGCCCGCCAGGACACACTCACACCGGCCATCCTCGGAACCTCGGTGATGTTGGTTTCCGTCCCGATTTATTACGTTCTTACCAGAGAGTACCAAGCTGTTGGCGTCGCTTTGGCAAGCGCGCTTTCGGTAGCTCTTTACACGGCAGCGTTGTTTCTGTGGTGGTTGATTCGTTTTGGAGGAGAAACTTTTGTCGGTTTGGGAGCAGTTTCTCTTAAAGTGACCGCTACTTCTCTAGCTGCCTGTGGACCGGCTGCACTCCTGGCGAACTTGCGAGTGCCCTTGGGGCAGAACCACCCGTACTTGGAAGCTTTGTACGCAATTGCAGCAAGCGGCCTAACATTTGCTGTTATTTTCCTGTGCCTGGGCAGCTATTTTCTCCCTTCCTTGATCAAGCCTTTCCTACGCAAACTCGGTCCGGTCGGCGCCTGGTTCATCCGCTGAGATGTATCCAATAGAGGCACGCGAGGTATTTCTTGTTCTTTGCCGTGGTTCATGCTAAGCAGGATCGAAACGGTTGCCCAGGGTCAAGTTATGCCTTAATTTTCCTTAATAAAACGGCTTTTGACCAATAGATAAAAAGGTATCAATTAAGGAGGGTATGTACGATGAAAAAGATGTGGATTCAACTGAAACCCACTACCGATAGGAAAGCTTTGCTTGAACAACTGGGTGAAATCGGTCGCATCGAAAAAGATCCCAGCGACGAGTTGCGTCTGATCCTCACTTTCCATAACCAGTCAGAGAGCGGAATGCGTATGGCCGGCTTCCGGCTTTCCCAGGACTTCATCAGATATTTTGAAGACTTCGACATGATGTCGGAAAAATGAACTTTTTTGGGCGCAGGTCGTTGTAATTTCTCCTCACTGACTTGACAAAGCGAGGGGTCAGAGCTAAGTTACGCTAGCACTCATTGCAAATGAGTGCTAATAAACAGGGGGAGATCTTCTTCGGATGGAGCTCAGTGAACGCGATCAAAGAGTTCTCGAGGCGGTCGTTACTGATTACATAAAGAGCGGCGAGCCTGTAGGTTCTCGAACTATTTCAAAACGATACGGTTTGAAAGTGAGTTCGGCGACCATACGCAATGTAATGGCTGATTTGGAAGAGATGGGCCTACTCTTCCAACCGCATACGTCAGCCGGTCGTGTGCCAACGGAGCAAGGACTCCGCTTTTATCTAGATTCGATAGTCGAATTTAAAAAGCTGGAGGGGCAGGACAGAGCTCTTATCCGCGGGGCATTTCAGGAAAGCACAAGCGATTTTAAAGAGTTATTGCGAAGAACATCGCACGTTTTGTCCAAATTCTGCAAGCAGGCAGGCGTGGTGTTGTGGCCTAAGCTTGCCGTGACAAGATTCAAGCACATCGAATTTATTCGGATAAGGGTGCGTCAAATCCTGGTGATACTCATTTCAAAGTCCGGTTTAGTGCAGCACTACACCCTGCACTGGGATGAGGATATTTCGCAGGATGAATTAGATAAGTTCAGCCGGTATTTGAACGAACTGCTGGAAGACATCCCTCTTGGAGCAGTCAAGAAACGCGTTTTGGAGGAGATGCACAAAGAAAAAGTGCTATTTGACGAATTATACTCGCGGGCACTGGAAATGACCCAGAAGGTCTTTCAGTCCGAGTTCGAAAATAGCGATATCTACATTGAGGGGCAAATAAATCTGCTCAATAACCCCGAATTTGCGGATGTTGAGCGATTGAGGCGCATCCTTGAGGCTTTTGAGGATAAGTCCAGGATAATCAGGCTGCTCGACATGACCCTCAATGCGTCGGAAGGGGTTCAAATAATTTTGGGTACCGAGATCGAGCTAAAGGAACTGCATGAGATAGGGCTGATCTCTTCACCTTACCGCAGGGGCGATACTTTGCTGGGCGTGCTTGGCGTCATCGGGCCGCTGAGAATGGATTATTCGAAAATTATCCCGGTTGTTGAATTTACTGCCGATCTGCTTAGTGAGCTTCTGGAGGAACCTGTAGAAGAATAAATCATCCGGGTGGCAATCGCATTGAGGACAATAACTGACATATCCTTCGGACCACTCGGAGGGAGGTTTAGTATACATGTCTGATGAGCAAAAGGAGAAAGAGTTCCTAGATTCTGTTCTAGGGGAAGAAAGTGAAGGTACGGTAGATGAGCTGTTGGAAACCAATACCGCGGTGAAAGAATGTGAAGAGCTCTTGAATGAGAAGGAAGATGAAATCAAACGGTTGCAGGATCGCATTTTGCGGCTTGCAGCAGAAATGGAGAATACGCGCAAGCGACTGGAGCGCGAGAAGTCCGAAGGCATATGTTTTGCCAATGAAAGCCTGATGCGTGAGTTGCTGTCGGTGTTGGACAATCTCGAGCGCGCAATGACGCACGCTGAAAACGGATCAGACTCTGGCAGCCTGCTGGAAGGTATTCGAATGATTCATAAAGGATTGTTGGATAGTCTAGCCAAATTTGGATGCACTTCCTTTGAATCGATGGGCGAAATTTTTGATCCAAATCTTCACGAAGCGGTGATGCAGCAAGAAACTGCAGATGAGCCGGAGAATGTAGTTTTGCAGGAATTACAGAAGGGCTACAAGTTGAATGATCGATTGCTGCGACCTGCCATGGTCGTGGTCTCCAAGGCTCCTGCCTGACATATACGAGAGGCAATTAGACCAAAGAAAATCTAAGCATCTATGGAAAAATTGATTTCCAAGATTTAGCTTGTATACATCTTATAATTGAAGGAGGCAATTCACATGAGTAAAGTGATTGGCATTGATTTGGGTACTACCAACTCGGTAGTTGCCATTATGGAAGGAAAAGAAGCAAAGGTTCTAACCAACTCCGAAGGAGGGCGCACAACGCCTTCCATGGTTGCTTTTACGGATAATGGCGAGCGCCTGGTGGGGCAGGTTGCGAAACGGCAGGCGATAACCAACCCCGAGAATACGATTTTTGCCGTTAAACGCCTTATCGGTCGCAAGTTTGACGCAGACGTAGTTCAAAATGACACTAAAATTCTGCCTTATAAAATTGTGAAAGCGCCTAACGGAGATGCCCACATTCAGATAAGGGGCCGAGACTACAGTCCTACAGAGATTTCCGCTTTCATTTTGATGAAAATGAAGCAGACAGCGGAAGATTACCTGGGCGAGAAGGTAACCGAGGCAGTAATTACCGTGCCGGCCTACTTTAATGACAGCCAGCGTCAAGCTACCAAAGATGCCGGTAAGATTGCCGGGCTGAATGTCCTCAGGATCATTAACGAGCCTACCGCAGCCTCACTTGCATACGGACTCGACAAGAAAAAGGACGAGAAGATAGCCGTATTCGATTTGGGCGGCGGCACATACGATATTTCTATTCTTGAGATCGGTGAAGGCGTGTTTGAAGTAAAAGCAACCAATGGTGATACTCACCTGGGAGGCGAGGACTTTGATCAACGTGTCATCGATTGGCTGGCCAACGAATTCAAAAAAGATTACGGCATTGACCTGCGCGGTGACAAAATGGCCTTGCAGCGACTGAAAGAAGGAGCCGAAAAGGCTAAAATCGAGCTTTCCACGACCATGGAGACCGAAATCAATCTACCGTTTATCACCGCTGATGCGTCCGGTCCCAAGCACATGAATATAAAGTTGACTCGAGCGAAGTTTGAGTCGCTTGCAGAAGATCTCATCGACCGTCTCGTGGCGCCCATGGAACATGCCCTGAGAGATGGAGGGCTGAGCCGCAAGGAGGTGGATGAGGTCATCCTGGTTGGAGGCATGACTCGTATGCCTCGAGTGCAGCAAAAAGTACAGGAATTTTTTGGCAAGGAGCCCCACAAGGGTGTAAACCCTGATGAAGTTGTGGCCATCGGCGCCGGTATCCAAGCCGGAGTCCTCAAAGGCGATGTCAAAGATGTACTGTTGCTGGACGTGACGCCTCTTTCCCTGGGAATCGAGACTTTGGGCGGAGTGATGACCAAACTCATCGAGCGCAACACCACGATTCCTACCCGCAAGAGTCAAATTTTCTCTACTGCAGCCGATAATCAAACCGCTGTTTCCATCCATGTGTTGCAGGGCGAACGCGAAATGGCGCCGAACAACAAGACCTTGGGTCGTTTTGAACTGGTCGGCATTCCATCGGCTCCGCGTGGGATACCTCAGATCGAGGTCACTTTTGACATTGATGCAAATGGTATAGTGCATGTGTCAGCCAAAGATCTAGCTACTCAGAGGGAACAGTCGATCCAGATCACGGCTTCGAGCGGGCTTTCCGATGAGGAGATCAACAACCTTGTTAAAGAAGCTGAAGTGCATGCCGAAGAAGATCGCAACCGAAGAGATCTGGTTGAAGCTAGAAACCAGGCGGACAGCCTCATCTACAGCACGGAAAGAACGATGAAAGATATGGGTGATAAGCTGGATGCCAAAACCCGTCAGGATATCGAAGCACAGATTGAGAAAGTTCGGAAGACGATGGAGGGAGAGGATCAGCAGGCGATCAAGCAAGAGATGGAACAGCTTACGCAAATTTCTCACAAAGTTGCCGAAGAAGCTTATAAACGTGCAGCCGAACAGCAAGGTGGTGGAGCTGCGGAAGGCGCTGCCGGTCAGACGGGCTCTGGTGCGCAGGGAGCCGCCGATGAAGATGTAGTGGACGCCGATTTTGAAGAGGTGAAAGAGAACAAAGAGAAATAACACTTCAAGCTTGCCACCTGCCATTAGATAGTTGACAACATTAAGGGCACATGAGAATTTTCGTGTGCCCTTAATGCTTTTTTAAGGTATATTCAAATTTCATGCGATTCGCAGGATTCGTTTCGAGATGGTTTTAGTGCTCCTCAAGAGGCTTCCTATGAAGAAATATGGCTGCTGGCTTTCACTAATGCTTGTTGTTGCCCTTCTCGCGAGCTGTTCCACCGTTCAGCGCAGTGGTCCTGCCTTAATCCCCCACGATGAACTTCATCAAGCCCCTCCCCCACAAGCTAAGGCCCTCTGGGACCAAGCTGCAAAGCAGCAGAAGGAAGGCAACGTAAAAGCCGCAATCTCTTCTTGGGAACAAATTGCTCATTCCTACCCCAACAATGCCATCGCAGCAGAGTCATTTTATAAATTGGGGGACGCTTACCTGCAGCTCGGTCAGGCTGATCGTGCTCTACAGTATTTTGACTATTTGGTTTACGCCTATCCTCAGTGGGATAATGCCGACCTTGCCAAAATCGGTCAACTGCGAGCGTTGTGGTCCAAGGGAGAGAGGAAACGTGTGGAGCGAGAAGCCAGGGCTCTGGTAGAGTCTTCTCCGCAGAATCCAGAAGTTAGAGTGCAACTGGCTGAATTGATGATCAATATTTCAAAGGACAAGCGCGAGTATGAAAAAGGCTTCAATTGGGCGCAACAAGGATTCAATGCTGCCACCACCGATCAGCAAAAGAAACTGCTCACTGAAGCCACCGCTGGACTCTTGAAACAAGCAGATGAAGCTACCATAAATAGGCTGATGCAAACGAATCCGGACGCGTTCATGCGGCTATTTTTGGAGTTCCGTATGGCTCAGATTCGATTTGAAAAAGAACCTACCGATAGCAATCGCCAGGTTCTATCTTCTCTCCTGCAACAAAATCCGGGGCATCCCCTGGCGTTGGAAATTCAAGCCAGTCTTCGAGGAGCGCCCTCCGAAGTGACGCTGCCCCTGCATACGGATCGCATTGGATGTCTGATACCCCTGAATGGTCCCTATCGGAAATATGGAAGCAGTGTTTTGAGAGGTATAACGCTGGCAGAAGAAGATTGGAATCAATCCCACCCCGATCAGCAAATTACGGTAATCGTCAGAGATACCCAGGCTGAACCGGAATTGACTAAAAAGTCTTTTGAGGATCTTGCCAAAAACGAAGGGGTTCTGGCGATTATTGGTCCATTGGGGGCCAAGTCCGCGAAAACTGTCTTTCCCTTTGCCGACAAATGGAATATGCCGCTCTTGACACTATCTCAAAAAGATGAAGAGACCGCCAGCAACCCTTACGTGCTGCACGTTTTTCTTGACAACCGGGACATGGTCGAAACTTTGGTGAATTTTTGTCGGGAGAAAATGGGCTATACGAAGTTCGCAACTCTGTACCCCAATGATCGCTATGGACAAAGACTTTCTAAGATTTTTTCCGAAGTCGTGCTCGAACAGGGTGGAAGCCTCCTGGCGAGTGTGGCTTACCAGCCTAACAGTACCGATTTCAAAGAGCCCATCCAGAAGCTTAAGGATACGGCTAAACGGAACTCGCCGCCCTCAGGTTTAAACGTTACCCCGTTTGAAGTTTTATTCATACCCGATCAGGTGCAGGAAGTTGTTTTGGTCGCTCCACAATTGCCATATTACAATGTTGTCGGCACCACCTTGCTGGGCACCAACCTTTGGGGAGAAGCACCGTTGGCACAGGAAGGCGGTGCATATGTTGAAAATGCAATCTTTGCCACATCCTTTTCTGCCGATGGGCAGTCTCGGGAGACCCAAGGGTTTCGGCAAAAATACGAAAGCATTTATCATAGCCCCCCCAATTATCTGGAAGCGCAAGCCTACGATGCGCTAATGCTTTTGCTGCAGGCCCGCTACACGCTGCCGCCCTCTTCGATAGAACGAACTGCCCTTTTGCAAAGTTTGCTGGGAATTAGGGATTATTCAGGTGTGACTGGGACGTGCTCAGTCATGCCCGATGGAAAACTGCAGAAGGAGTATTTCCTATTACAAATTAAGGATGGAAGGACTATGCAAGTTTATCCGTGAGGTGTGCTACGGGATAGTGCATATCAGGATAACCTTATTGTTTCCAAGCGGTTTTGTCGTTTTGTCATAAAAACTTGACATCAGCATAAGCAGGCTTATAATTTGTTTGGTTAAACAAGATTGCTCTAATTGAACATTATCTTATCATAGAAGTGTAAAAGGAGATGTAGGAGATGCCGATCTACGAGTATGAATGCACAAAGTGTGGGAAAGTGACCGAAGCGATGCAGAGGTTTTCCGACCCCCCGTTGTTCGAATGCTGTGAGTGCCATGGGGGATTACGCAAGCTTGTTTCAATGAGCACCTTCCACCTTAAGGGTTCCGGTTGGTACACTACTGATTATGCTGGCAAGAATCAGAGCACAAGCTCGGCTAAGTCCGAATCGACCGCAACGGAAAAGACTGAAAGCCCCAAGAAGGCAGATAAAGCTTCCGCAGAATAAGTACGATCGATCATAAAATTATGAAATGAAGAGAGCAGGTCATGTGAGGCCTGCTCTTTTTCGTTTATAGCGGTGTGGTCGCCCACCTGCTAAGACCCATGTTTTGATTTATTTATACCTGATTTGAGCGATTCCATTTGAGTTGACGAAAACTATTCCGACAAGGTCTGGGTTTAGTTATGCAGAAAGGATTACTGATTGTCTTTACCGGGAACGGCAAGGGCAAAACTACGGCAGCGCTGGGAATGGCATTGAGGGCCGCCGGCCACGATATGCGGATTCTTATTTTGCAGTTTATCAAAGGGGCAAGGAATTATGGGGAGTTAATCTCGCTAAAGAAGTTTGAAGAGGTGTCCATTCAGCCTTTGGGGACTGGGTTTACCTGGCTGAAAGAGAATCTGGAAGAGGATCGGGAGCTTGCCCGCCTGGGTTGGGAAAAGGCAGAAAACGAAATTATCCATGGCGGGTACGACATGATTATTCTAGACGAATTGTGTTACGTATTGTCTTATGGTCTACTTGGTCTTGAGTCTGTTTTGGAGACCATTAGACATCGCCCTGAGCATCTCCATGTAGTGGTGACAGGAAGAAATGCCCCCGAGAGGTTGATTTTGGAAGCCGATTGTGTCACTGAGATGTGTGTCGTTAAACATCACTACGGCGATCAAGGGATTAAAGCGCAACGTGGAATCGAATTTTAGGGATGGAAAATGCTAAGGCGGACAAGCTGAAGAAACTCTACGAGTTAATCCAGGAAGACGGCGGATACAGAACGGCCGAGATGGGTAAAAGCTTTGTTCCCGGGGTCGGGCCGATTGAAGGCTCACCTATTGTTCTGGTGGGGGAGGCCCCCGGGAAGGAAGAAGAAAAGCAGCGCGAACCTTTTGTGGGACCGGCGGGTAAAAATCTGAATTACCTTCTCGATAAAATTGACCTGTCCCGCGGACAGGTATTTATAACCAATCTGATTAAGTATCGCCCTCTCACCAGGAACCATGGAAATAGAAGTCCGAGTGCTGAAGAAAGCCGCAATGCATTGCCATATTTGTTGGAAGAGCTGCAGATCCTCGACCCGCTGGTTGTAGTTTGTCTTGGACTTTCCTCGGCTAAAGCGCTGCTTGAAAAATCCGATTTAAGGATGAAGGAAGCAAATGCCTGTTTTTTCGAAAAACACGGTCTTAAAATCCTCGTGACTTATCACCCGTCCCCTTTTAATTACATGATCGCGGCAAAAAGAGCAGCAATGGAAATGGCTTTTAGGAAATTGAAAAGATATACCGACAGCCCTTGAATCATCCTCCTGCGGCCTTTCGGCTGAGTTGAGAAATCTTGATCGACCTACGTCGGCACGTTAATCTTCTGCTGGTGGGCGAATTGGCCCACAACCATCCAGGAGCATGCTCAATAAGGCTTGCTGGTAGGGAACAAACTCCCTGCCCTTTCTGGTAATGACCGTGAGGTAATCGGGCTTGAAGTAGTGATCCATGGGAATGAA
>Ga0210088_1000062_pt1 | contig 22074 bp, 18 predicted proteins | sample RushMan_CattailN_6_FD_185557 | JGI IMG/M metagenome (GOLD analysis project Ga0210088, IMG submission 185557) | Wetland microbial communities from San Francisco Bay, California, USA, that impact long-term carbon sequestration -... | ecosystem: Environmental > Aquatic > Marine > Wetlands ... | reverse complement strand
GTTTCGAGCATTTTTTTCTAACGAATATTTCGAGCGGACGCGGAACCACGTGCGAGGTATTCCCCGCAATCCGTTGGCCGCGCCGCTCAAATTGTTGTTCCGACTGCGCGCGGCGTCTGTCCGCAGGCAAGCCTGCTCCCAGGCAACGAGCCGTTGGGCTTCGATTTGCCCGATGGGTGGCTGCTCATCAGGGCGAACCTTGGGTGCTGTCGCTCTTCGATTTTGCGAACAAGCGACCGCTCAAGTACGTCTATGATGACGACATCGAAGCTGTCATCGATCTTCTTGAGGTCCACCCGGCAGAGACCACTGAGACCCTGCGAGTACAGGCACGTGAGCTTAGCCATGCGATCCACTCGCTCGTATCCCAGGGCTCGAGTTGGGGACACGAACATCTGCCGTCACTGTCTTCCCCGGCTGACTACGGAGAATTCGAGGGCATCTGGAATTCGGTGAGCATAAGGGGACGCCCATGAAATCATGCATTTCTTTGTTTTGCAGGGGGTGGAATGGTCTCTCTTGATGTAGGACAACCACGGCATGATGCATTATGTAGTCAAAATAGATCATGCGCTTAGAACTGAGGAGGGAAGGATGTTTCCACGTGAGAGAAACGCATTATTTCATGGGCGTCCCTTATTTGCCACTATCGATTTTCGCTGGCAACTTGGCACCCCGCCCTAATACAACTGTCAGGCAGGACCAGCAAGTTATTCTATTGATCGGGATTAATGCTTGTATTATGAGAAATGTGGGAATTGTTTTCCATGACCCGCCACTCGATCACTCAACTGGAGGTCGTATATGAATTTAAAACTTGCCGATTGGGCTAATATTGCACAGATCGTGACAGCGATAGCTGTTGCTGTCTCTCTTTTCTACATCGGCCACGAGCTTCATCTCAACTCAATAGAGACGCGTTTTGCCAATATCCAAGCCATAACTGGACGTAACCAAAACGTCGCCCTCGCTATCGCGACTAATCCTGATCTAGCCAAGACCCTTGAGAAGCCTCCAGGGGAACTTACCGGCTCCGAGGTCATCCAGATCCGTATGATCCTTACTGTGACACTACGCGGGGCCGAAACTGCATACATTCTGTACTCCGATGGCAGGCTTGACGAAAAATACTGGCGAGGTCCGGCCGAGGAAATTCTCATGTTCATGGAAAAGAAAGGCTGGCGGGAGGAATGGAAGCTGCGCCGCGATCACTATGATCCCGATTTCGCCAAGTGGCTCGATCAGGCCATAAAGGATCGATACGGTGGATGAACCAATTTGCGCGATTTGTTTCCCCGAACTCTGGATCGTTCATTCCGGTGCAAGTCGCAACGCTTTGGGCTTTGGGCGTCGCAGAAAAGCAGCCTGAAACCCGATGCCTGTCCCGGACCCCAACCCTGAAAAAAGCCATTCGAACATTGACGAACTGGGCAACCCGCAACCAAATTAAAAAAAGGACTCAACCGGATTTGGCTGAGTCCTTGATTTTCCTTGGAGGCGGCAACCGGATTTGAACCGGTGAATAACGGTTTTGCAGACCGCTCCCTTACCACTTGGGTATGCCGCCTTGTTTCGCTAATCAAATACTTGAAACCGAGCCAGGTGTCAAGCCTAAGTTCAGGCGTTTGTTACTCGATGACGAAAGATGCCGGCAATACACTTAGACACTATCAGAGTGCAGAACTTGAATTGCACCCTTTCAGCAAAATCCGAACTACTGACTTAACCATATCGCTTGACCCTCATGTCTACCTTGGACTAATGATCGAATGTAAAGGTGCAAGCGGCGACAGACTGCTGAATGGTGTGTGTATTCAGATGGGACAATGGAGACGAATGATGCAAAAACACCTTTTGATAACAATAAGCGAAGATGTCAAACTCATGCACGGGGTTCGGTTTGTCGGCTCCTTCTTCAAAAACAAATCGGATATAAAATTGAACCTGCTCTACGTAACGCCACGTGCAGAAACCAGCACCGGGGACACAATCCAGCGCCGTATCGATAAGAAAAATATGGAAATCCATCGTCAGAGAGGAGAGACGGCGCTTGGTGTTGCCCAGAAGATGTTAAACAAACTTGGATTCCCGGCCGAAAATATCTCTTCGAAACTAATGTTCAAGCAATTCGGGACCATAAAAGACATCATTCGAGAGGGAAAAGCGGGGTCTTATGATGCCGTCGTGTTGGGTAAACGAGGATACGCACTATTTGAAAACGTCTTCCAGGACAGTGTGACCAAAGCACTAATGGAGCGTGACATCGATTTCCCCCTTTGGATTTGTCGTCAATCGGAGGAAAACCGCAGAAACGTATTACTCTGTGTGGATGGTTCTGAACCCGGTCTTCGCATGGCAGATCATGTGGGCTTCATGCTCCAGTCGGAGAAAGACCATAGTGTCACGCTTTTTCATGCCGATACGGGAGAAAAAGACATCGATAGAATGCTGCAAGAGGCAACAAAAATGCTCCTGGATAACGGGGTGGAAAAAGAGCGAATCGATGTTCTGGTAGCGCCTTCGAGCGGTGTAGTAAAAACCATTTTGCGAGAAGCAGAGAAAAAAACGTACGCAGTTGTCGCAGTCGGCCGAGCAGGGATGAAGAAGGGTTTGGTGAGGGGCTGGCTGGTCGGCTCCAGGAGCATGAAACTTTTGGAAGACCTTGAAAAAGCTGCCCTCTGGGTCAGCAAATGAGACTCATCTAGCGAACCGCACCGGTTTACCCATAAACTGAAAGTGGACAACCCGACTGGGGAAGCTTTACACAATGTAAAAAATGCCGACACAAACCATTTGGCCAACAACTGTTAATTTCCCCCATTGTGCCGCATAAGAGCTTCATTCCACGCGTTTGGGCAAAGCTGCAGCCTTGGCTTTTGTGGCATGCACCTTGCTTAACGATTAAAGTGTTGAGCCCGAACTGGCGGAACATGAATAAGAACGTTTTTTCCTCTTCGGGTTCACACACTCGCATTTGATTGTCTCAAGCAACCATCATTGTCCTTAACAAGGAGGTGACAGCAAGATGAAAGCAGGTATCGTTTTTACAGGGACAGGCCCAATTTTAATACTTACTTCTTATGAATCGTTCACAAACAAAAAATTCGTTGAGAAGTTGAACGCCAAAGGAATCAAGAAATTCATCGCCTATGAACTGCCATTCGAAAAAGTCAAAGAAAAATACGGGATGCATTTTACAGTGGTCATGGGTGACTTAAACGAAACAGATGACCTGCGCGTTCTGGACTACAACGGGCATCACATCTTCATGAATTTCTCTTTCGCAGACATGGGGAACCCAATTCATTACGAAGCCTAGTGAGCATTCCGATCGAACGAACGCACTTTCTGAAGGGAGGATCGCCATGGTGGATGTTGCCGAACTCAAAAAATTCGAGATATTTGCTATCTTTTCAGACTCTCAATTAAAAGAACTCACGAAAATCACCGCAAAGAACACCTACAAATCGATGGCTCATGTGTATGAAAGAGGCGAGAGAGCAAGGCATCTTTATGTCGTCACAAAAGGTCTGATTAGTCTTAGAGAACTGAAACCAGGTGATCAAGTCGGTATCGGATTCGAAATGCGCGAACGTGGCGAGTTGTTTGGCACCGCATGTTTCATGAAACCGCAGGAATACACTCTTACAGCCTTTTGTTTGGAGGATTCGGAACTGATCGAGGTTGATGCGGACAAGCTTTTTGACCTGTGCGAAAAAGACCCCGACATGGGTTACAAGTTAATGAAAAAGATTGCTCAGGTGTATTTTGAACGTTACAAAGTTGCCAAGAGACAGATACGCGAGATGGTCAAAGCTCCTACAATTATAACCGCTCTGCCCGGATAAGCCTCCGACACTATATCGAGATTCATAGTCAAAATAGAGTTCAAAGGCCTGGGGCAGCCGCCCCAGGCCAACAAACATCATCGTGCAAGTGGGCGAAACTAAGGTGACTTTTGAAAAGGTCACTAGGTACGCCATCTCAAGGAATACCACGGACAACCGGCACCCTCTCTGCAATCATTCTGATTTACCAGCACGACATGGTCAAGGGGGTTCTTATCGGGGTGCAGTATCCACCTATTAGAGATACGGGGGTGAGGGGTCATTCGCTGAAAGCCTTCATAAGCACAATGTCCTTTTTCAGGGCGACGGTAGTCCGGCAAATAATAAAAACAAGTATTTTGCATTTCCTGCTCCCCGTGATGTTGAGCTTGCACCATTTGGTGCAGAATCCTAAGAGGCTGTTTGAAAAACGCCTCTTTTTGCTACTCATGACTGACGACGGTCACAATGAAGAATAAAAGACCATTGAGGACCATCGTCGTCATTCTTAGCTTACGACCCAGACCGCCATCTTGCGAGCCATCTGTATGATCTTGTTGCTTACTCTACCCATAAAAAATTCCTGCACTCTAGACAGTCCTCTTCGGCCCACCACAATGGTATCAAATCCTCCCTGCTGAGCCTCCGAAACAATTGCGCCTGCCCGGCTTCCGACCCCCGTAACCACCTTGTTGGAAATTTTGTCTGCCGACAAACCCGCACCGACAAGACGTTGGTTGGCTTCCTCAAAAACCGGCTCGATCGCCTTGCCTGCTTCGTTCAGTTCCTTTTCGGCTCGTTCAATCCAATCCTTGTTGTGCTCCGGCACAAACGACTTGCCATGGCCTCGCTGAAAAATGTCAAAGCCCCTTACCGCATGGAACAATAGCACTTGGGACTCGGAACCATCCAACATCGATCCGACATAATCGACAGCCTTCATGGCCCATTCCGAAGTGTCCATGGATATAAGAAGTTTTCCGGGTTGCGGCGACCCACCAACGATCCAGATGGGAACATGGGTGAGTCGCTCCATCAACTTATTGGCAATGCTGCCAAGAACCAGATCCTTTAATTCACTAAGACCCGTTCGTCCAAGTACCACCGCACTATAGTTTTTTCTGGATTCGATAACGATGTCTCTGGCTATCCCTTCCTGACGTTCGTGAATATTCACGCTAAAAGAATCCTTAGGAAATCCGGCATCCACAAGGAGTTGGCCGGCACTTTCCATGAAATCCTTGATAATTTTCTCCTGCTGAATTTCCCAAGCCTTGATATTGGCTATCTTGTGATAAAATGCCGGCTCCTTCTGCAAATCCCAAAAAGATTCAGGGATTTTAGTCATGACGTTAAAAAGGATGATTTCCATCTGATCGGGCGGCAAGATTTTGGACACATAACGAACCGCCTCCATCGCCTGTTCCGATCCATCCACAGCCAGCAACATCTTCTTTTTTGTCGAATTAGCCATCTCGAACCTCCTCTATGAAAATACATTACCACCTAATTTGGTCTGCATCCGGAAAGTCCTTTTCTAAAGCAGTGCAGCCCTTAGGACTGCCTTTTTAGCAGGTCTAAAGCACTGCGCTGCAGGATTCCCGGACGGACCTAATCTAGTTGCCTGTTTTCTCGAATAATGAATTGCGGACTCTACCCCAAAATCCCTCTCCCTTCCTTTCTCTGAGCGGGTTGTTTGAAATCGATTTTGAGTTCGTAGTCGCTGCTTTGAGGAACTCTTGAAATAGTGAAACCCAACTTGCGCCCGAGCGCGAGCATATTGGTATTTTCCGGCAAAACAACTCCCCAGAGAAACTCCAAGCCGTGTTCTTTGCCGATATCAACCAGTTGCTCCAGCAATTTCGCTCCCACACCTTTCCCTTGCCAGGGATCTCCAACTGCTATGGAAAATTCGGCTTTTGTAACGTCAGGATCGCTAATGAGACGAGCCACCCCGAGCATTTTTTCCTCTTCACCCACACGTTGCAGGGCAACCAGCGCCATATCCCGGTCGTAGTCAATCTGGGTGAAGCGAGCCAGCATTTCATTTGACAAGTATCTTAAAGGTCTAAAAAATCTGTAGTAGATGCTCGTTGGGGAGAGAGTATTGAAAAGGTCGACCAGCAATGGCGCATCTTCCGGCTTGATCGGTCTAATGAAGATTTCCACGCCCCCCTTAGTAACCACGGTCCTCTCATAACGGGCGGGATAGGGACTGATCATCAGGTGCAGGGGCGACGGGACACTGCAAGGTGATGCAACTACTCTGGCATCCACAGCAATGACATTGCCTTCGACAGGAATCAGAGGGTTAACATCCAGTTCTTGAATCTCCGGGAAGTCGACAACCAGTTGTGAGAGACGAACCAATATTTCTTCCAACAATACCATGTTCGCCGCCGGTTGGTTTCGATAGCCTTTAAGAAGTCTGTAAACTTTGGTATTCTCGATCAGCCTGCGCGCAAGCAGGCGGTTGAGCGGCGGCAGTGCGATGGCCTTATCTTTAAGAACCTCCGTCATGATTCCGCCTAAGCCGAAGAGAATCACCGGGCCGAATTGAGGATCTTTTTTGCTGCCGACAATTAACTCATATTCAGGCCGCTGGATCATGGGCTGCAAAGTGACCCCCCAGAGATCGGCCCGGGGATTGTAAGCCCTGCAGTTCTCCATGATCCGACCGAAGCCGTGTCTCACCGCTTCAACATCAGAAAGGTTCAGCAATACCCCGTTGGCATCCGACTTGTGTGAAATATCCGGCGAATGAATTTTCATGACGATCGGGAATCCCATATCTCGAGCCAATTTTGCAGCATCGTCGGCCGATTTCGCCATCTGCGTCGGGTTGCACGGAATACCATATGCTTGAAGCACTTGTTTGGATTCGATCTCCGTAAGGTATCGATCACCACGCCGGATCGCTTCCTGGATGATTTTTTTCGCGGTATCCCGATCGTATTCAGGGTCGGTTGGAAGCTTTTGCGGAATTTCCTGCAGGAGCCTCAGATTGCAGGAGTATCGGTACATCATCATGAAAGCGCGAATGGCCCGTTCAGGCACGTCATAGGTGGGTATGCCCGCTTTATTGAAAATTTCACGGCCTCGCTCGACACTGACGCCACCCATCCACACGGTGTACACCGATTTTCGCTTGCCTTTCAAAACTTCACAGAGCACCTCTGCCACTTCCGTCGGGTGGGTCAAAGCTTGAGGCACCATAATGATCAAGACACCGTTTACCTCTTTGGCGGCAAGACATACTTCCAACGCCCTTCTGTAACGTTCCGGATCAGCATCCCCCAGGATATCGATGGGATTTCCGCGGCTCCAATAATGCGGCAGGAATTCATCAAGCTGGTTGATAGTGTTTTCACTGAGATTAACCGGTTCCATGTTGTATGTGGCAAGGGCGTCCGCCGCCATCACGCCCGGACCACCGGCGTTCGTGATTATTGCCAGGCCGGGATCCGTCGGGCGCGGTTGTTTGGCCAGTATTTCGGCGCAATCGAACAGCTCCTCAATGGTGTGGACACGCATGACGCCGCAGCGCTCGAAGGCTGCGCTGTAAATCGCATCCTCCCCCACCATCGCACCTGTGTGTGAAGCAGCGGCACGTGCGCCCGCCGGTGATCCTCCAGCTTTCAAGGCCACGATGGGCTTTAGCACAGAAACGGATCTGGCCGCACTCATGAAATTGCGAAAATCGGTGAGACTTTCAATATAGAGCACTATGCTTCCGACATTTGGGTCATTGCCCAAATAGTTGACCATATCCCCGAAGTCTACATCAAGCATACTGCCTACACTTACAAAATAACTGAAGCCGATCTGCTCCTTCACAGAAAGATCAAGGATCGCCGTACAGATAGCTCCGCTTTGCGAAACAAACGCCAACTTTCCTGGAATCGGCATCTGGCTGGCAAAACTGGCGTTTAATCCGGTCTCCGTGCAAACAACTCCAAGGCAGTTAGGGCCAACAATCCGTACGCGACTCTCTTCAGCCTCCTCTTTTATCCTCTGTTCTATTTCGACGCCTCTTGGCCCTATCTCTCTGCCGCCCGCCGAAATGACGATGGCACACTTTATTCCCGTCTTCCCACACTCCCGGATAATGGAGGCAACTGCGGTGATGGGCGTAGCGATGATTGCTAAATCAACCGTTTTGCCAATAGCGGAAACATTCGAATAGGCCTTTATTCCACTGACCTGTCCGTAGTGAGGATTGACTGGAAAAATCTCACCCGGAAAACCCCCTTCGCGCAGGTTTTTCATCAATGCTCGGCCAATGCTGCCGTGCTTTTCACTAGCCCCGACAACAGCTACCGAGGTCGGTTTAAAGATTTTATCCAAATTATGAATCGGCATGCGGAATCGACTCCCTCCACCTTTAATGCAAAGACTTGGATAGCGACACACAGAAGGTCATACCCTTTGTCGCTCCAAGGTCTATCCAGACCTTTCCCCCGTGCCGCTCGGCGAGCTCTTTCACAATGGCAAGCCCCAGCCCTGCTCCCTCGACGCTTCGAGCGCGTTCATGGCGATAAAAAAGTTCGAACAGCTTCTCCGAGTCCTCTTTACTCACGGCCACACCATCGTCACTAACGCTCAGGATATGGTGCTTCTTATCCTCCTGGTACTCGATTTTAATTTCACTTAGACTGTCGCCGCCATGTTTCAGGGCGTTGCCAACAAGATTTCGAAGAATCCGCAAAAGGGAAGTCTTGTCTACCAAAATGGTCGGCACTTTATCCGGCTCAACCCATTTAATTCCACGTTTGGCAAGTTCCTCTGAAATTTCACTTCTGAGGATTTCCAGGACCTCTTTAACGTTGACCGGTTCATACTTGAGCGGCGCCTCTTTGGCTACAATGTACGCATTTATCTTATCGACCAGCCCTGCTATCTGCTCGGATGCTTTCAGGATCTGTTTGCAGTAAAGCCTGCCTTTATCGTCCAGGCAACCTTGGTAGCCTTTTTCAAGACGTCCCGTCAGCCCATAAATCCCGACGGCGGGACTCTTGAGGTCGTGCGAGATGGAATGGGCAAAGAATTCGATGGCTTCTTTCTGCGTTTTCAATTCTTTCACCTTCTTGCTCAGGTCCGCATAGAGTTTGGCATTGTTAGCGGCCACGGCTATCAGGTTGCCCACCGAAATGAGCAAATCGATCTTCGCCTGGTCCAATTCAATGATTTTGCTGGCAGCCAGGTTCATTACCCCCACAACGTTTCTCATGGCAACCAGGGGAACGCAGATTATGATTTTGAATCCCTTCCGCACAAGAAGCTTGGCCCGCTCCCGGTCCTCCAAGTCGGAAGTATGCTGAGCGATGAAAGAGCGCGTACGCGCAGCTTTACCGGTGAACCCTTCATTGATTTTCACACGCTCCAGGCCCTCAGCATCGACCCCTCTAAAAGCAGCCAAATTGAGCGTCTCGCCAGCCTCGTCCATCAAATAGATACGGCCGGCGTCCAGGTGAAAGAACTTCAGGACCCTGGCCAGGGCACCGTCCAGGATCTCCTTCAAATCATGGGAAGTGGACAAGAAGTTGCTGATATCGAGCAATATGAATAATGCCTCGTTTCGCTCTCGCAACTTAGGCTCATTGATTTTAACAGAGATATACCGGCGATTAACAAGCATGGTATTGATTCTTCACCTTATTCAGTGCCAGTTTTAATGACTGGGCATTCTTTGCCCGTGAACTCATTGCGAAGAATTGACCCGATATCGTTCATGATTTTGGCTCTGTGGTTATTCACCGCAGCATTGCTTGACATGATCATATCCAGCTGCCGGGTATGGATGATCAAATAACCCAAGATCATCAGCCGTTCCCACATGAACTTCTGTTCGTGTCCTTCTATGCGTGCAAATGCTGCATCCTCTTTCACTTCTACATGAAAGCCGTAGTTTTCCAGAATTTCACTGACAAACACAGCGCGCCGGACTCTTCGCGGATAATCAGCGGCACCCCCCTTAAACTGAAAGCTGATGTAGTTTTCGCTCGGTCGCTCGCCTACCAGGGCCTCAACGGTTGAAAAATGGAATCCAAACCTGGAACTCAGATTGCAAAAGTTTTTGGAAATCATGAAATAGTTGCGAGCTGCGTAGTCTGATTTCATGGACGGGTCCAGTGCGGGATTGGTTGTTGCCTGCATCAAAACCGACATGAAGCCTTTGGTGTCCATGGGCGGCGGCCCCCCCCAGGGGATGGCGGTCATCCCTTCCCACAGCGCCAGCATTGGGATGGAAGCTATATTATCCAGCTGCACAAATTTCCTACCGGCCTCTCCTTTAAAACCATCATCCAGATTGATAATCCAAAACTGCATGGGAACTTTACAAAATAGCTGTTTGCTTGATCGTTCGGTAAAATGGTGTTCTTTACCGAAACTGAAAACTTCTTGAACCGATTTTTCATGACAAAATCGGGTGATGTCATGCAAGGTTGCACAATTCCTGGGCCTAAATTCAGTAGAATCCGGATCAAGAAGATTCAGAGGGATGATGTGGCTGGAGACCTTCTCAAGCATCTCATAAACCGGACTTCCGGCCATAAGGTTCTTTCTGGGCTCGGACTTCATCGACAAAAGAGATTCGATTCGGCCCTTGTACACTTTAAGACCCTCAGCATCGACCGTAACCAAATCGCCTTGCTGCAATTCTTGGATGGCTTGAGGAACACCAAACAACGCAGGCACCTGGAACTCCCGTGCAACGTTTGCGAGATGCCCCGCAACGCTGCCCTGCTCGGTAATCACAGCCGCTGCTCGACTCAACATGGAGGCCCATCTGGGCAAAGACTGTGCAGCGACCAGTACGGCACCTTCAGGAAATTGCAGCGTGTCCATATCCTTCCTGACGATATAGACCGGCCCGCATCCCACCCCCGGACTGGCCGTCATTCCACCTGCAAGGATGATGACGGCAGTGTCATCGAATGCGGCAGTCGACTCTGGCATGCCGGCACTTACCGATTCCATCTGCTGGAGCGGCCTGCATTGCAGCACATAGATGGCTTCATCGGTACCGATGGCCCATTCGATATCCTGCGGGCAGCCATAGTATTCTTCCAGCTTCGTGGCCATTCTGCTCAATTCAAACGCCTGCCCGTCGGTAATCGATGGCAGTTCACTATTTTCTCCGGTCAAATCCAAACGGCAGACCCCTTCATCGGGATAACACACAAACTTACGATCCTTTACTCGAACGTCCCGTGCTAAGATTCTAATTGGTTCATCCCTGGACACTGTAAGAGCATCCGGTGTTACGCTGCCGTCCACCACCGACTTGGGCAACCCCCAAACCGAATTGATCAGTATCGCACTATCCCTTATGTCCATTGGATTGCGCGAATACATGACCCCACCGGAAACCGCGTTGACCATGGCCATACAGCCAACACTCATGGAAATATCTTCGTCTCGAATACCCCGGTTAAGGCGGTAGCTCATGGCAGCCAAACTATACTTGCTTGCCAGTATCTCTTTGTAGGCATGGAGAATGTGTTCGACGCTGACATTCAGCTCGGACCGATACTGGCCGGCAAAAGAAGTACCCGCCATGTCCTCTCCCAGTGCACTGCTGCGCAATGATACCCTGACTCCCGCGCCTGTTTGCTGTTCGATTTCTCTGTAGCCTTCGAGAATAGCTTCTTCGAGGTCCGGGGGCACTTCTGAACGAATAATCAACTGCTGAATATCGGCGCTCAGTCTAAACAACTCATCCATGCGTTCGGCAACCGACGATTGGATGCGACGGTCAATCTCCACCTGCAGCTTATTATGTTCCATAAAGCGATGATAGGCCAGGGAACTAATGGCAAAACCGGCAGGCACCGGCAGGTGGATTCGATTCCTTACCTCGCCGAGGTTGGCCATCTTGCTGCCCACCTGGTCGGCCATATCCTTATCCGCTTCAGCCAAAGGAATGACGAACTTGTCCGCTTTTTTCGGTGCGCGGACAGAAAGCTCGCGGCTGATGTTTTCCTGTATCTCTCTAAACCGGTCATGGAGTTCTTCATACTTGGTCGGCGCCAGTTCGTTCAAATTCTTAATGATCTGAAAAACATTGGTGGAGATTGCAGTACAGTTCGCCCGGATAAACGACATGCCAAATGGACGATTGCCGTGCAGTGCCCGCTCCATTTCCGTCATCATTTCAAGAGCTTTATTATTAGCGTTCAAGAGGAGCTTGAAGTGATGATAGCGGACCTTGAAAGTGGTTCGAAGCTCCTCGATATCCATAGGAGGACCCACTTCCTGGTCTCCCCTTGCAAAGATTTTCCTGAGAAAACTTAGCATGCTCAGCCCTTGCGGTTGATCATAAAGAACTGGTGTTGAGGGTGAGGGGTCTGTTAGCGATTGACCAGCCCCTCACCCCGATCCTCTCCTGAGTGGAGAAGAAGTTGCCCGGGCAAACTACACTTCCTTTTTCCTGCCTGACTTCATCTGCAGGCCCAGGCCTTCGAACATGAAAAGGATAGCGTAGCCCCACCACATGGTGTAGATGACATAGAAAATCAATAAAAAGCTGAGCACCCCGGCAGTGGATGCTGCCGAACGCGGCTCGATCTTGAAGAAATTGTAGGATACTTCGACGCTCCTCTTGAGCACTTCTTCTATCCACGCCGCGTCCTTGAATTTTTCCTGCTTGTTCAGGGCCTTATTGACAGCTCTCAAAGACTTGAACCAGATGTACAGCACTTCCTTTTGATGAAATCCGTACTTTTGCGCAAGCTCATCCCCATGGTTATGAAAAACCGTATCAGCATTCTGTATCGTATATTGCAGAATTTGGCCAAGGTCCCCTTTCACCGTTAGCTGAGTGTCCTCGGCACTCACCGAGGCACCGGCGTCGAAGAACAGCCGACTTGCTTTTTCCATCATTTCCGAACTGTCCAACTTAATGGTGACATCGATTTGCTGACCTTTGTACTCTTCATTTTCCTTCAGTACCTGCGGAATGTAATAAGTGGAACCCTTTGCGATGGAGTTGAAAAACAGGTCAGAGGCCTTGAACGCATTCCTTCCACCGAAAACAGGCATGAACATAATGGCCAGAACCACCAGAAAACTGACACCTAATAGCGCACCCGTCCTGAATTCTTTTTTATTCACAATGATCATAGGATCATACCTCCCCTCTCAACGCTTTCATATTGCCGAAGAATTTCCCGATTACCCAGACTGCGAACACCCCGACCACGATGAAGAATGCCCAGTTTCCGAGCATGGTCAAGGCACTGGCAACCGGTTTGGAGATGCTGATGATTTCCATTTCTCCAAGCTTGCCCGGCAGGGCGAACAAACGGTTAACAAAACCGGCAAGCACTGCCATTGCATAGAACCCTCGAATGTAGATGCCTTTGACCACTTTGGTCGTTAGAGCTCCAACCTGAATTCCTATAAGCGAGCCCAGCAGCATTCCCATCGCCAGGGTATAAAAAATGAATCCGTAAATGGCATACTGAGCAATGGCGGCATAACCGGCGGTGAAGATGATCTGCAGAATGTCTGTTCCCACCGTGGTAAAAGAGGAAACGCCGAGAATGTAAACAAACATGGGAAACGTCAAAAACCCACCGCCCACACCCATGATGGCGGCCACAAAACCGACCACGGCGCCGCACAGGGCCACGAATACGCCCGAGATTTTTTTCCCGCCAGGCACCAAATCTTCATCAAACGTAATCAAGGGGGGAAGCTTGGCAGACTGCAGCTTGGCTGGAAGTCCTTTCTTCCCGGAGGCTGCTTCGGCTCCGTGGGCGCTCTCGCCGGCATGGGCTCCCACATCTTCGCCCGATCTACTCAGCCGAAGGAAATCCACCATGGCATAGATGCCCAAAAACCCCAGCAAGACAACGTACACAACACTGATAAAAGTATCGCTCAACACCGGGTTGGTTTCATATAAGGTTCTGTTGATCACCCCGCCGCCGGTTACACCCAGACCGGAGCCCACCACGAACGCCACCGCCAGTCCCACTGAAACGTTGCCCAGTTTTTTGTGAACCACGGTCCCCATGATCGCTTTGGCAAAAATGTGAAAGAGATCGGTACCAACAGCCAGAATGCCCTTAATGCCGGCGCTCATGAGTGCGGGTGTGATGATAAATCCGCCGCCGGCTCCGATGGCACCGGTGATTAAACCGGCACAGAGACCAATGGCTATGGACACCGCAAAAATAAAGCCGGTATAATAAGCTGGACAGTATGCTTCTTTACCGCCCAGGATACTGGGGAGCTGTCCCGTAACGTCACCGGCAGCCAAAGCAATGGAGACCAACACTACGGGCGCCAGCATCAACCCCAGAATTCGCCGTCTTTTCTTATCATGTATGATGTTCATTGAGGTCTCATAGTCCCATTTTGCATGGGCCACAGAGGCCGCCAAAAACATGTTATAGAGTAGCCTGACCCTTCTCATTTAATTCTACCTCCCACATGTGTTTTCATTTGAAAATTCCTAAGATCTGAATCACCAAAGAGCATTGTCTCCTCGAACGTTAATCCTCAAGCCCCCATGCCCCTCAACTACTCGCATCGCCGGTCTCTACCACCTCCTTCATTTTTTTGATTTTCCGTCGCTGCAGCGACTTTTTTTGATAGGCATCTTGCAGCTTATATAGGAGCTCATCGATGTTCATGGGCTTCATCAAGTAGTCAAAGGCCCCAAGTTCCATTCCCTCAATTGCGACTTCCATGCTGGCATGCCCGGTCAGCATAATGACTTCTACCAGCGGATGGCTTTTTTTGATTCGCCTCAGTGTCTCTATGCCGTCCATTCCGGGCATCTTGACATCCAAAACCACCACATCGACGGACTCCTTAGCCAGCCACTCCAAAGCTTCTTCGCCGCTCTTAACCCCTTGAACCGCCAGATTCCGTTTCTTCAGTCTTTTCACAAGGGTTTCCAGAAACTCCAACTCGTCATCCACCAGAAGGACGCTGAATGCATCCACTTGAATCACCTCCTTGCCTCGCAAGCTTGTCGAATCTTCTCGATTAGTTCTTCCAGATCGCACGGCTTGGTAAGATAATCAAAAGCACCGAACTCTATTCCTTCTCTCGCCGCCTTTTCAGAACCATGACCGGTGAGCATGATCACGGGCATATCCGGAACCATTTTTTGTAAAATTTTAAGGACTTCGATCCCATCCATGTCTTCCATCTTCAGATCCAAAACCGCTGCATCAAAGTCCTGCTTGCGCAGAGCCTGAATTGCTTCGGAGCCGGAATAAGCCGGGGTAACGTGAATGTTTCTTTTGGCCATTCGCTTGACCAGCACATCCACATAGCCCTTCTCATCATCAACCAGGAGAAGCCGCTTGGGTTCCTTGAAAAACTTATGTTCAGAGATCATGGTTCGACTTCCTAATCACCACGGCGCAAAGCGATTTCTTTCACCCGTGCTTCGACAATTTTTTGCTCATGTCTGCTTTTTTTTGCTTTGGCTTCAGCCACTTTGGCCAAAAGCTCATCCATATCGCAGGGTTTCATCAGGTAATCGAAGGCCCCCAGCTTCATGCCCTCGATGGCGGTTTCAACGGTGGCGTGCCCGGTTAGCATGATCACTTCCACCAGCGGGTATTTCTTTTTGATCTCTCTCAGAGTCTCAATTCCGTCCATCCCGGGCATTTTGACATCCAAAACCACCACATCGATGCTGCTGTCCTGGACCAATTTCTCGAGCCCCTCATGACCACTGAAGGCGGCCTGAACGTTGAGATTTCTTTTCTTGAGCCGTCTCATCATGGCTTCTACGAATGGAACTTCATCATCGACTAAAAGAATCACAGCTGAAGTCATTTTTTCTCCTTCCAAATGTTTGATGTGCTGCCTAGCTATTACGCCTGGCGGAAGTAACTACCCGGTTTGAGTTCCCCCCTTTAGTAACTGACAGTTAGACACACATGACCCCGTGCTTTTAGAAAGTATCTGTTTTCATTGGCATTACAATTTGCCACCAACAACAGGGAGTCAGCAATTTGGTCCCCCCCTTTCCAAAGGGGGGTTAGGGGGGACTTTGAAAATCGCGCTCCGAATCCTACAAGGTCTCATCTCCATTTGCAGATTCCTCGGGAGCGGGAACCATGACATGGAAAGTGGTCCCGAGCCCTACAGCACTGTTAACTGTGATCTCCCCTCCCATTTTCTTGATGATCCCGTAACAGATGGACAGTCCAAGGCCGGTTCCCTTGCCGACGGGCTTGGTTGTATAAAAGGGATCGAAAATTCTCTGCAGGTTGGCCTTGGGGATACCCTGGCCGGTATCCGCCACGTCGACGATTACATAATTATTTTCCATGCGTGTGGTGATCTCGATCTTGCCGCCTTTGTTGTCCATGGCGTCGATGGCGTTGTTGATGAGGTTTAGGAGAACCTGCTGCATCTCCGAGGGCGATACGGCAATAATGGGAATATCCTGTGTCAGATGCTTGATGATTTTGACATTGCTGTACTTGGCGGATTGTTCCGAGAGGCCTACAACCTCGTTGATCAGATCATTGAGTGAGACCATTTTGAGCTTGGGATCGGTTTTTCGTGCGAAGCTCAACAACTTATGGGTAATTTCTTTGCATCGAACTCCCTGGGTTTTGATTTGCTTCAGAGCTCTTTTGAATTCGTCCAGGTTTTCGCTCTGCTGCAAATCCTCTTCAGCCAATAAGTCTTCGATCCAGCCGGCTTCCTCGACCATTATGGCCACCGGATTATTTATTTCGTGTGCGATTCCCGCCGCCAGTTCGCCCACAGAAGCCAGCTTGCCGGCCTCGATCACCTGTTCATTCATCATTTCCTTTTCGCGCTCTGCCTGAGCAAAGTGGTTGACCATTCTTTTGGATAGGAAGTACGCAGTAAGGACAATCGTCAGTCCACCCAGCAGAACGATAATGAGAGCGATTCTCCGTGCCCGATAAAGTTGCGAGAATGCATCGCTCTCCTCCTGTTGATAGACGAGAAACCAATCCCCGTCTTTGAGCGGCGTCATCACATAGATAAAAGGAACGCCCGCATTATCCGCGGCCCTGACGATCGTTACCGCACCCTCGGATTCGCGCGATCTCCATTGATGATCGGTCGTCTCGACATAAGCCTCGCCAACCGCAATAAATTGCTTTTGAACGCTTTTCATAAGCCCCTGGAAGAACTCTTTGTTCATCGGGGCTTCCAGGCGCGGTTTAGTCTGAAATTCGCCGTTTCGATTGACAATGAAGGCAAGGCCGGTTTTGCCGATGTGGATATTTTCCACTAAATCGTTGAAGGCAACGAAGTCGATCGTCGATCTCAGGATGTACTTCATCCCCTGCGATTCTCGCTGAACCGCAACAATAAAGTGGGGTAATCCACGCAATCCAAGAAACACGTCGCTGATGAAATAAGGATTTTGCATGGCTTTTTTGAACCACTCGGCTTGAGAATAATTGGCTTTCATCAGCTGAAACGGTCCCGCGTACGCCATCTGTATTCCGTTTTGATCGACCACGCCCAGATCAACAAAGGCACCGCCGTAGTTTTCCTGAAACAGAGCCAGTTTTCTTTTTAAGAAAGTTTCGTCGATCAATTGCTCGTAGCTGAAGGTTTCCGCCAAAACTCGGATATTGGCGAGTTTTTCCCCCAGGAAAACATCGATGTTCTGCCTGTGCTTCTGGACAAGCTCTTTGAGGTGGGCAATGACTTTTTCCTGATACGAGGTATGAAACTCATACCCGACGATGCCGCTCACCAGAACAAGGGGAGTAAAGGACACCAGTATTATGATCAACATCATGTTTCTACTGAGCGATTTATAAAAATCAGTGTAGCTATCCATGGCGATACCTTTTAGCTCTCGTCTTCGAGCAGGCGGTTGCACGGTCGATCAGCCGATTCAAATCTGTACGGGTAGCTCTTTTTCAGGATGTCCAGAATCGCTGCCTTCAACACATCCGTATTGCCCATTTTCTCCACGAATGATGCCTGTCCTTGGACGGCGGGATGACTCGCATATTCCGTCAAGAATGTGTGAATCACCACCGGCAACGGGGGATTGCGATCCTTCAGCCTTTGCAGCACGGCCAACCCTCCACCATAAGGAATTTCAAGATCAAGGATGAGCAGATCCGGAACTTCACCATCGATAATGCTCAGCAACTCTTTGTCATCCTTTGCCACTTGCACCAGATAGCCTTCGGAAATAAGCTCTCGCCGAAGAAATTCCCGCACGTGACGATTTCGATCTGCGATGAGAATTTGAAATGAGCTGCCCATTAATCCTTCTCTTGATAAAAGTTCGACATCACCGAGAGGGCAAAGGCTGTGCCAAAGACGGGAAAATCGATATGATTCTCCTAACAGTATGAAAACAAAAGAATTTGCATATCATTTTAGACTTGCCCGAACATGCAGAGGGAAGTATTTCTGTCAGTATTTTTTACAGAATGTAAAGGAGGTAAAAGAGAATACGAACCCGGATTTTCTTACGAAGCCATTAATCCAGACAGGACGATCCGCCAATGTTGAATGCAAAAAACGAACGCTGCACACAGGTAAGGCATAATTCAACGAAAAACCTATGCCTTTTTCGCATTGTAGACGGCTTATGTGAAGGTTTGTCTTCTTTTTCCGGTTCCAGTCGCGCGGCCTTGATCTATGCCGAAAACACCACCGATCCTATTCGCATCTACGATCCTCAGAACCTCTTGCAAGGGCACCAGCCGAAGCTCAAAGAACTTTACCTAACCTCACGGATCTGGCGAGAAGATATTCCCTGGACTCCAGATGGTGAATTTTGCTGGCACCTTCAGCCAAAAAGAAATCTGGAACTTGCCGGGCTTATATCCTTTGGTGGAAGGACGCGCTCCATTTACTATCAGATGTGGTTCACTGAACACCACCCCGATATGTGTTCCATCGGTCCCACCGAAAGGTGGCTGGAGCATGCCGTGTGCCTGCTTGCACACGATTTTGCCAATCAGGATGCGGTATATCTGGGCAGCTCACGCTATGTAATCCGAGAGTATAAGACTCATGCTGTACGGGACCATATTCGCGATCAATTGAATATTATGTTCGGCTGGGATACGCAGATCGAAGTCTACCCAATTTTGGACTCCGTCCTGGGAATTTCAAGAACACCTGAAGAGGGCGCCTGGCCCCGCGGAAAATTGGTTTGTATCGAGCCGAGCGAGCTCCACAAGGTCAATTACTTAATCCGCTTCCCATCACTGGAGCAGCCAAGCCTGAGAAACTTCAAGCATGTCAGGAAACTCTTGATCGCGGTTGAGGATTCCGAACGTGTACTGGTGGCAGATGGAAAAAGCATCGTAGGTATCGCATCCGGAAAGATGCCGGATTGCCGCATCAGCGCCGATTTCAGAGGCGGCTACGGATTTCTGAAACTTGCCGGCGAACTCGTGTGCAGCTTTTCGGACGGCAGCTTTCACTCCACCAACCGCAAGCCCAAACTTGTGGAGTTGGAAGAAGCCTTGCTGGAAACCCCCATCGATCCTTCCCCTCGAGACAGTCTGTTCCAGGTTGTCTCGAGCATAGTCCATCAAACCAGCGAATTGAGGCAGGGTTGCACCATAGTGATAGACTTAAACTATCAGCCCTTGGTGACATCCGGCCAAAAACTCGAACGTCCGATAGATCTCCTTCAAACAGATCTGTTTGAACTATCCAAAGCTCTGGCAAACATTGACGGCGCTTTGCATATTCGTGCCGATTTAAAATTGCATGCTTTCGCCTGCTTGCTGGACGGCCGGGCCATTGTGGGTGAAGATCGCGCCAGGGGCGCACGTTTCAATTCGGCACTAAGATTCACTGCACAGAATGAAAATGTCGTTGTGGTGGTGGTTTCTTCGGACAGGCGTATTTCGGTTCTGCAGGGGGGCGTTGAACTGACCGCCCAGTGCGAATGGAAATCCTTTTCGGAATTCGCAACGCTGCCTCCAACCCTGGAACAGTGGTTGGAGAGAGAAAAATAATCTGCACTTTCTTCTTGTCAGGTTTTAGTCGACATCTTTGCGAGAAGCTTTCAACACTTGGAGCCTGTCTGAAAATTGTCATCTCGAGCCGAAGGCGGGAAATCTTTTTAGAAAGAGTGTCTTGTTGTGACTGATAGCTCATGGAAGTCTGTATAGAACTCCACCCCGACTTATCGGCGAACCCCGGATCGGGGTCCTGGGCAGACTCCGTCATCAAGGCTTCTTTTTCTATTTTAGCGAGTATATCTGCGTCTCGGGGGATTGAAATCCATTGCTCCGAGTCTCATATTTACGCAGGAGGGCGAGTTGGTGGATTGTCTATGTTTATTTCTATTGCAATTGACAATGGCTGAGAGAAATTGGCTGTGAACTGCTTTGAATAATACGAGGATTCAAATGATTCGATATTTTTCAAGCCTTCGCGTTCGATTACTCGCGCTTGTTTTGCTGGCAGTCTTGCCCTTGCTGGCTTTAACGGTCTATTCCGGCATCGAACAAAAACAGCAGGAAACCGCTCGGGTAGAAGATGAAGCTCTGCGCTTGGCCTTAAGCATCTCATCCGATCAACAGTCCTTAATTGACAGTACTCACCAGCTGCTTATGGCGATCGCTCAAGTACCATCGCTGCGTCAACATAACATGCAAGTTTGCAGAACCCTTTTCATCGATCTTCTGAAACTGTATCCGATCTATTCCAACCTGGCGGCCTTCGACCTCGACGGGATCGCCTTCTGCAGCGCACTCGGCAAAGAATCGATCGATCCTGCCCGCTGCTCCTGGTTCAAGCAAGTTCAGCAGACCCATGCTTTTGTCGTTGGTGGCTACGAGATCACCGAAGGCACGCATAAAGCCGCTTTGATATGCGCTCAACCCGTCCTGGACGACCTCGGGAATCTCCAGGCCGTGGTCACTGCGCCTCTCGACCTTCACTGGCTAAAGCAACTGACCGGCGACTTTCCCCCGGGAACAGAAGTATTCGCAATCGACCGCAGCGGGAATATTCTCAGTATGCTGCCCGCAGGGGAAAAACCTGCAGATATCAGCGTTCTTTTCAAGTCCATCCTGGCTCGCAGGCAAGGAACCTTGGAGACCTCGGCACCGGATAGAGTTCGCCGCCTTTATGCATTCACCCCGCTGGGCACCAAACAGAATACGGGAGCCTATGTAGCCCTTGGTATTCCTTCAAAACTCGCCTACGCGGAAGCCAACAAAAATATGGTGCGCAACCTGATAGCTTTGAGCATTCTGGCTTTTCTTGCAGTTGCTGCCGCGTGGTTTGGCGGAGATATATTTATACTGCGTAAAGTCAAGAGGCTGGTCGGTATGACGGAACAGGTTGCAGGCGGGGATCTCAGCGCTCGTACCCATCTCACCGGTGAAGGGGAATTGAATCATTTGGGGCGCGCCTTCGACCAAATGGCTGACAAACTTGAACAGCGAGAACAGGAGCGTAAACAGGCGGAGGAGGAAATTCGAAACAGCGCGGAAAAGGTCAAACTGTTTGCCTACTCCGTATCCCATGATCTAAAAAGCCCCGCCATCGGCATCTACGGGCTAACAAAGCTCCTTAATAATCAATACCGGAACATTCTCGATCAAAAGGGAAAGACATATTGCGAGCAAATTCTGAGGGCCTCCGAGCAAATTGCCGCGTTAGTTGAAAAAATTAACATGTACATCTCCACCAAAGAGGACCAGCTTAGTTTTCAGGTCATCGACTTGAAAGAGCTGCTGCAGATGGTCAGGGAAGAATTTTCGACCCAACTGGACATTCGCCGGATCAATTGGATAGTGCCGGACAGCCGAGCAAAGTTAATTGCGGACCGATTGTGTTTACTGCGGGTATTTCGAAACCTGATCGACAACGCCCTGAAATATGGCGGCGACAAACTGAGTGAGATCAGGATAGGATATGAACAGACGGAGGATTTCCATGTTTTATCGGTGAAGGATAATGGCATCGGTATAAGAAAGGAAGATTCGGAAAAAATCTTTGGTTTGTTCCAGCGGCATGAAACCTCCAAGGGCGTCGAAGGTGCGGGACTCGGGCTGGCCATAGTAAAGGAGATAGCGGAGCAACACGGCGGCAGAGCATGGGTGGAGCCAGTCCCAACCGGAGGAACCGCCTTTTTCATATCGGTTTCGAAGGATCTGGGCAGCAATCTATCCGACAGCACACATCTATAGCGTCTAACAAAAAGATTTTGGATTTTAAGTAGGCGATGCTGCTGAATTAAGGGGTGCCTAATCAGTAAGTCCCCGATTTGCAGAAGGGGGATTTA
>Ga0210088_1000060_pt1 | contig 22318 bp, 22 predicted proteins | sample RushMan_CattailN_6_FD_185557 | JGI IMG/M metagenome (GOLD analysis project Ga0210088, IMG submission 185557) | Wetland microbial communities from San Francisco Bay, California, USA, that impact long-term carbon sequestration -... | ecosystem: Environmental > Aquatic > Marine > Wetlands ... | reverse complement strand
TATTCCTGCTCATGTTAAACACAGAGTGGACTGGACGGATCCCACTGAAAAAACAATCTGGCTTGCGGTCCATTACCGCTAAAATTTTGTAATCCCAGGAGGCTATTCAAGAATTGCGGTGAGAACTTTATCCAACCTTTTCTTGTTGCTGGTTTTGTTGGCAGTTGCAACATCCTGCCTGGCAGGTACCGTCATTCAAGACAGGCACTCGATAATAGTCTCGGATAAAGGTTCTCTCGATATCGCAAACCATTTTCTGAAGAAATTTCCGCAGATCAAGACTGAAGTGGAAGGGAGCCTTGGACTACGTCTTCAGTCCCGCCCTACTCTAAAGCTGGTAGAAAATCCAACAGAGTTTGAAAAAATGAGCGGCAGCCCATACATTGCTGCTTTTGCCGTTCCGCACAAGAGTCTGATCGTGATGCGTACTTCACCGGCAGATTTGTCAAATCTCTTGCTGTTAAATGACACTTTAAAACATGAACTATGTCACCTCGTTCTGCACGAAAATATAACGGAATCCAATTTACCCAAATGGTTGGACGAAGGGGTTTGCCAATGGGTGAGCGGAACGATCGGAGAGTTCCTCGTACAGGGGAATTTTGCCCCGATGGATTTCAACCGCGACGAGATCCCTCTGACGAGTCTCAGTGGCAGATTTCCAGATGAGAGAAGAAAACTTGCACTGGCTTATTGGCAGAGTAGAACTTTTGTACAGTATTTGAGTGCCCATTACGGCAGGAAAAGTGTCATCAGTGTTCTGCAGAGCCTTAAAGATGGAGAAGAGATCAACGCCGCGCTGACAAGCAATCTCAACCGGACCCTCAAAACTCTTGAATCGAGTTGGCGTCGCAGCCAGAGCGGATTAAATGTGTTGTTAATATGGCTCGGTCAGTACCTTTACGAGATTATTTTTTTCCTGGCGGCACTGCTTGCCGTTTTTTCTTTTGTGTGGCGCAAGGCGTTCATCAGCAGGAGATATCAGGATGAGGATGACGAGGAAGACGAGAACGAAGACTTCCTTATGTAATCTAAGTTCAGCGCTTCCACCGGATAAGTGGCTACTCACGCAGACTCATTTTTCATTCCTCGTCAGGCCGCCACCTGGCGAGGAATCTTTTGAGTATAACGCGCAAATTCAGACTCCTCGCCGCCAGCATGCTCCTCGAAATTACAGCGCGGTTGTTCAAGCACCTGAGAAAAATGTGAATTCTGGCGGTTCTAATTCGAGAACCATTTGACTGGACTTCGCAACCTTGCTAATTTCAAGCCATTATGAAAATTTGGGACCGCCTTCGACCTGAACAGATATTCTTGAACGTAGACTTACGCAATAAAGAGGATGTGTTGCGTTTTGTCGCAGATACCTTCGAACGCCGTGGTGTTGTAAAAAGCGCGGACAAATTATACGCTGGAATGCAATCACGCGAAGCAGTGCTTAGCACCGGCATAGGAAATGGCATTGGCATCCCCCACGCCAGCAGTGTTGAGGTCGAAGGGGGAGCCATGTTGTTGATCCGCTTGGCAACTCCCATTGAATTTGAATCTTTGGATGCTTTACCGGTGGATATCGTTCTGGCCCTGGTGGTTGCGGCAGAGGAAACGACCCTTCACCTTCAAATTCTGGCCGGGATCGCCAGGCTTTGTCGCGATCCGCGCTTTCTCCCACTAATTAGGGAAGCGACCGACTCCTATACCCTCCTGAACAACATTAAAGAATTGGAAGAAGAAATGGCTTTCCATTAATCGGTGAGGCGACATCGACGGTGAGCTTACTGGCTTTTTCAGACCGTTTTCCTTGAAAAGTAGGTTCGATGGCAGTAGACATAGATGAAATCCTCTCGATCATCAAGACCAATGAAGAGATTGCCAGGAAGCTCTTCGAGATTGAATTGAAAATTTTAACCATCAACAATTTCAGGGGTTTGTTTGAAGAACTACTCATCCTGATTGAAGACAAATTTCTAATTCCCCACGTCTGGATTTCACTTGTCGATAACATTCAGTTATCCAAATACGTATCGGCGCTGGATTCTTCCAGCTTCCTGAAAAAAAGGGTCAACATCGTTCCGAAAAAAGCCTTGTGGCAGCTCTTCGGGAACTCGGGGGAGCCCATTTTGGCGAACAAGAACTTGAAAAATTACTACAAGCTCTTGCCCGAAAAACAAAAGTATTTGATCAAATCTTTGGCCATCGCCCCTGTTGTGTTGGATGGAAATTTTATTGGAAGTCTGAATATGGGAGATTTTTCGGAAGCCCGCTTTCAGCCTGAGATGGATACATTTTTCTTGTCGCAGCTGGTGGTCAAGGTCTCCATCTGCCTTTCCAACGTAACCGCCCATGAGCAATTAAAGCGTCTTGCCTCCAGAGATCCTCTGACCGATTTGCTGAATCGCAGAGAGATGGAACTCGCCCTGGTGCAGGAGTTCAATCGGCTGGCTCGTTATGGTCAGCCGTTGGCGCTTCTTTTTATTGACTGTGACGGCTTCAAGCGAGTGAATGACGACTACGGCCATGATTGCGGTGATGCTGTGCTCCAATATTTGGCCCATCATCTGAAAAATACGATACGGCCGAGTGATTTAATTTTTCGGTTTGCCGGCGACGAATTTGTAATTGTGCTGCCGCACCAGACTCTTCGAGAGGCGGCCATCGTGGCGGGACGACTGCAGCATTACTTGCATAAAAATCCAATGGAATTCGGTGACCATTTAATCCCCATCTCGATCAGTATTGGTATTTCCTCAACGGAAGAAGGTGGAGTGAGCGACCCGAGTTCTCTTCTCAGAAAGGCGGACCAGAGGCTTTATGCCGCCAAAAATCAGCGACTGGAAGCGATTTAGTTCTCTTGAATAAACTTCAAAATTTGCTCGGTCAAATCCAAAATAGAGATATCATCAGTCGCCAAGCTCACTTCGGAGGATTCTGCATAAAGAGGCAAGCGAACCCGAAGCAGATGATCGATTTCTTCTTCAAGCGGGAGTTCTGTCAGAGGAGGCCGATTGGCGGTGGTGGCTTGACGGTCGTGGAGTAATCGAAAATGAATCGTTTCAGGAGACGCTTTTAACCAGATGACGTAGAAGTGTTTCTTGAGTATCGCTCGATTCTGCTCACGCTCAATCACCCCGCCCCCAGTAGCAACGACTAATTCCCTGCGCCCGGCTAAATCCTTGAGGAGCTTGGCCTCGGAATCTCTAAAAGATTTCCAGCCGTGCACCCGCACCCAACTCTGTATGCTTTGACCGAAGGATTTTGTGAGGTGCTCGTCCATATCTACAAATTCACGTTCGAGGACTCTTGCCAGACCTTTACCTATCTTGCTCTTGCCTGTAGCTCGAAAACCGATCAGTGCTATATTAGATTTTTGCATATGCTGGATTGTACTCTCAATAGTTAGTCGGTATGATGCAGACACTGCAATTCAACAAACGGGGCTGTCAAAAAGTATGCGCAAAAAAAATGGTCGGCTTATTTTAGAAAGGTTGCCCTTTCTACCGCAATCTGCGGCTTCGATGATCCGTCTGTTGCACCAGAGCTGTCATTTTACAACATTGGGACAGGAATATGAAGAAGCCGCTTTGAGCTCCGGGAAGTCTATAATCTACACCACCTGGCACTTCGCTTTTCCTGGTGTCGTTTATTATTTTCGTAACCGAAACGGATTGCTCATGGTCAGCCCCAGCCGTGATGGCGATTGGGCTTCGCGGGTTCTAAATTATCTTGGGTACCAGACAGTGAGGGGGTCTTCGGGAAAAGGGGGAAGCATAGTTCTCCGGCAAATGATATCGCATCTGAAATCGGGTGAGCCGGGAGGCTTTATAGCTGACGGCTCAAGGGGCCCGGCTCGATCGGCTCAAAAGGGGATCCTGGTTCTTGCCCGGCATGCAAAAGCTCCTCTCGTACCCGTCAGTATGGCTGCAAATCCGTGTTGGCGTTTCCGCAGTTGGGACCGCACTATGTTGGCGAAACCCTTTGCACGCATCACCTTTATATTTGGACCGCCTATTTGGGTTACTGCAGGGATGTCTTCTAAAGACCTTGAGGTGGTGAGGCAAGATCTGCAGGACACTCTTAACCGATTGACCGCAAACGCGGCTGAGCATGTCGGCTTATCTCCGGATTGAATGAAGGACAAAGCGGGCGATTGGTCCTGCATATCCATTGGATATTGCAAGAGGTCGACAACTTTGTTATTTGGGCTGTTGCAGAATAGTTCTGAGCGGTTAGAATTTGATCGTAGTTTAAATACGGACTTTTGCACGAATCCCCAAGCTCGCCATCCATGCGGAAGAGACACTCTTGCAGCAGCGGAATCTCAAGGATGGCTGGGAAGCTTATATGTTTAGTTGTTTAATGAACTTATAAGGTATTTATTTGCTCTTTGGAAATACAGACGGGAATTTGGAGTAGGGCAAATGGTCGCTGGTCCTCAAGAAGGATCGGAGGAAAGTCCGGGCTCCACAGGGCAGGGTGCTGGATAACATCCAGTCTCGGCGACGAGCAGGAAAGCGCAACAGAAAGCAGACCGCCCGCATTTTGCGGGGTAAGGGTGAAACGGTGAGGTAAGAGCTCACCAGTCTCGGTGGTGACATCGGGAGCTGGGCAAGCCCCACCCGGAGCAAGACCAAATAGGAGAGCGTCAGAGGGCGGCCCGTCCGAGCTCTCGGGTAGGTTGCTTGAGCCCGTCGGTAACGGCGGGCCTAGAGGAATGACCATTGCCTTTTTTGTTGCAAAACAGAAAAGGAACAGAACCCGGCTTATGACCTGCTCCAAATTCCCTTTTCCATAATTCATTCCGTTTTGATTTGAACAGAAGAACAGCGAAGATCTAGTGGAAAAATCTATGCACCAAACCTTTGCGGTTGTTCCTGCGGCCGGGCGCGGCGTTCGTATGGGAGGTAACCGGCCCAAGCAGTTCTTAATGCTGAACGGAAAGCCCATATTAGCACATACGATCGAGAGACTTTCACAAGCCCCATTCATTGCCGGAATGTCTCTGGTAGTTCCACCTGATCTCTTGACCCAAACTGAAGAGATGATTCGAAGGTACTGCTCCAACTGCGATCTTGCTATCGAGGTAATTGCGGGCGGCAAGGAGCGCCAAGACAGCGTTTTCAATGCCTTGCAACGGCTGCCCGCGGAATGCGGATGGGTTTTAATACACGATGGAGTGCGCCCTTTCGCCTCTGTGAGATTGCTGGAAGAGACCTGGGAAGCCGCCCGGCAGAACGGCGCCGCCATAGCTGCCGTTACCGCTACAGACACCATAAAGCGTGTGCAAAATGGACGGGTGCTTGAGACATTAGAAAGGGGACAGATAATACTTGTACAAACGCCCCAGGTTTTCCGTAGAGATTTAATACTGGATGCATATCGGGAAGCCCAAAAGCAAGGTTGGGTCGGCACCGACGATGCCTCCTTTGTGGAACGTCTGAATCTGCGGGTAGATGTGGTCGAGGGTGAATACTCGAACATCAAGGTAACAAATCCTTCGGATCTTGTTTGGGCAGAATGGTTTCTTGCAAGTCTACAAGACATTAAGTAGCCTCTTTCGGGCAACCGCTTTTTAGGCGATTGCACGAGAACTGTCATTTCGAGCCGAAGGCGAGAAATCTTTGCTGAACATGGACCGTCCTGAAGATTCCTCGCTTTGTTAGGAATGACGAAGAGCAAGGGTGTCGATCTCTGAGACCCTGTGCTGCGGGATTTTCCGATAGAAACATTCATAAATACTGGGGAGTAGCCGGTGCGAGTGGGATTTGGTTACGACGTACATGCATTTGCCGAGGGGCGTTCATTAATTTTAGGCGGAGTAGAAATCGACCATGACCGCGGTTTACTCGGGCATTCGGACGCCGACGTGCTGCTCCACGCTATCTGCGATGCCCTTCTTGGAGCAGCCGCGCTGGGAGATATCGGACAACACTTTCCCGACAGTGATCCTCGTTATCGAGGCATCTCGAGCACCGTTTTACTCGAGAAGACCGTAGCTTTATTAGTGCAACAAGACTTTGCCATTGCCAACATTGATAGTACTCTTGTGCTGCAAAAACCACGAATTGCGAATTATATTCCCAAGATGATAAAGAAGATCTCGGATGCCATGCAAATTCCCGCCGCCTGCATAAGCGTCAAAGCCACGACTACCGAAAAACTGGGCTTCACGGGGCGCGAAGAAGGCATCGCAGCATATGCGGTTGCACTAATAAACAAAACAGGATAAGGATGCCGTCGGCATAGTGATTTTTCCTGCCGACAATGTCTGATAAGAACGGGGATCGAATTACATGGCGCTGCAAGTTTTCAACACACTTACTAAAACCAAGGAACCTTTTACACCGCTCGAACCCGGAAAAGTCAGGCTGTATGTCTGCGGTGTCACGGTTTACGATTACTGCCACATCGGGCATGCCCGTTCAGCCATTGTTTTCGATGTCATTTATCGCTACCTGATGCATGCCGGTTATGAAACAACATACGTTCGCAATTTTACCGACATCGACGACAAAATCATACGTCGTGCCAACGAAGAAAGTTCCGATTACCGGGCTGTTGCCGAAAAATATATCCTTGCTTTTCGCGAAGACATGGAAGCTCTTGACGTTTTGCCTCCAACAGTAGAGCCCCTGGCCACTGAGAACATCACTCAAATGATCGAGATCATTGGGATACTGATGGAAAAAGGGATTGCCTATCAACCTTTCCCGGGTTCGGATGTGTACTTTGCAGTGGAACGTTTTTCCGATTACGGCAAACTATCCGGACGAATGCTTGACGACATGTTGGCTGGTGCACGAGTAGAAGTCGATGCGAGCAAGCTCAACCCCCTCGATTTCGTGCTGTGGAAGGCGAGCAAACCCGGCGAACCGGCGTGGGAAAGCCCTTGGGGACCGGGACGACCTGGCTGGCATATCGAATGTTCGGCCATGGGCAACCGATATTTGGGACGGACTTTCGATATCCACGGGGGTGGAAGGGATCTGGTCTTTCCCCATCATGAAAATGAGAAGGCGCAGAGTGAAGCCGCCTTTGAAGTGCCATTCGTCCGATACTGGCTGCACAATGGTTTTGTGAATATCAACAATGAAAAGATGTCAAAATCACTCGGTAATTTTTTTACCATCAAGGACGTATTGGACCGGGTTCACCCTGAAGCGTTGCGCTTGTTTGTCTTGAGCAAACATTACCGAAGTCCGGTAGATTTCACCGATGAAACCATTGCTGATGCCGAACGGGGTTTGGAGAAGTTGTATGGAACGCTGGCAGCGGTGATGGAAAGAGTGCCCGAAGCGAGTACCGATTTCCCGCAGAAAGCGCTCCAGAGCCAGGACAAGGAACTCTATGACGCTGTTGAAACATTGCCGCAGGCGTTCCACGAAGCAATGGACAACGATTTTAATACGGCCCAGGCAATAGGGTATATATTTGGTTTGCAGCGACATCTGCAGAGATTCCTGGACCGATTCGGACGGAAGAAGCTGAAGGGCGCCGCCGCGGGATTAGCTCAGAAAGGGACTGCGTTACTGAAGCAATATTCACAGGTTCTCGGCCTGCTAACCAGAGACCCCCGCCTCTTTCTCGACGAACAGAGGAAATTGAAGTTGAAATCGACCGGGTTGAGCGAGCAGGAAATCGAGCAATCTATTGAACTACGGAAAAAAGCCCGTGAAGAAAAAAATTTCGGCGAGGCCGATCGGATTCGAGACGAACTGGAAAAAAAGGGCGTCCAATTAGAAGACAGTCCTGAAGGCACCCGTTGGCGAGTTATTATATGATCTCCTGCTTGTTCACTTAGAGACTCGGAAAAAGCAAAAATAATAAAGCCTTGCTTGGCCTCATCTGTAGCGCAGGGCTTTAGCCCTGCCGACACCACGCAGGCCTAAAGTTCTGCGCCGGATGAAACGGGCAAGACCCCTTCTGAGTCGCTTAGGCCTTACCGCAACAACTCCCGGGGATGCAGCCCTGGGTACTCGGTCGGGATCCGCAACAACCTGTATCCCCGGCTCCGGCGACTCTGCCTTGATCTTTCGTTCCAGACGCGCTGGATGTAACCGACAGAAGTTTTTTCAATTCTTTGCTTTGGCAATTAGGACACGATATCGTATCTTCATTATTAAACACCAAGTGCTCCGAAGTATTTCCACAATCTGAGCAGACATATTCGAAAATAGGCATGCTGTTTCCTTTATCGTAAATCAGGGGAACCTGGATTGCGCTGCATCCCGCTTCCCCTGTGATGTCCAGGCTGGAGTCGGACCCCGCCTAATGAGCGCAACCACCCCCGTGACCGGCACATGTGTGTTCGGGCAACATTTCAGGCAACTTCCCCGTGCGAATCATGTCAAGATTTTCTCGGACCGTGCCTTGCAGACCTCGATATACGCGTATGCCCTGGGCCTGAAGCTTCATCAGCGCCCCCATCCCAATGCCGCCCACAACAACGCCGTCCACTTTACGCCCACCAAGTGCCAAGAGAGGCTGGCACATGCCATGCACATGATGCTGATCAGCGTTGCGGATTTCATCCAGCTGAGCTGTATCGATATCAACGATCACAAAACCCGGCGCCGAACCAAAATGCCCGTAAAGGGTACTTTCCATTCCCTGCAAATTTTCGGTGGGAAAACAAACCTTCATTAATAAATCTCCAGTTTAAAAGTTACATACCAATAATTAAGTTAGCTGTGTTCAGCAATTTTGCTAATTGAAATGCTATATAAATTTTAAGTATCAACTTGTCAACTGAGCGCCTCTGCGCTTAGCTTGAAAAAGCCCGGCAAAATGCTATAAAGGCCTAGTGAGGTTAACGGACTAATAGTCAGGAGGAGAGCATGGCACCCACAGAGTTTATTGATGTTAAAGAAGTTTTCATTAAGACTGATCGCATCCAAGGCAATATGGTTGTCCTTAAAGAGTTTGAAGGAGATTCGAGCTATTTCCTCATGTTTGTCGGGGACGCGGAAATCACAGCCATTGCGAAGGAAAAAGGGCTGGTCGAGCCTAAACGTCCGCTCACCCATGATCTCTATCTCTCAGTACTAAATCGCGCCGATATTAAATTCGACCGAATCGAAATCTTTGCAATGGAGGAAAACACCTATTATGCTAAAGTCTATGCTCGCATCGGCGACGAAGAGGTTGAGTTCGACAGCCGGCCAAGCGACGCTGTGGCGTTGGCTCTTCACGAAAAATGCCCCATCATGGTCTCCAAAAAGCTGCTCCGCCGCGAACTGAGTACCGAAGAAGTGCAGGAGTATGAGGCCATTGTCAGAACCGTTAAATTTTAGCGGCCCAACGGGACAGTCGTGAATTAATTCCGATTTGCTGGACCAAAGACATTCTTGAATCCTTTCCGACGAAAACCATCGCGTGAAGGAATGAATGCCGCCCTTTGAGGTATGCCAATCCATTGGATACCAGCTTTCGACACGCTTCAGACAGGAAACAGGAATCTAGAAAAGCTCTCAATACAACCGCGATTTTTGCTTTTGACGAGTATACTTTTGATGACTTAGACAGGAGGCGGGATCAACTTCCATGGGAATTCAATCGGCAAGTGCCACCTTTACGCGTTTTTTTGTACCGGATCCAGTTACTGAAGATTTTTGGAGTTACATCGACGAGAGACTTCGAGCCGGAAGCTTCAAGGAATGTGAGGAAGGTCAGGAACAGGCAGTGGGGTTTTCATCCTGGGATGATTTTTTCGACTCCGGCTTCAATTTCAGCTCTTACCACAAGGGCGAGTACGTCGCTTTCAATTTTCGCATGGATCAAAGGAAAGTGCCTTCGCTCATCCTCAAGCAACATGTAAGACAAGCTATCCAAAAATACCGGGAACAAAACGAGGGACGATGGCCTTCGAGACACGAGAAGCTCGAAATCCATGAAAACGTCCAAAACTGGCTCATGAATCGAGTCCTTCCGCAACCCTCGCACTGTGAAGTGGTTTGGAGCCCCGCTGCGAAATGGATGTTGTTGGGCACCACCAGCAACAAAATGATTGAAGCCCTATTGGAGCTTTTTGAGGCTCAATTCCGACTGTACCCGGTTCCGCTCTATCACGTTCATTGGGCACTCAACATGGCCCCGCCCATCGACGCTAAACAAAAAGATTTTTTAACCTCCATGGTATCTGTTAAGTCCCCCCAGGCCTTGAGCGACGGGCGCTTCCTCGGGTACGAGTTTCTCACCTGGCTGTGGTTTTTTTCCGAACAATCCCAGGGTAGATTCCAGATATCCGAGAAATTGTCAGGCGAGGTATCCCTTGGTGAGCGGTTGGTTTTGTGTATGCCCGGCGACGGCAAGGAAAAGGTTATTTGTACGACCCAGGCCAATGCCCTCCATGAAGCCCGGGTGGCGCTCCAGCAGGGAAAGCTCGCCGAAGAGATACAATTATATCTTAAGATTGGAGACAATGATTACTATCTGACGCTGGACAGTTCTTTGTGGGCGCTAAAGGGCCTAAAAACCCCCAAACAATTGCCGGATTACGAGGAGGAAGATGCCGAAGGCAAGTTCCTGGAAAAGATGTTCTTTATTGAAGAAGTCTCTTCAGCATTGAACGTAATTTATGCAAAATTCCTCTCTCAGCGACTGAGCCCCGCATGGGACTCCGACATCCTGCCTGCTTTTAGAAAGTGGATCGTAGGAAAAGAACAGGACGTCGCACCATTTTGACTCGGCTCTAACAAGTTCATGGACGCCCTCTTGCAAACCGAGGTCTTGTGGAGCGAACTCCGCCGCCATTGGATCAGTGCTCTATTCGTACTTATCACCTTACTGACCATCTCATCGATGGCACTACTGCGCTGGTATCTGAAGCGGCGGTGGAAGCGACTGCTGGAAGAAAGACTTGATGACGAACACGAGCTCGATTTCCTCCCACCTTTGAGCGCAAAGGATCGGGAGGCTCTCGATCTGGTCAAACGTTTGCGCCGGCAAGTCTGGGAAATCCCGGAAGTTGAGCTGCGCCTCACCATAGAGTCGTTGAGCCAGCAGGCGATTCGCGTGGTGAGGTCTGTGGCCGCTGTCTACTACCATCAAGTACCGGTTCCCGAGTACGAAGCATCTCTGACGGAATCGCTTCAACTGGTCCTGCGAGTTACTGCTCGCCTCAATCGACTTGCCTCGATCAACCCCTTCAGGTTGTTGGGCGAGCAAAAAATAAGCGATTATCAACGTTACTACCAAGTCTACAAGAAAATAAATGAAAATCCGCTGCTGCAGATGTTAAAGCGGCACCGCCGCATTTATCGAGTCGCCCGTTGGGCCATGGATTTGAAAAACCTCGGCAATCCCCTCTACTGGGCAGGCAGGGAAATCAGTCGGGAGGGGTATTTTTTCATGCTGCGATGGTTTTACCTGGCATTCATCGGTCAGGTGGGCAGGGAAGCTGTACGACTTTACAGCGGCCGCCATTTTCAGAAAGAAGAAGATCGTGACGCAGCCCTGATCTGTTATCGCCTTTTTGCCCTGACTAAGCATTGGGGTGGGCCTTCCCCTGAAGACTGGTCGGTGCTGGTGAATTTCATAGTCAACGAAATAAGCCTGGATTCGGAAAGTAAGCTTGATATTCTCTCGAAATGCAGTGCAGACCGCTACCCTAAGAAGCTTGAGGAACAGGTTCTACAAACAAAAATCGGTCGAAAATGGTATCGGAAGGGGCTGGAAAAATTGCTAAAGAACAAGAACAGCCACCTTTCCAACAGGGCTGATATCATCCAGAAGGAACTGGATGAACTGGCCATTGAGGCGCGGAAAGACGAGACATCGGTTGAGGAAATATAGGGCAGATGACCCCAACAATTTGAGCTTAACAGGACGGGCAACATGATCGCAAGAATTTGGCACGGACGGGTTAACAAAGACAAAGCCGATGAGTATGCCGACTTTGTGCGAACCGTTGAACATCTACCTCAAAATCTCCCTTCTCGATTGCATCTGATTTTTAAGGGACTAATCATCCCGACTTTGCTATAGAATAGAGAAAAATTGAAGGCTCATCGCGGATTCGTGGGATTCCGCCCTTCTATCTATCCTTTAGTGCAGCATAAACTCGACCGTTGAGCGGTGTCGCGACTCCCAATTGTGTGCCGCTTTTGACAACATAACCGGTGAAAGTCTCAAGTTCCGTTCTTTTGCCGTTTTCATAGTCCAGCTGCATGGAAGATTTGGTCCCGTAAGGGAAGTTGGCCGCCGTATGCAATGACTTTGCGACTATATCGGAGGGCAAAGAAATCCCCTTTGCCTCAGCCAGTGCTTTGATTTCATTCATCAATCCTTCCAATAGGGCACGCTGCTCCGGATCTTCCAAAACCGCTCCGAAGGGTTTTCCCGACATCGAAGTAATACCTGCCACAGAACAAATGAAAAGGTATTTGGACCAGACCTCCTGCGCGATGTTCTCCGAGAGCACCGCATCAATGCCGGCAGCTTCCAAGTGTGTTTCGATCCCCAAATATGGTACTGTTTCGCCATCTTCCGGACCGAAAATCATTCTGCCCGTTCCCGCTACGTGCTCGACCACGCCCGGCTCAGCAATATGGCTGCTGATGTAAATGCAGCCGTTGAAAATCGTTCCTGTTCTCAGAATCTTCCGCAGTTTTTCAGCATTATCCACGCCGTTTCCCAGAGGAACGATGGTAGTGTCGGAATGGAGATTATTGGCCACCATTGTGGCCGCCGACTCAAGATCATACCCCTTGGTGCAAACCAAAATCAGATCCAGCAGTCCCAATGATTGAGGATCGTCTGTTGCCGCGGTGGGTGAGATGACGAAACTTTCGTCGGGAGTGATCAGTTTCAATCCCCGCTGCTTAATCTGCTTTAAGTGGTTGCCTCGTGCTATGAAGAATACTTGGTGCTCATCGGCAGGGACATATTTCCGAGCTAATTTGGCCCCACAGTATCCACCTATTCCACCTATTCCCAAGACTGCGATTTTCATGATTTGATCCTTCTTTCAGTAAAAGATAGCTATGACTCAAAGCCAGTCGAAATTGTCTGGGGGCCCAAGCACTCCGATTGGCGGAGGTAATTTGATCCCGATGAACTCGATTGAAAACGATAAATAGTGCAAGATATATCTGATTGATCTCCCAGTAAAAGGCATTGACTATCTTTTAAGGCACTCACCTGGCCTAACTTCGCCTCTGCTTGGCATTTCTTCCCGATTCGTTATCTTTGCCTAACGAAGGCAGCCACTCATAGATTCGGGCAAAGCATTCGTGCACCTTGCCTTTCTCGGGAATCAGAAAAACAAATCCTTTCTTCTGATCAGGAACCACGGCGATATGCCTTATGATGCCAGGTTCCGGATTTTTCCGCGTGAACCCGATGAAGGCATCATGCGTTTTCGAGCTATTGTAGTACAGGAAGAAGTCATACTTGCCCCACTTAAGCTCTTCCTTCTTCAGCCGCTGCGCATTTCTGATTTTGCGCTGTCCCAGCCCGGCATGCCGTGCTTCGATAAGATGAGCCTCTTCGGACAAAGGCCGATCGAAGTACAAAGTAATGAACATCCTGTCGTACTTTCTGATCATCTTGGATATGGGCAGATATAACCAGGAATGGCGCGGCAGTAGGGTTATGGTGGCATCGACCCGGGAAAAGGGAGACCCCTTCTTACAGATCAAATTAGCATGATACCCTATAGCGCCCCCAATGTTGGTGAAGTTCTGATCCTCCGGTTCTACGACAGCGACCAGATCCTGACACGCCGAAACGATGATTTTATGGTTTTTTCTTTTGCCCCAGAAGTAACCTAAGGTGAGGGCGAAGCTGAAGCCGATGAACAGAATAAAAATAGGTTGGGTGATGATTTCCTGATGTGCAAACATCGTCTTGAAAAAGCTTTCTTAAAGCATTGAGATTATATTTTGGGGAATATCATACAAGCTTGCTCCGCTGTCGCTGGAAAGTGCCTTTACAAGGCTTACTTGCTGCAACGGAACGCTGGGAACCAAATTTCTAATGCTTCTCTCTACTTGTTCGGCCATCGGTCGGTTTTCCTCCGTAACTTTGTTGTCGATGAGCAGTCCCAACCGCAAATTGAGGTCCTGCAATCCTTGTATCAGACGCTGCGATTCCCTCAAGGATAAGACATCGGGATTAAAAACCAAAATGACGGAACAAGTCGCGCCTTGAAGAACACTGATGAGGGATTGATAATTATCATTCATCTTGTTTAACCGTTTCAGCACCTCATCATCTTCAGGATTATATTTCAAAACGGTTTCTTCCTTCTCGCATCCCCTTACTTTCACGATTGTATAACGTTTTTCCAAGATCTTGCGGCGGATTTGCCTGAGCCGCTCGATCCAGGTCACCGTCACTCGCGGTAAGGCCAGAAATCTTAAAGTCAAACCGGTGGGAGGCGTATCGAACACGATATAATCAAAACTTTTCTCGTCCCTGATCGTCTCTTCAATACTGGTCAGCAAAGCATATTCTTCGATGCCGGGTGAATACTGCAGGACGGAAAAACACTGATCCAGGTTTAATGTCTGAAGATACCGATAAGTGCTTGAGAGGACGTTTATCTCTCTTTGCAGGTAGCTCTTGGAGCGTTTTTGCAGGTCTATTTCTTTGAGATAAAGGCTGTCGGTAAAGCGGTGTTTTTTATCGCGCAATGCAACTCTAAAAATATCTCCCAGATTATGGGCAGGATCCAACGAAACAATCAGCACGCGATATTGCTGCGCTAGCTGCCAAGCCGCCGCTGCCGCCATTGTGGATTTCCCTACGCCTCCTTTGCCGGCGAAGAAAAGAATGCGCATCTAGTCGATCCCCAAACTGCCGCACATTTCAGCCAGCATATCGCACGCATCTTTGGCTCGGCGATTTAAGATCTGCAGTTCTTTTTCCATGTGAGGCAATAATTCGACAGCCAGGAAGGTGGGCGGCGAAGGCATGCCGACAAATGACCCCAGCAGCAGCAAGGCAAAGATGTTTTCCAGCTCTTGCATTTCCATCACAGTGAGCGCAATAGCGGATTCGCGATGGGATGTATCCAGGCAGGCAAGTATTTCGCGCAAATAGGAGAAAATTGCAAAGCCCATTATCGCTAAACATCCGACAGGCGGGGTGCCCCCCGCCTGTTGTTAAAGAATGACTTGAAGGGAAAAAATCTGCAGTTCTCTAAGAGTGAGATCTGCGACAAATTTCTATCACTCAGTTACTTTGGAAGCGAGCTGCTGGGATATTCTTCGAGGCTTACCTCACGCTTAAAGTTTTTGTAGAAATCGACAATAAAGATAAAATTCATGAACAGCATGATCAGCATTATAAACATGACTGTCCACCCCTGCGCCGGATTCTTGGCAATCGAGTCGGGCAGAACCACGGCCATGAACCATACGATGGCAGCAGTAACGGTCCCCCACAGCATCCAGGCCGGAATGACGGCAACTCCGCCAAAACCCGATTTCAATTTTGAAGCCACATAGCAGGCACCGGTCATCAGGGCGATCGCTGCAATCAACTGGTTAGCGGCGCCGAAAGAGGGCCACAGGATACCAAAATTCTTGCTCCACGCCAGGTAAATGCCGATAAAGGCCGGTATTGCAGACGCAATCCAGCGATTCGTCAGAATATTGTACACACCCTCAGCACTGTCTTTCAACGGTGCGGCCATTTCCGAAAGGCAGTAGCGGGCCAGGCGGTTGGTGGTATCAAGCGTGGTCATGGCAAAAGAGGCGACCCACATACCGGCCACCACTTTGACATACTCCGTCGGGATGAATTTGAGCCAGGTCGATCCCACCATATCCGCATACGACTGCACGAACAGATTAGCGGCCGCAAGCTTGACCATACCGGTAGTCTTGGTGAACATCGCCCCCCAGTTGGAAGCATCGAGCGTTACCGCAACATTCATGGCAGCGCCGGCGTTCTTGATAGCCGTGTAGCCAAAACCCGCTATCGACACCATTACCACAGTGGACAAAAACCCTTCGGTAAACATGGCGCCGTAGCCGACAAACAGGCCGTCACTTTCTTTGGCAATCTGTTTGGAAGAGGTTCCGGATGCCACCAGTGAATGGAAACCGGACAATGAACCACAGGCGATGATCAACGGAATTGCCGGCCAGAAAGGAGTCGCCTTGCCGCCGGAGATGATCGGTGCAAAAGAGGTATAAGCGGGGGCTTCAAAACCTCTGAAGGCAAAGATGGCTGCGACAAGACCCAAAACCAGCCCCGCATAAAGCAGGAATGAATTGAGGTAGTCTCTGGGCTGCAATAAGATGTTCACAGGAATAGCGGCGGCAATGATGATGTAGAAAAAGAAAATAACCATCCAGGTATTGTAGCTCATGGGGATGGGAAAAACGGTGCCCAACTGAATTGCCAAAATCAGCATCCCGATGCCGATAACGGTCGCCGCCCCAAAGTGCAGCTTGGTGCGGTAGAGTAAAACGCCTAGAATCAAAGCGGCAATGATCTTGAATAGATAGGAAGAGGCAATGGCCGGCGTCCTTACAAACATGCCTCCAACCACGGCGGCAAAGGCGGCTACAACCAGGATCAGAAGGAAGAACACCAACCAATAAAAAGCGGTGCCGGTTCTTTTGCCCAACAGGTCTGAAGCCACAAACTGAATCGACTTGCCATCGTAGCGAACCGATGCCATCAATGACAGATAATCATGAACAGCGCCGATGAAGATGTTGCCGAACCATACCCACAACAGACCGGGAAGCCAGCCCCAGGCAATGGCCAGCGCCGGGCCGATGATGGGAGCGGCACCGGCAATTGAAGCAAAGTGATGCCCAAAAAGGATCTCTTTTCTGGCGGGAACGTAATCGATCCCGTCATAGATGCGCTGAGATGGCGCTTGCCTTTCGTCCGACGCCCCCACCACATCTTTCTCAAGTTTCTTGCCATAAGTGAAATAGAGACCCACGTACAGTAAAAGTCCGGCAAAAATAATTAAGGATGTCATACACTCCTCCCTTCGAAATAAAATTTTTAGGGATTAATAAGGTTATGCTTGCAGATCTCAGATGAACTTAATATGCTGAGATCACTATTAAAACACAATCCTACTGCATTTCGAAGGTCGTTTGAACTGTATTTGTGCGCATCGCTGTCATATTTTTGAAGTGGCAAGTTTGCGTAGGCTGGAGCGTGACCGCCAAGTGAATGATCGGCTTCCCTTGGCCGGTACGCGGCACCGGGTCTACGATTCATATAAGGGTTTTACGAGTCTCACAAGCAGCAAATTCATAAAAAGCAATTTTTCCTGAATTGTCAAGATTTATCTAGATTTGTTCTAATTTATTGCTAACGCGCGAAGCAAGTTAATCCGGATCGTGTTGGGATGCAGCAGAAGAGTCGATAGAGGGCGAATAGACGGGTCGTATTTTCACTGGGAGACATCGCATTTGAATATGCAAGACCGCCATCCTGAAAGCGCGCATGTTCGGTGTTAGGTAGCCCCAAAAGGCAGCGCTGCGTGAAAAAAGACACTTCCAGGATGGTGACGATCAGGTGAAGCAAGCCAATTGCACCTCATATACTCACCTGGGATGATCCCCAATCCGGATTGTGCGCCCTTCCTTAAGAGAAACGCTCTTTTGACTCCGACGCCGATCGTGATATGTAATTATAGTGAGACCCGGGAAAGGTCTCAAAAAAATGAATTCTCCGTTGGATGGAATGAAACGGGGAGATTTCATGTCGAGTCAGGAAAGTCAGGCCATTGTGTGAGAGGAGTTCCGGTTGGTGTGGAAGTTTATTGACGTATTCAAGAGAAGCAGGGCGTTTGAGAAGGATTCACCTCAAAAAGCTGCTTTCCAATCCAAATACAGGCACTTTCAGAATTTGCTCGCGGGAAACAACCGCGCCCTGGAGATCATAACCGATCTGGAACAATTGTGTTATGGTCCGAAACCGTTCACTCGAGAAGATTTTGTCAGGCGCGCAGAGAGTTTGATTTCTCGTGTTTATGATATCTCCGAGGATTTGAATGCCCTTTCCAGCGGCTGTTACCCCGAGCTGTTCGACATCGTCGAGCAGATGGGTGTGAGCGTCCTGCAGGAATTGGTGGCCAGGAAGGCCGTCGAAAAAACCAACTTCACCATGTCACTGCAGTATCTCAGCCTGGAGCATGCATCCGAAGTCGGCGGTAAAGCGGCGAGCATCGGTGAAATCTGCAATCGCGTGCATCTTCCGGTGCCGCTCGGGTTTGCCATAACAGCTTACGCCTATCACACCTTCATGCAGTCAAACAGGATCTATGAAGCGTCCCAGAAGGTCCTGAGCGGCCTTGATATTGATGATACCGACCGGCTCATGAAGTGCAGCGCTCAGATTCAGTCTTTAATTCGTGAAGCGGCTGTCCCGGCGGACCTTGAAGCGGCAATTCTGGATGAAGCGGACAAGCTCATCAAGGAATTCGGCTCCAGCATTGTGCTGGCCGTGCGCAGCAGTGCGACCAGCGAAGATTCTGAAGCAAGCTTTGCCGGCCAGCACTCCTCGGTCCTGGGTGTGAGCCGGGAGAATTTAATACCGGCCTACCAAGAAGTAGTGGCAAGCACGTTCAACCCTCGCGCCATCTACTACCGCCGCAGCCGAGGGTACCCGGACGATCACGTGATCATGAGTGTGCTTTGCCTGGCCATGGTGCGCGCCAAGGCAAGCGGGGTGATGTATACCAGAGACCCGAACGATCCCAGCCGCGATGTGGTCATGATCAACGCAGTCTGGGGACTAGGCGTAGGTGCTGTCGATGGGTCCGTCGTTGCGGATTATTATGAAATCGACAAGACCGACCGAAACATATTGACCGCCAGGATCGGCAACAAACAGTTCATGGTATCTCTTGCTGACCGGGGAGGGCTTGAAAGGACGGCTGTGGTCGAGGCGCTCCGCAGGCAACCCTGCCTCGAACCGCAACAGCTCGTGACCCTGGTCGATTACGCCCTGACACTCGAAGACCACTACGGAACGCCGCTCGACATTGAATGGGCCATGCGGCGGCACGGAAAACTGGTAGTTCTGCAGGCGCGTCCGTTGAACTTGGATCTCACGGCAGTGCGGACTGAATCCGCTTTGCAGAACATGGACCTCGATACGGTCAGCACCAGGTTTCCGGGCAACCCGATTTTACTGCGAGGCGGCCATACAGCGTCGCGCGGGAAAGCCAGCGGGCCGGCTTATTTGGTCGAATCGGATCACAACTTGCTGAACATTCCCGAGGGCTCCATCCTCATCGCTCCCGAGTCCTCGCCCCGCTATGTCCCTATCCTCGGCAGAGTTCAGGCGATTGTAACGGACGTAGGCAGTGTCACCGGGCACATGGCTTCGGTCGCCCGCGAATTTTCGGTTCCCGTGCTGGTGGGGACGGGCAATGCCACTGCCGTGATCCCCCATGGTGAAGAAATCACTGTGGATGCCACAAACCAGCTGCTTTTCAAGGGCCGGGTGGAGAGTATCCTGGAGCGCAAAAAGCCTGTGAACCCGATGAAAGGAAGTCCGACCTACAAAGCGGCACATGCCGCACTCAAAAAAATTGCAGTATTGAATCTGCTCGACCCCCAGAGCGGCAGCTTTGCCCCTGAAAGCTGCCGGACGCTCCACGATGTCATTCGCTTTGCACACGAAATGTCGATGCGCAGGATGTTCCAGATGAGCAATGATGTCGAGGTAGATGAGCGTGTTGCGGTCCGCATTAAAGCGCCTTTGCCGTTGCAGTTGCTTGCGGTGGACCTGGGCGGCGGTCTGAAAATCTCTGCTGATGCGAGGGTGGCCACCATTGCAGACGTTGCTTCGGTGCCCTTTCAGGCCTTGCTGCGGGGCATGAGGCATCCGGATGTGCGATGGGTCGGGCCGGCTGGGGCCAGCTTCAAAGGGTTTGCCTCCATTGTCGCCGAATCGATGTTGAGTGATCCCATTGCCGACAAAAGCTTGGGAGGACCGACTTATGTGTTTCTTGCGGACAGCTATCTGAATTTCAACTCGCGACTGGGATACCACTTTGCAGTGCTGGACGCTTACTGCGGAGAGCAGGTGAATGACAACTACATCACCTTCTCTTTCAAAGGCGGAGCTGCGGATATCGGCCGCAGGTCCAGGAGAGCCATCCTTATTGCGAAGATCCTCAATCGCCTGGGGCTCAAGACGCAGATTAAAGGTGACCTGGTGCGCGGCGAAATCAAGAAATACGATTGCGTTCTCATGGAACAAAAGCTCGATGTCATGGGTCGGCTGCTCGGAGCAGTGCGGCTGCTCGACATGGTGCTTTCCGATGAGGGAGCAATCGACTGGTACGTGGAAGAGTTTTTTAAAGGCAATTACACCTTTGAGCGCTAGGGTTAGCTCGGAAGATCTGCGCAATGAAATATTTTAGGCAAATCGGAATCTTCATCTTGCTCATAGCGGCTGCTCTCACTGCTCCAGACTCCTCAAAGGCCGAGGACCATTGGAAACAGATTGGAGACGGCCTGTTTTTGGGAAATTTTGAGGTCCTAAACAGATTGGATGGCGATCTCTTGAAGATAACCATTTTAAGGATTGATCCAGCCAAGTACGGCTTCAGGCTCCTGTGTGCCAGTGAACTGGATAATCAAAGTCGAAGTATAAAAGAATGGGCAACAAGTTTCGCTCTAATCGCTGCAATCAACGCCGGAATGTACCATAAGGACGGGATTACGAGCGCGGGATATATGAAAAACCATGAGTATGTGAATAACCCCCATGTGAACCATTACAAAACCTTTTTTGCTTTCAATCCCATTGCTTCCGATCTACCTCCCATCCAAATCATCGATCGAGAGTGCCAGAACTTTGATCAACTTAAATCTCAATACCAGTCCCTCTTTCAAGGCATCAGGATGATCTCATGCAAAGGCAAGAACGTCTGGAAGCAGCAGACCGATAAGTGGAGCACAGCGGCAGTGGGCATCGATGAAGGAGGAAACGCTCTGTTTATTTTCGGGGAAACTCCGTCATCTGTGCACGATTTGATCGATGCTTTGCTTGCTTTGCCCATTTCTATCCACAATGCCATGTACCTTGAGGGTGGGGCTCCTGCATCGTTTTACCTGGCCCGAGGCGGGGCGGGGATTGAATTGCACGGCCAGGGAGGGTTGGATCTAGCCGCGTCTATACCGAACGTGCTGGGGGTTGTCAAAAAGTAGTGCGAAAAAACCAAGTATGCCTCGTTTAGAGAACGAGTAGTATATTTTCCCCAAATCGTTAAGTTTCATGTCATCGTTTTGTGATCGGCAGTAGAAGCTGGATAAATCGATTTGCATGATATTAAAATGCCTTGTAAAAACACAACAAATTGAATCTTTGCACATTGCTCACATCATTCTGTCCGGAGATCTTCATGGTTGAGTGCGTACACGCGCTTAAAGGAAGGGCAAGGTTCAGTATAGACGGATTGCAGGGGTCGGAACTCCTCAAATCCTTTCTTGAGAAGAAGCTTCCGGAAAACTCGGTAATTACCTATGCGTCCGCCAGCCCCTTGACTGGAAATGTGCTGGTTTTGTTCGATCGGAAAGAAAGCGTCAGCGCCGTCGCATCTATCATTGAAGCGAACCTTGCCGAGTTCAGAGGGAACAGGGAGGAACAGAGGCAGGAACACAAAGAGCCTCTGCGACCGGATATCGGCGACAGCAGCTTTTCAATCTTCCGTTGGCTGAAGAATTCTATTTTAAATGGCGAAAAGGTCGCTTTGAGGAGGTGGAAGCAGAGAAGTCAATCATGGCACAGCATGGATGCGGATTCAGTTTTGGCATTTCACGGGACCTCAAGAGAGTCGGGGCTGAGTGCCGACCGCGCTGAAGAAAAGCTCCTCGAACAGGGGCGCAATATACTGCCCGCACCTGTTCCTCGCTCCATTTTGCTGCTGGCTTTCGAACAAATCAATGCGATGCCGATTGTGTCCGTTGGTCTCGCCGCAAGCATTTCATTGCTTACCGGCGGTGTTGGCGAGGCAATGGTTGCGGTCACAGTAGTTATCATCAACGGCGTCGTAGGTTACATGACTGAGAAGCAGGCGGAAGAGACCATCCACACACTCAGAACGGCCGATGATTCTCCAGTGCAGGTGCTAAGAGGCGGCAAAGTAAAGGAAATTTCAGCACAGGAAATCAGTTTGGGCGACATTATGGTGCTCAGCCCGGGAACCTATGTGCCTGCGGATGGACGGTTGGTCGAGGCGAATCGACTGAGCGTTGATGAGTCGGAGCTCACTGGGGAATCCATGCCGATCATCAAGACAACCGAGCCGTTCGAAAGCCAATATGTTCCGCTGGCGGATCGCGTCAATATGGTTTATCGGGGCACGCTGGTTACCGGCGGTGATGGG
>Ga0210088_1000059_pt1 | contig 22394 bp, 28 predicted proteins | sample RushMan_CattailN_6_FD_185557 | JGI IMG/M metagenome (GOLD analysis project Ga0210088, IMG submission 185557) | Wetland microbial communities from San Francisco Bay, California, USA, that impact long-term carbon sequestration -... | ecosystem: Environmental > Aquatic > Marine > Wetlands ... | reverse complement strand
GAGCGCTACCGCGAGGAATTTCGGCAGAAGGATACCACCTGCAACAAGTGCTCGGTGGCCTGCGGCAAGACCTTCGAGGTGAAGCAGGGCGAGTATGCCGGCACGGTGTGGAAGATGCCGGAGTACGAGAGCATCTACGCCCTCGGCCCGATGTGCGGCAATCTGGACCCCGCCTCGCTGATCAAGGCCGAAGAGCTGTGCGACCAGCTCGGCCTGGACACCATCACCATGGGGGTGACGATCGCGTTTGTCATGGAGTGCGTCGAGCGCGGCTTCCTGACCGAGCGGGAGGTCGGTATGCCGCTTCGGTGGGGGGACCACCGCGCCATCAATCGCTTGATCGAGATGACGGCGCACCGCGACGGGTTCGGCGACGTGCTCGCCGAGGGCCGGCTGGCGTTGCCGGGGACGACGCGCGCAGGCTAGCTAGCTGTGAGGTTTCAGGTGGTTGTTCCCTCCCAGCGGGAGGAGGAAGCTGATGTTGCCAAACGTCAGTTTCTTCACCCTAAGAGGGAACAACCATGCACAAGAATGCACGTCTGACGCCAAATGGTCGAGCACTGATGGTGCGGCGGCTGGAGGCCGGTCAGCACCAGGTGGACGTGGCGCAAGCCATGGGCGTCTCGCTGACTACCCTGAAGAAATGGGTGCGGCGGTATCGCGCCGAGGGGATGGCCGGGTTGCAGGATCGCTCCAGCCGACCCTGGAGCAGCCCGCAGAAGCTGCCGCCGGTGATGATCGAGCAAGTGATCGCTTTGCGCCGGCAGCGGCGCACAGGCCGGTTCATCGCCCGGCACTTGGGGATCTCGCCGGCCAGCGTCTCCCGCATCTTGCACCGGGCGCAGCTATCGCACTGGCGCGACCTCGAGCCACGTCCGCCCATCCGGCGCTACGAGCGGCAGCACCCGGGTGAATTGCTGCATCTGGACACCAAGAAGCTGGGCCGCATCACCCACATTGGGCATCGCATCACCGGCGATCGCAGCGGCCCCTTCGGCAAGGCGGGTTGGGAGTTCGTGCATGTCGCCATCGACGACGCCTCCCGCGTCGCCTTGGCCAGTGTCGCAGCGAATGAAAAGGGCGATACCGCTACCGCCTTCCTGGAGGCGGCGGTCGCCCATTTCGCCCAGCGTGGGGTACGCATCCAGCGCGTGATGACCGACAACGGCTCCGGCTACCTATCCCACGCGTTCCGCGACACCTGCCACCGGCTGCAGATCCGGCATGTCCGCACCCGGCCTTACACCCCACGCACCAACGGCAAGGCCGAACGCTTCATCCAGACCGCCCTGCGCGAATGGGCATACGCCAGGGCCTATGACACGTCATGCCAGCGCGCCGCCGAGCTGCCCTACTGGATCCATCGATACAACTGGCACAGACCCCATGGCAGTATCGGAGCCGTGCCGCCCATCGCGTACCGGGCAGGGCATGGGGTTAATATGGCGTACATCCTGATAACAACATCAGGAGAATCGCCGTCAGGACATTCAGGGCTACCTTGATCATCGCGCATCCCTCCTCGTATTGGTTGTTTGAGTGGGTGGCGGATCGTACGATCCTGTGTCCAATCCCTTCCAGGGGTTTCAAAGAGTCGGCCCGGTGACTTGCGGCCCAGGAGGAGCAAGCCGCTCTGCTTGTTGAGAACACCGCCACCGGGCCGGGGGAATGTTCCCTGAATTGTATTTAGTCATCGTGCATTCCGAGCTTGCCTTCTAACCACAGCAGGAACGATTCGTGATGTTCGCCGTTCTTGAAGTTGCGCCGGTAATACTCGCGCAATGCGCCGACATAAATATCTTCATCTTCTTCGGTGATGTCTGCGGCGATCCGGTCGATTATCTGTTGTTGTGGAATGTCCGTAACAGCATCATGGTATAGTTGACTTTGGAATACTGCATCTTCCATTATGCGGCCCCCTGAATGCTTGCGTTATACGCCTTCCAGCGCATCTCTGGTATACACCGGGAGTATGGTAAACTGTTTGCGTTCGGCCTCGCAGGACAGGTTGACCATCAGTAGATGCCGCTTCGCCGCTTTCATGGTCGCGAAATCTACTTCAGCCAGCACATCGTCAGCGCGATAGAGTGACACCCCGCCCACAGTATCTGGAGCGAGTTCATAAATCCTGAAAAAGCAATGCATCGCTCCTGGTTCAAACAGGTCGTCGTCCTCGCGTTGAGCCTGCTCACGCCGCTGAAACCAAAGGACTTCGTCTGGCGACGGAAATGCGGCCAGCACCGTCACCTGACCGTGTTCATCGATCTTGAGGGTTTTTCGGCATTCAACGCAGATCGAGAGCGTATTGCTGACATCTTGAAGGACGTCAGATGGGAGGTCGTCCAGTGTAAAAAAGACGCCGTTCCCGTTACCCGATGTGGTTTCAAAGTTAACTTGTCGCCCGCATTTCGGGCAATTCACCGCAACATAATTGAGGTTTTTCATAGGTTGTGTATTCATTAAGCGATCCTTTCACGCCGCGGGCGGCGTGGCGTACTTGTCGATCAGTTTCGTAATGCCCCAGATTGACAGCCCGGCAATGGCGGCCCCGGCGATCAGCGCCAGGGGATTGGCGCGGGGCGGCTCCATGATGCCGCCTTCGACCGGCACAAAGCCGGAACGCATCAGGTCTTGATAGTGCGTGTCGTCAACCTGGTGGGTGGAGCCGTGAAAGATTCCGGCGTCGTCGATGTCGCCGGGGTGAAAGGTGTAGCCTTCTAAACTCAAGCGGTCGCGTGTCGTCATACGGGCCTCCTTGTGTGGGTTGGTGGGTCTGGTGTTCTCAACGTGGGGCAGTATGACAGAGGGTAGAAAAGCTGTCAATATATTTTGTTGATTATTTGTAACTTTTTGTATTATATATTCAACAAATTCAATGTCGATAAATAGTTACAAATATTTATTGACTTGTTGAATATAAACAACTAATCTGGTTCTTGAAAGGAGAGAGTATGACAGAACAAGAATTCTTCCAGGAAATTGGGCAGAAAATTAAGCATCTTCGCAAGGTTAAGAAGATGACGCAACGGCAAGTGTCTGAAATAGCTAATGTCAACAGAAGTGCCTTAGCTAATTTTGAGGCTAACGGGGAAGGCATTAAATCTGCGGACATTATCCGTAGGCTTGTAGAAGCTACGGGGCATTCTATGCCTGATCTGTTTCCTGATGAAAGTAAAAAAAAACTGAACTTGAAATTAACCTCCAAGGTATCCCGGAGCAAACCATTGCCTGCTTAGACAATGACCAGCCGTTTAGAGAGCGACTGGTCACGTTTTTGAAACTGCTGTTTTCGATGCCCGGTGACATTCTGCATGACATCTCACAAGAGAACATCAGAGAAGACGCCGAATTCTTACAACGCCTACAGGACGCAACTGGTCAGAAACCCGCTAACGGCCAAGCAGAGACATAAACAGCACAGCCAGGCGCGTCTTGAAAAACTTCCAACCTTTTCGGAAAATTTTGACATACACAAAACCGAAGATCACCAGCGTAGCCGGAATGTTCAACATCACCGTCACACCGAGTCCACGGATCGCATGCAGATAGCCCACGTCAATCGCCAGTGGCACACTCAGACCGACGCACACCAGGGCGGTCAGATGCGCGGTTCTCACGTTGAACAGGGCGTACCCTAACATGATGGTTAACGCAATGCTCTCAATCAGGATTTTGAAATGCGGGGCGATTGGCAACATGAACATAGTGTACCAGACAACCGCGAGAGGACAAAGAAAAATTTATGGCTGATACACAACAAAATACTCCAGTCTGTTCGCTCTGCGCACACACCCCGATCTGCAAGAATCAACCCCAGCAATCATGCCCCTATCTCCAGCTAAAAGATGATCGGAAGCGCGAAGGCGTGAAACCAAGTGGCGCGCCGGCGAGGCCCAGGAAAATTTTCTGGCAGAACATCTGGACATGGTGTGTGCGGGTGATGATCGCAGCGTGTATGGTCCTGGCGTTTCTGGCCGGACGGTTCAGCGCCCATCCCCGGATCGTCTCAAAGCTCCCAACAATGTCCAGGCCAATCGAGCCGGGCGCTCCGCCTGAAGACATCATTCGTCAATTTTTCCAGGCCGTTCGTCTGCATGATGTGCAGAAGGTGATGGCGCTGTGTCACCCGGAATTTATCCAGGAACGCAACTGGCAGATTGCCGATATGTTGGATTCCGGGCCGGAGGCGTTAGCCTCAGTCGGAGAAATAATGATCCTGAACATTATGATTGACGAAACGGCGCTTGTTACGCTGTCAATTCATGCCGGGAATGAGACGGAAACCGGGGAAATGCTGTTGAAAAAATATCAAAATGAATGGCGTGTTGTGGATGTTGATTAACCTGTCAGAGCAAAAAGGAGTGTGACACATGCAGAATATTCGATGGAGTCATATCGGGGCCGGGTTTGTGTTTGGTATTGTGGTCAATCTGGGAGTGGCGATTGTGTTAGGCGCTATTTTGCGACTGTTCGGGATCGATGCGATCCCGGCAGTAAAGACCGTGTATCTGGGCGTGATTGCGATCACCGGACCAGTGGCGGCAGGCTATCATATCGCCCGCAAAACCTATCCGCACGGCATCCACAACCTGATCGCGCTGTGGGTTGTGATGGCCTGTTTGGGGGTGCTGTCGGTCGGCCTGTTGACCCTGACCGGTCGCGCCCAGACCGTCAGCCCGGCCAGCGGCCTGACGTTTCTGGTGATGGTCCCGGCCCATCTGCTCGGCTTCTGGATTGATTCGAAGCGCAACCACCAGGTCGCGCCGCCGCCGTTGCCTCGTGCATAATCTCCTGACCGGCTCCTGACATGGAGCCGTTTTTTTTTGCCCAAAATTCCCGCGTAGAATCCAAAAATGTCCGCGAAAAATGGAAAAATTCCGTGAAAAAGACCTGTTGTGAAATAAGTTTTTAGGGTGGCTTGCGTGTTTTGCCACATTACTTTTCTTACTTTCCTTACCCTGAAAATGTGTTTCCACGATAGCGGGCGTTTTCAGGTTTTTTTCTGCACAAAATTGTCAATTATGGAGTTAGGAACGTTACAAAAGTAACATTCCTAATGTTACTTTCCTTCCCGTGTTGCGACCTCCATTTTTTGAGTAACAAAAACCTTACCGCAAAAATGGAGGTAAACTTTACCGTGTTTTTCTTAGGGAGACGGGCGAAGACGGGCAGAGTAAGGAAAGTAAGGTTGAAAATGCAGGATGTATAGAGAAAAAATATTTTTCGGGGTGAGCATCCGGGGAGGTTCCCCGGATGTGGTCAGGTGCGATCGTCTTGCTCGACCGGCCAGGCCAGTAACCGGCCCCCGGAGTAGATGATCGGGAATTTCCCGGTGGCCTGTTGCAGCACATTGGCGATCACGTCGCCGACAGCCGGGGGGATCGTATTATCGATCCGGAACAGGTTCGCCACTGGCGCGGGCCAACTGACGCGCCGGGTACGCGCCACGCCGTCAACCCGCGTCCGAAAATACAGCACCGCCGATTCTTCCAGCGTCCAGCCGTCCAGCGTGGAGCCGGTCAGATCGGTGATCTGCTGTTGTTGCGCGGCATCATTGAAACAGAACACATAGCGGCTCCCGGCCTCCCTGTCCTTGAAATAGGCCACTTCCGCCTCATTGCACCAGGTCAATTCCACAATCGCGGCGCGAGTGCGCGTGTTGATGTATTCGGCGTAGAAGCGCAACATGTCCAGGGTCTCAATATCCCAGACATACACCTGTTTTTGCGGGCCGTTGGGCGGATATTCGAATGTCACAATGCCGATTCGTCGCATGGGTTCACCTCATTTTTTTTGCGTTACTGTATAATTTTTTCACACTATTTCCTTGACACTGTTTACTATACGTCATATTTTGTGTCAAGTAGAGACGAATATTTTGGAAATCTCAATCAAATGTTTCGCAAAAGGAGGTGAAACCTTTTATGGCAACGACAAAGCAGACCACTGTCAACTGTACAATGATGGATCGGACGCACCAGCGCAGTGTGGCTGGCCTGGATGTGGGTCTCAGTTTCCTGGATACGATTTTCAACCAGCAGAAATCGGACGATCTGAAAAAGATGTTGGAGGACAATTCGTATGCAAAAGTAATCAAGCGCACACAGTCTTTTACCTGGACGTATGACATGCCCGCAAGCAGCTTCTTTACCGCTGTTACCGATCTGGTCAATTCCAAGATCGGCCTGGATACGTGCGACCAGAAGGCTGTGCTGATTTTCCGGTATGGCTCGACCGGTAAACCATTGCGCTTCAGCATTCCGGCTCCCAACCGCGACCTGTTCTATTATGTGGATGAAAAGGGGTTGCGCGTGAAAGCGGACAAAGGCGCGGCGCTGGCGACCAAACTCGGTCAAATCCTGAACCAGAGCATTCAGTTCGTGCGCGGGTATCACACTGGCAGACAATAAGCCGGGAGGCTTTGCGCGGAACAACAACCGATAACTTTTTAACCCCGTAAAGGGAGGTGAAACCTTATGGCTATGACAGCAGTAGAGAAGAATGTGGCGATTGCCTCGATGGAACGATCCGTTGAGCAGGCCAAAGAAAATGCCGGGATTGCGACCCTGGCCGCGATGGAAACCGAGATCACAGAATTGCGGACGGCGTATGACGCAGACCCCGCAACCGTGACTGACGCGCAAATTGCGACCGCCGGTCAGCACTTGACGGCGCTCGTGTTCCCGTCCGTCGATGATGTCAGCGCGGTGTTTGACGAAGCTGAAGAAGCTCTCGCCGAATAACGCTTTACCGAACCCAAAGGCCGGGAACCAGCTATGTCCCGGCCTTTTTTTTGACTATGTTATCGCCCATCGAAAAAAATTTAGCGATTGCGGCTATGGAAAGCGCCCTTGAGACGGCCCTGAGCAATGCCGGGATCGCATCGATGGCGACCATTGAACGGCTTGTAACGCAATTACGCAGGCAGTTCGACACATCTCCTGACGCGGCCAGCGAGTATCTGATTAAGCGGGCCTGGGAGATGCTGTTGAATGTAACCTTGCCGTCGCACAAATCGCTGGCCCGAATCGGGCGGTACTTGCGCGACACAACCTTTTTGCCGGAAACCTGGACGCCTTCACCGGTCAGCGGATCGGGGATGTTCGATGGGTCAACGCTCTTCGATGGGTCAGCAACTTTTGACGGATCGGCCAGCGGCGCGAACGGAACCTTTAACGGGTCTGCCACGTTCGACGGCTCGAAACGCTTTGACGGACAATGAAACGGAAAGAGTATCTGCTCGCAATCGGTTTTTTGATTCTCTGCGCCCTGCTGCCAGTCGGGTGGGCTGTCGCGATAGACTGGATTCAATATGACGAACGGGCAGTCGGCGAAAATTCGCCGTTGTACGAGGATGTGGTCAACCGGCCCGCAAAACAGATTTATGCGCTGTACACCAGCGAGCATAACCCGGACGGCACACACAAACCCCTGCCGTATGCCAGTAGCGACGATTTGTCGGGGTATGCCACCACCACGCAATTAAACAGCTACATGCTGATAAGCACGTATGACGGCGACGCCGACAACCGGGCCGATACGTCCGAAGTCCTGAGCGACGGAACCAATCTTATCAGCGCGGCGGAACTGCGCGCACATCTGAATAACGGCGGTGTACATTTCACGATTAACGACACGGCAACGACAACCAGTAGCGTGTGGAGCAGCAGTAAAACGGATACGGCCATCACTACAGCAATTGCCGGGGTGAATGTGTCGGAATATGCGTTGCGGGGCACGGGATCGGGATATTTGGCGTATGCCACGTTCGCGCCGCAAGGGTTTTTTACCGGCAACAATACGTTTTCGATCTATGGCGTGGTGATGGTGGACACCCTGGCCCGCGCAGAAAGTTTTTATCGGCATGTCGAGACGGAATATTCCACTAATATCCTGAATTTCGGCAAAACTGCTGATGATAAGCTTCAGGTGACGCTTGGCGAAAATACTTACACATCCGGCGTGGTCTGGACGGCGGACACAATCGGGGTCCCGGTGGAAGTGGGCGTAATCTGCGACAAGGCCGGAACAGCGCTCTGGTTCATGTTTAACGGGGAAACCTTTGCATCACAGGCCGCGACCTACACCTTTCCGGCTATCAATGGGAACGAAGTGCACAGCATCGGCGATGGACTGGATGGCGATGTAGTCGTCTGGCATGTGACCAAAGGCTTGTTGTTTGCCGCCAGCACGAAGCACAGCCCGATCTCCGAGGGCCTGAGTCAATGCCCATATTGTCTGGCATCTTACGATTTTGACGATGGCAGCGGCGCGACGTTGACAGATCGTTATGCAGAGCAAAAGGGCGGTACAGCCCGAGATCTGACGGTTGCCGGAACCTGGCAAGCCTACACCAGAGGGTATTGACGCATGACCGGATTGGTGTTTGTGGATGCGTTACAGATGTCGGGATGGCAATGGGGAGCCTTGCTGATTGCTATGGCGGCGATTTTTCGAATCCCGACATGGCAAGGGTTGGCGTTGGCACATGCAATCATGCTGACGGCATTCCGGAACGTGGCTCTGTTAATCGATACGCGGCTGTTATTCCAATCTGCGGCCTATTTACGGACATTCACCTGGACGCAGTTTCTGACTGAATTTGCATTTCGTGATTACGTGCGTTTCCAACCGCCGTTTTACACGTTCTGGGTGGCGCAATGTCCATTTCTGTTTGTGCATCAACTCTGGCAGGGCGTGCTGGCATTCGGCGCGGGCGGCCTGGCCCATTTGGTCTTTGGCGCACAGGCCAGGTATCTACTGGCAACCCCGGTCTATCTGCTCATGAGCACACAGCCGGGCAATGATTTTGCGCTGTTTGTGGCGCTCCTGGTCTTCCTGCGGCTTATCCAGATGAGATTGATTGGATGGGCGGCGGCGGTGTATGGCGCGTGTTTCCTGATCAAGCCGCTGATGCTTCTGACGGTGCCGTTTTTCGCATGGCGGTTGCGTTGGTGGGCGCTGCTCAGTGGCGGCATTATTGCCGGGTATTATGCCTGGTCACGACACTACTATTTCGGATCGGTACAATGGGGATTTTTGGGTCAGCAACTCTTCATCGCAAGATTTTTGCGCCTCTGCTCTGGCGTTGGCGCAATATAGGCCAGGCCAGCCTTGCGGCGCTCTGGTTTTACCTGTTTCCGGCCTATTGCCTGCGCTGGACGTGGGCGGGCTGGGTTCTGGGAGTCATAATCTCATGCGGATATGGCAATATCAAATATTATCTTTTGTGGTTATTAGTGGCGTTGCCTGTGCGAGAGGGGCATTGATATGGATTTAGGGCAAACAATTCAGGCGTTACAACAGGCCGGGGCCTTGTGGTTCGTCTTGCTGATTTTCGCCTTTCCGGTCGGCAGTATCATTTTGATTTACCTGGCGAAAATTGTGCTGTTCAAAGGGGCCGGAACCTATCTTCGCAATTGGCTGAATGATTATCAGGAATACCATCATAAAGCCGTTGAAGAACAGGTAAAAGTGCGCGAAAGGCTGACTGATCTGGCTGATCAATATCGGTTAATTGGTGAGGGCTTATTTGAAAACCGGCGAGTCCTTGATGATAAGCTGACGAATTTTGACCGCAAGTTAGACAGCGTGAAGGATGGAACCAATCGAATTTTGCATTTTGCCAAAAAACGACAAACTGACTGGATACGCTTCCCCGATACAGAGGTGTATCGAGCCGAACGCCGACAAGGAGATGATCCCAATGCAGATTAACAATACCTTACTGACGACCGCGATCAATGTCGCAAACGAGATATTTTCCCACCAGACCGCTGAAGAGTTGGCGGTGATCAAAGAACATTTCGGCAAAGCCTTTCACGATAGCAAGGTTATTGCCGAAATCGCGGTAAAAATTATTTTGCGCCTGGGGAACGTCAAATACTCGCAGGATATGCGGTCATTAACACCGGTTGACGATCTGGCATTCCGGGCGTATGATGTGTATAAAGAACGGTTTGGAGCATAGATCATGGCAAACAAAAAACAAGCCTGGTGGGAGGCCATTGACGCCGATCTGCCGGAGAGCATTTCCGGCCTGCTGGACAAAACCATTGATGTATCAAGCGTTACGGCCCCGGCTGACGTTGATGCCGCCATTATTGAGCAGGGGAAACTTGCGGCCAAACTCAACAAGCTCCTGGACGATCTAAATGGTCTGAGTTTGGTAGAATTGGCGCTCAGAATCGGACAAAAGAATGTCACCTCAAAACTCATGCTGCTGGCGGGCGTCGAGGCGATAGAAGAAACCGATGATGAAGGGTTTGTTGTGCTTGAACCGCAAGAGGGCAAAGAATATCAGCCCGGCGAAATAATCATTAAGGTCAAGGTCAATGACGACGATATTCAAGAGATTTCGGTGTCTGTCGATGACGGCGATTCACAAACGCTGACACGCGCCAATGGGTTCTCTGGGAGCCTTTTGCCGATTCCAGGCGACCGCACGGCCACCTTTACGAGCGACACCGAATTGACAAAAACGGTCAACTTTTACAGTATCGAATTTCTGCTCGTTCCCTTCCCCGAAAACGGCGCGGCCGTGCCGGGGCCGGTGTTTGAAGTCGGCGCGGGCACCATGTCAACAGGAGAACTCAAAGAAGCGGTTGCGACATTGTGCTTTTCAGGGCAGCCATTCACTCAACTTGAATTGATTCGAGTCGGTCAGGAATTTATCTGGTCGAATCTGGTTGATTTGGTTCCGGCAGTAAAAGATATTCCGGTCGGCCTTCTGGCCGGAGCGCCGCCCGGCGTGATGGATTTCCCGCTTGAACTCTGGGTAGAGGGCGTGATGCAAGTCGAAGACACGATCATCCCTTTGGAAAAAGCGACAACACAGTTTGCCGTCAATCTTGGGACGACTATCGGGGAATTTTTGCGTGAACACGTCCCTGGTTTTGGAGAGGAGGTGAGCGATGGAGACACTGAAGGCGCTTGATTTCCTGGCGATCCGGGGCCTTGCAACGGACGGTGAAGAATGCTTTGTTGGCATCGGCCCAACCACCGCCACCGCGCCCGGCGACATTGCTGTCGCCGTAACCGTACAGGCCGAAAAGTCCCCCGATCCGCCGCCTATTAGCGACATCTCTACAAACACCGACATTGGCGAGGCTGTCTGGATGGCGCAAAACATCATCCTGAATCGTCAGTCCGATTATCTTCGGAGCCTCGGTAATGATTATGCGGCAAAATGGGAAAGCACCCCTGCCAAACTCAGGGACAGTACAGTCAAGGAGACGATGGTTGAGCGTTTCCTGCAATGGCTGGCCGGGAATGTGGCTGAATACTTCTGGGGGCCAGTGGCCGGAGATTTGGCAGCGCTTGGAATTGCCTTGATTGCCGTAGCGATCCGCACCCTTCAAGCTCTATATAGCGAGGGCGTGGCGTTATGTAACGCCATGATAGAGGAAAATAATGCGTTAGCCGCCCTGGAAGCGAGCCGCGAAAACTATGCGCTCAGATCGTCCATTATCAGTCAGCACGATCTTTCCATTCAAAATCTCATAGCGAAGATTGGGGATTCCGAAAAACAAGTCTATACCTCCATCGAACTCAAGGAAATTAACGAGACCTTGAAAATGATGCAGGCTGAAGAACATGTTATCGAGTGCCCGCTGACTGGGCATTGCATTTATACGAAATCGCTGGTAGCAGATTTGAAAGGGAAATAATGGAAACTTATCCAAAACAGCCCGCCATCGAGTTAGAGCCTAACCCTGATCCTAATACTCCCCGTACATGGGAATGGACGATTGACATTATCGATAGAGACGATGACGGTCCGACCAGCACTCCATTTTATTCCCCATTCGATAACAGCATGGTTAATCAAACCTTTTTTGCCGGACTTGTCCCGATTGGATGGCAACTGAAGTTTTGGGACAAAGATCACGAACAATGGTGCTTAGTCAGTTATCTGAAAATGTCCAATAATTTCGCCTGGGACCCGGATAAATTTCCACCTGCCCCGATCCAGGCGTCGCCTGCGCCAGAGGGATGGATTATTTCCCGCAATGATTATCCTTATGGTTGGTGGACGTTATCCTATCCTCACGGCGCTATCAAGCCGATCTTTACCCATCCCAGAATATTTCCTGATACGATGACGCTTTTGCCCCGCATTGGAGCCAATACATATAAGAATCCCTGGGGAGAGGGATATTGGTGGTTTCCTGACGGACCGCCAATCAATCAAGATGGGTCTTTTATGGACTTGTATTTACAGGTCGATGCGGTACAATATAATTATTATTGCTCAATCGACAAGATAGTGACTCCATTTGTGAGCTTACTTCCGTCACTTACCATAATGGCAATGATTGGGACGATGCTGTTGACAGCGGCGCCGACTACACGACAACCACGCACCAACCAACTTATTTCTTAATGGCATTCTTTATAGAATTTTATTCGAGCAGATGGACTGACTTGTATTTTGGATCGTAAGGCTGACCAGAGAGCACGACGGCGCAGGATATTTTTAGCAGCTTATTGGCAATAATCGCCAAAACAATCTTTCCATTTTTCCCGGTGGCCTGCTTTTTGTAAAAATAGTCTTTGAGCGGCCCATCTTTTTTTATGCTGGTCATTGATGAGAGAAAAAGCTGTTTGCGCATTCTGGCAGGCCCGGTCTTTTTGCTGCGAGGTTTCTTTTTGATGCTGGTTCCGCTTAGGTGCTTTCTGGGGATGATCCCCAGATACCGGGCCAGTGATCGATAATTGATATGGACAAAGCCGTCTGTCACATCGAAGAAATTAGCAATATAGATCAGGCCGACACCGGGAATAGTGTCGAGATTTGTAACATGTTGCTGAATAATGGCATTCTGTTTGAATGTTTCTAAAATCGCTCCTTCGATGTTTTTGATGTGCGTGGTCAGAAACTCGACTTGTTCCTTATGAAAATGCGTTAATCCCTGCGCGGTCTTGCACTGCATGGCTTTCAGTACGTTTTTTGAGGCCGTGCGCTGCTTGACAAAAAGTTCGCGGTTGACCATTAAGATACGAATCTCTTCCACGATTCGATCTTTTGGCTTCCAGGGGTGCAGTTGATCACGATACCGAAACCCATATTCCGCAATCATGCGGCTGTCAATCGGATCGGTTTTTTCATCATCCCGGAAAGCTCGACTAATTTTGACCGCTGGTTCAACATGGATGGCCCGTTCTTTGTGATACAGAAAGGTTGCCAGATGTTCGCCATAGACGCCGGTCGCTTCCATAATATACGGAGATTCCGCCGCAATATGGAACGAATCAACGCGCTTGAGAAATTTTTTAAATCCGTCCTCGGTATTGTCGTAAGTTTCTCCGAAAAAAAGAAGGGTTTCGGGGGTAGTCAAGAGGGTCGCAGTAAACGTATCTTTGGCAATATCAATTCCGATGTAGTGCATAACGGGTCAAGCAGTCCCCGAAGGCGACACAAAAGACGGCTGCCATTAGTAGGGTTGTCCCTGGTTCTTTATTGTGTTTGCGATTGTGTCAGGCGGATGGGGACTGATGCTTGACATAGGGTTACGCCTAAAGAAAAACGTTAGCCTTATTCCATCCGCTCCGGGTACGCTCTATCTCTGTAATCTTCCTGTCAAGGTTTTTAGGTTGACTTTTTTCGGGATTGGTAGTATCGATGTACATCGATCCGCCCATTATTTTTTCCCGCCGTCGATGACATTCAAACGTGGACGCGACATGTCTTTTCGGATCGCTTCGCGCATAGAATCCGTCAGTTTTTCTCTCTGTGTGTACCTCGAAAACAGTCCAGTGTTAATGCCGGCTTTTGCGCAGAAATCCTTGTCAGTTTCATAGTGATTACGCACATATTCTATCAATTGTACATCGGTCAATTCCTCCGGTTTATGCGGTAAATCGTGGTCAATCGGTTCATTGGCTATTGGTAAATTTTCAGGGCGGTTGACTTGAGAATTTACCTGTAAATTGACCGGGTAATTGACCATATTCGCGACAAGTTTAATGTCCTCCTCTGTGGTATAGGGCATTTGTCCAATCACCGGATCGTCATGCACGGAACACAGCAGCACATCCCCGGCGCGTTTGACGTGTTGCCTGACCATTTCAGCCTCGTCTTTGTCCTGGAGTAGTAAATTTGCCTGTTTCGGCTTGATGCGGTGGACGTAAGCGCTGGTCAGGGTGTCCCTCACCACAGAGCTTCCCCCGGTTCGCGCCGCCAGCCAGGTTTGCGACGATGCCAGCATATAGACGTCGCATTTTCGCCCTTCGGTTGAGACGCGCTCCATCGTGTTTGTGATGGCCTTCCCGACCGTTGGGCTTTTCGCCAAAAAAGCCACCTCATCAATCACCAGAACCACCGGATGCGTGCTCAGGTCGATCTGCCGGATGCGCTCAAATATCGTGATTTCGACTTCCCGTAAGGCTTTCAAAATTTCCTCATCTGTTGACGCCAGCGACATCAGTCCCTTTTCCCACAGTATCCGGGTTTTCGCGCCGAGGGACTTGGGGTGCGGATAATGCGGATCGATGACGATAAACCGGATATATTCGGAGATCAGGCCGCAGGCGATTAAGAACAAGAGCGTCCCGGTTTTGCCGCTGCCAGATTCCCCGGCGACGGCGGACGAATAAATGTCGAGGAAACTCCCCCGTTTGGCAATGCCATTGATAAAGGCCAAAATCATCTGTTTCCCTGTTGCGATCTCCTGTTGTAGGAGCAGTTGCGCGAACGATGGCGGTGCGATGTAGTTAACGGGTTCACTATCACGCGCATCTGGGGCAGGCGGCAACGCGGCGCGGGCTTGCGAGGCGATGACGCGCATTTGCGCCGTGCCGGTTTCAATGATGCTTTCCAGGGCGCGGACGATCTTCTCTTGCCCGGCGTTCATGCGCTCAAGTTGTTCGGCAGCGGTGAGCGTGGCAAGCTGCGGCGCAAGTTCGCCGCTCTGAATTTGCCGGATATGGACTGGAAATTCAGAGAACTGCCCGATCTTTGCCATGAACACCGAGGCCCGGCGCACGTGCTCGCGGTGAATGCCAGCCGCGATGATGAGCGCGGAGGCGCAGATCGACGCCAACACGCCGGACACGGCGGCTATCCGGATCGCGTCGTTGCGTTCAAGATACTTCTCTTTCAGCGCATAGCGTTGAATCTGTAATGACGTTTCGGCGTCGATCAGGGCTTTAGGCCGCTGCGGGGTGGTCATTATTTTGAATGTTGAGAGAATGACGTTGAATATTGTAACGATGATAACGGTCAAAAAAAATCCAATCAGGATCGGAGTGCGGGCTTTGTTCATTTTTCTACTTGACAGAAGCCGGGCGCGGGGCGTATCGGTAGAATGACTGTCACAGGTCAACCGATACGCCCTGTCCGGCTCTGTCGGCGGGGTGTATCACCCTTCTACGCAGGAATAAGCTCCTCTTTGACCAATTCTAACGCGGCAAACATCACACGTAAAATATTATAGTCAACTTCAAGATAGACAGCGGTCGCCTGCTGCCCATCATACTTCGGGTTTGTGCCCAGGCGCGGCGCTGAGAATGACACCAGTCTGGATTTATCGATCCCGGTGATAAGGCTTTCAAGCAGCGGGCTAAGTTCACCGCTCGGATCAGCGTGTTGCAACCTGACTTTGATTGTGGTCTGTGTTTTATTGCGATAGATTCGTTTTCCCATAATATCCCCTGCAAGCCTCCTTATAGCGTAATCCTTGTTGACGAAAGACTTCTTTGCCTGCTGCGGTTTGGGGGTAGAACACCCTCCCGTAGCGGTTCCACAATTCGGTTTCCCAGGCCGAAAACTCGCTGACAAGCTCGTGCAGGGTTTTATAAGAGGGTGTCGGCGGTGTCGGTGTCGGTGTCGGTGTCGGCGCTGGTTCCGTTACCGGTTCCGGTTCCGGCGTCAGCATGAACGCGGCCAGGGTCGCTTTGATATGTTCCTTGAGTTGTTCTTTGTCGAACATTGCGCAGAAATTCGGTATTATCCGAAGGCAGGGCGAAATGATACGTGCTGCCTTTGGTGTTCCGAATGCTTTTGTTAAAATACAGTTGCCCACCGTGCCGCCGACACAGGTCTTTGCTTTCGAGCTTCGGCAGCAGGGTGTCACGCTCGAACCCGAATTCATTACAGAAGACCTTGAACGCCCAGGCCCTCAGGTAAACGTGGGTCAGGCTGTCGGAATACTCCACTTCCCCAAAAATCTGTTGCATGGTCGCCTTATCATTACAGATGCCCGAAAACCCGGTGACGTGCATGGCGATGAAGTTTTCTAACGCTTCCTGGAAGCGTTCGGCTTCGTCGGTAATCTGTTCATCAATCTGGCGCTGCTGACGCTCGGTGATGGCCGTCAGGTACGGTTTCAAGTTCTTGAGAATGGCGTTGTCTTTGACTTGCAGAAAGATTTCAAGTTCCGCCATTACGGCCCAGAGCAGGGCGATCAGTTTCTCCGTGCCTTTCAGGTTGCCGAAACCCTGGCTGATGAGATTCTTCAGGGCTTCATCGTAGGCAAATGCCAGGCGCTCTTGCACGTCCTTATCGGACAAATGAATCAGCCAGTCCGTGCCAACATGCCCGAAATGCTGGCGGATGTGGTTATGAATGCGGGCGAAAAATTGCGTTTTGCTTTCCTTCTTTTGGCACGTTTTCTCGCAGTGTTCCTTTCGATCTGCGCATTTCGCGCACGACGCCTCAAAATTCCACAATTCGCCTTCATCCAAAACCGGGAATTCCAGGGCGCGGCGATAAGCCCCGCCAACCCGCATGTTGGTTTTGGCTGAAAAAATACTTTCCAGGCTCCGCTCGGATGTCAGGAATACCAACCCCCGGAATTCTTTGGTTTCGCGGTGCGTGATGCCGCTGTTTGCCCTGGTGCGCCCTTTACCCTGGTAGAATCCGTAAATCGTGTCAATGGCCACGTCCGCAAGCTTCTTGCCATCCGGTGAGGCCGTGTTGAACTCATCAAGCACGATGGGCAGATCGCGATACAGCGAAAAGGTGATCTCCTTGCCAACTTTGGTGGAATCCATCGAGAAGATCAGCCTGTCCGGATCGCCGTATTGCGACACGGCGATTTCACAGCCTTTGGTTTTGCCGCTACCCGGCCCGCCATAAATCACGACCGAATAACGTTCTAAATTGAACAGCCCGACGATGGGCGCGGCAAACCCGGCCACACTCAATAGCCCGGCGCGGTGCTGCGTCAAAATTTCTTCGATAAAGGCGTATTGTTCGCCGCTTTCGCCAGTGGGCCGGAATCGGCGCTCTAAATCCGCCGCATACACGGCATTATTTTTCTCTGCCGTAATCGCGGGCAACTGAAAGAAGCCGTCGCGGTTCCAGCCTGTGTTCTCGTACATCGGCACGCGGGGAATGTTCGCTTCGTTCGCCTGCCAGAAATCGCTAATATACTGCTGGATCATCTTGGCCGAAGCGTCGAACAAGACTTCCCTGTTCCGGTTGAACAATTTCGACAGGGCCTTGTAGTTGCTCTGCACGTCTGAGGACACCAGCAGGTGTTTTCCGTCTTTGAAGGTCAGAAAATACGTGTCGTCTTTGTCCGGGTCTTCGGTATAGACGTATTTTGAGATTACGAACATTTTGCACAAGGGGCGCAGGTTGCCACTGTGCTCGTAACAGAGGCGGTCAAGGTTCGGCTCGAAAGTATCCGGCGTCTCAGGATTAAACTCGATGCCGAATTCTTCCGACAGCTTGCCGGTGTCCGCCTTCTCGCGTTCGCGTGCTATCTTCTCTTGCCGGGCGCGATCCAGTTCCCGGCGCACGTCTTTGATGCCGATTCCGGTGGACTCGTAAGCGTCGGCCAATTCCTTCGCAATCATGGAGAGTTGGAAGGGTTTGACGGCCTGGTTCTTGACGATTTCGGCGCACAGCGAATCCAGCTGATAGGCGTGTAACCCATCAAAGGGCGGATGCGCGTATTTCCTGAAGGGTGACACGGCTTTCCGCAGCAGGCCGCGCAGCGCGATCCCTGGCTCGGTATCATGGGCGGCCTTCCAGACCAGATGATCGTCAATGCCTTTGCCTTCGTCAGGATTCCAGCAGACCGAGAGCACGGCCCGCGCACCGTTCACGAGCAGGGCCAGGGCCAGTTTGATCTCTTGTTGCATGACTTCTTTCTTATCGTAAGAATCCGCGTCGAAGAACAGGAACACGCGCCGGTCTTTGATTTTTAGTGTGTTGAATTCCGGCGCTGACAGAAACATGCTGACACCCCCGGCCCCGATGCTGACGTAATTGTTGTTGCCATCATCCAGCGTCCGGGCCGTTTGCGAGAGCGCGGCGGCTTTGACTTCCCCCTCGGTGAGCAGATACACGTCTTTACTCTTGCCCATCTTCTCGGCATCGTGGGGCAAGAGATAGAGATGCAGGCCGGGCAGCGGATCTAACTTTTTGGCGCTCACGTTCAAGAACTTGGGCACTGGTTCCTTGCGCTTCTCGTAATAATTGATCAGCCGCGTGGCCGCCGTGAGAATGCGCTGCCGTCCGAACGGGCGGAACCGCTCCTCAAGGGTCAGGTACGGAATGATCAGCCCCTCGACCGTCTTTACGAAATCGCCCTTGTTATCCCGGCGCTGTTCGCGCATATAACGCCGGTAAGCGTCATCCTGCGCGTCGTCGGGTTCCTGCGTCAGGAACACCGGCTGCATTTCGGCAATGGTGGCAGGCGTCAGCCCGCGTTCCTCAAGGTACGTCAACCCTGCTGGTGTCGTCGTCTGCATAGAATTTTGCCGCTACAGCCTGGAATTTATAGCCACAATCCGGGCAACTATACGGTTTGGCAATGTCGTCGTATCGGGTGATCTCGCGTAATGCCGTCATAACGCATTTGGCACAGATGACATTCTCAACAAGCTTGGCCGTCTCTGTGCGTTTATACTTCACATGAACGCTTGATTCAGGGTAATGTTTCCCGCAAAAATGGCAGAGAAACGTCAGTTCGTTTGACGTTTCGGCTGGTATTGGTTCCGTCTCTTGCGTCTGAACAATGCTGTCGCGGCCCCGTGCACGTTCACGGAGATGGGCCTGACGGCATTCATGACAAAATAGCACGTCTGTCTGGTCGGGAGAATGCCAAAATGTTTCCCCGCAATCCATGCAACGCCCCGTTCTCTCAGGGATCAGCCCGTGCCGCTGATGTACGTCAATCAGGCGTTCGCGTTCTTGTTCGAGGGCGTTAATCGCCGGAAATGGATTTTCATCATACTCGTCTGGCGTCTCGTGTATGTCCGTGCTGGTTTTGGCAGGCTTGCACGGCGCATTGCACACAATCGGGCCTAAGCCGTACCGCTTGACCGTGACGCCGCACCGTTCGCAGCGATATTCGTCATACAGTCCAATCTTATCCGTCTTCGTGACAAGGTTCTGTTTTTCCCATTGGTGCGCATTGTCCGCTTGCAGGGCTTGCGTATTCTCTAATAGCTGCTTACACGCCTGTCGAATGTCGCTCCGTATGCAGTTTCCACGTCGTTCGACATACGTCGCGATAGCGTTGAATCGCGACGTGTCATAAATCGGATTATGGATCGCGTCAAAGAGTTCCTTCTGCGCGGTTTCAACATCAAAGTTGTGTTCAACGAATAACCAGTCTTTGACCACGCGCATAAGCTGCTCGATTGACGCTTTGGGTTGTTTCCTGTCGGGCGACTTGGGCATGTGCGCATCATACACCACCGGCGACGGGTTCCGCGCTGGTTCCGGTTCCGGCTCTTTGGGCATGGGGATCGTCATCTGATATTCCGTGCCGTTGCGCGTGACGGTCTTGACAGGCATCTGGGGACGTTCCCCGGACGCCTCCAAGTCTTTCCGGTACTTGCCGACCGTCTTATGGTCGCAGCCGCAATGCCGGGCGATCTCGCGGTCGCTGAGGCCCTGCGCGTGGGGATGGTGCAGGGCGGCTTTGACCGATTTCTCGACGTCGCTGGCGGTGCGGCGGACGCCGTGTGTTGTGTTCGCGCCGGACGCCTGCCACTCCGCATCTTGCGCGGTTCCGGGCGTCAGGTCAACCTGGATCATCGCCCCGGTGCTTTTGGCGGCCTCGGCGCGATGGTTGCCGTCATAGATGATGATCGCGCCGTCGTCGCTCAGAATGCCTTTGCAGGGTTCGAACACGATCCCCCGCTCCATCATGTCTTCGTATTCGGCGACGGCGAACACGTCCAGCGTCACGCGGCTCTGAACGTACTGGCAGTCATGCGGATTGACAAGCCGGGTGTTCATGCGCTCACCTCCGATATATTGCAAAATGTTCGCAATCTGTCTGATATGGGCAGTATTGACATTCCCATTTTTCCGGGTTCGCGGTGGGCGGCGTCTGGGTGTTCCAGGCGCTGATCAGGATTGCCCAATCCGCCACCACGTCTTCTTCGTGGGCGGGCAGACTGATCGGCGCTTCGGTGATTTCCAGTGTATCGCGGATGACGTAGGCAATCCGCAACGCATCCAGCGGCTCAGGATACAGCAGCGCATAACTCACAAGCTGCGCGACGTGCTGCGCGTCGGCCTGCTTGCCGTCTTTTGCCATGTAGTAGGCTTTTTTGTTGGTAATGGTCTTGATGTCATACAATATCAGTTCCGAGCCGCCCGGATTCTTAACAATTAGATCGAAATGGCCGATCCGGTGATCATCCTCAAGCCGATCTTCCGAGGCGACCAGGCAGCCGGTGTCGTGCGCGGCGCGCTCAATGTAGGCGTGGATCAGGTTCCCGGCCTGCATCTGTACCAGCACGTCCGGCGTCGGCGTATTGGTGACGGGCTTGCCCTGGCGCTTCCAATAACGCATCAGGCGGCAGCGGCCCGCGTCGGACAGCCGAAATTTTGAATTGTCACGGTTGGGATCATGGGTCCCGACCGTCAATTCCAGTTGGGCCGGTTGGCCGGGCCGGGGAAAGTCAGTGACGAATTCATGCAAGATGTATTGAATGATATTGTGCATGGCGTTAGCTCCTTTTGCGTGTGCTCAGTCTGTAAATGCGTTCACGTTTCTTGCGTTCCTGCCTTCTCAGGTGCGCCACTTCCGAGGGCCGGCGCTTGCCCGATGCTTTCGGCGGCATGTTGCCTGATGTGTTCAATAGCGCCGCAAGCCCTGCAAAGAGTGTCATGTTTCGTATATTCATATCAAAATGGCAGTGGTTCGTCCGGTGGGATCGTATCGTGACACACCGGGCAATAGCGCCGCAGGTTGTGTTGTCGTTTCAGATACATTTCGAAATCGCGGTTGGCCTTCCACGCTCGGGCCACACACCATGGGATGCCAAGTTGATTCCAGCGCATGACCAGGCCGTTGCTCTTATGGCGTTTGGCGGCCCGCAAAATCTCCACGTCAAAGGTTTCCCATCCGATCTGGCGATGGATGGCGGTCAGGGCCGTATGCTTGCGCCGGAAGGTTTTCCCGTGCAATCCGGCAAGCTCCTCTACAATCGCATCGGGCATCACATCGACCAGGTCGTTGAACGTGACATCATCGAACCGGTACAGGGGCCACACCCGCGCATGTTCGGCCATGCGGCGATCCATGTCCTCGGTGCTCCCGGCGTAATGTTGGGAGCCGAAGACCGGACGCGCCGCATGGATCAGATACACGGTGCAGGTGTCTGACCGATAGAAGAAATCAAGTTCCGGATCGGGGTTGCGGAGCTTAGACATCAATCTGTTCTCCGATTTCGGCAGGCAGGCCCGCATAGATGCGCGTGATGTCTTCGGGATGGGCGCACAGGCCGCCGAAAACACATTTCTCGAACCGAGCCGACAGCAGTTGCGTGGTGATCTCCCATGCCCGATCCGCTCTGGCGCGGTTCGTCTCGCGCTCGTGCTGTTCAACCGGCTCGATGTGCTGCGCAATCCGCATGACGCAATGATGCGCGACGCCGTCCACAATCTGCGAGAGGTGGATTGCGTGAATCACTCGCGTTAAGCCGGACACGCCGGTTTTCTCTGAGTGCTGCAACTGAATCGCATACACCGGGCGTTTCGGGGCGGCATACAAAACAAAGGCGTCAAACGATTCAAAAAATACGTGGGCGCGTTCCATACTTACTCCTTGAGTTCCAGGAGGGTGATTCCGAGCAGAATCACCCCAATCAAAAACAATGCAACGGTCTGAATAATCGTCATTCTTCCACCACCAGCGCCGGGTGCTTGCCGTCCATGTTAATCAGCGTCACCAGCTTTAAGTTCTCTGGCAGAATCGGCGGCGTGGTTGTTTGCATTCGGCTGATCGCCGACAGGTTCTTCAACAGGTACACCTGCCGGATCGGAACCTCCGGGAAAATTGTGTTGTACTTGATCTCCATCGCGTAACACCTCCAGGTCAACGTCCGCGTCGGCTTCAGCTTCCGGGGCTTTGTCCAATTCGGCCCGCAGCCAATCCATCGCGGCCACAACCAGGTTAATTTGTTTCTCTAAATCTGCG
>Ga0210088_1000058_pt1 | contig 22451 bp, 22 predicted proteins | sample RushMan_CattailN_6_FD_185557 | JGI IMG/M metagenome (GOLD analysis project Ga0210088, IMG submission 185557) | Wetland microbial communities from San Francisco Bay, California, USA, that impact long-term carbon sequestration -... | ecosystem: Environmental > Aquatic > Marine > Wetlands ... | reverse complement strand
AAGTAGTATGCAATTACCCTACGGTAAGGCCGATTGCTCTGATTTAGTGGTGCCCGATTAAGATCTTGCGGTAGTTCATAATTCGACCGGACCGTCACGAGCTTTTAGGGGAGGGAGGAAATGACGCTGCAGGATTATACAAGAAATACGCTTTTGGTGGCTATCATCTTGACGGTTTCTTTTTTTTCGCCTAGTGACGCCGTTGCAGTGCCAAGTTTTGCACGCCAGACCGGGATGTCGTGCTCGGCCTGCCACACAGTGTTTCCCGAGTTGAGGCCATTTGGGAGGGTTTTCAAGCTAAGCGGATTCGTGATCAGCAGAAGCGATAAGCCTTATCAGTTTCCCCCTCCAATCGCGGGTATGTTTCAGGGCTCCTTCACCCATACCAATCGTGCACAGCCTTCTGATACAGTCGACAATGTATGGTCTTCAAATTTTACTTCAGCCGGCAATAACAACGTAAGCCTGCCGCAGCAACTCAGCGCTTTTTACGGAGGCAAGATCTTTTGGAAAATAGGGGGGCTGGTGCAGGGGACTTACGATGGTGTGGCGGAGCAGGTTTTTTTGGATAACACGGATGTTCGTTTTGCAGACAGTCTGGACCTGGCAGGGAAAAAACTGATTTACGGTCTTACCGTAAACAACGCTCCGACCGTGGAGGATGTTTGGAACAGCACACCGGCTTGGGGATTCCCCTATGCTTCATCTGGTGTTGCCCCGACTCCGGCTGCGGGTACTCTGATAGACGGCGGCCTAAGCCAGCAAGTGGGGGGAGTTGGACTCTACGGGTTTTGGAATAATTGGATCTATGCGCAGGCAGGGGTCTACCGCACTGCCTTAAAAGGCGTTACCGAATTCTTGGGAGCCGGCACCGAAACGGACACTGTGACGGACGGTGCTGTCCCCTATTGGCGATTAGCGTTGCAGCACCAGTGGGGAAGCCACTATTTTGAACTTGGTACCTATGGGCTGTTCGCCAATGTTTTTCCCGGTGGATCGAGCAGCGGACCGACCGATCAGTTCTGGGATGTGGCCCTGGACGCAGAGTATCAGTATCTTCGAGGAAAGCATGTTTTTACCGCCGAGACGACCTGGATTCATGAAAATCAGGACTGGGGTGCCAGTTATACTCTTGGCGATGCTTCCAATTCTTCTGACAGCTTAGACACATTTCGATTCAATCTAAATTATTATTACCTGAGCCATATCGGCACGTTCGGTGGAACAGTCGGGTATTTTCAAACTACGGGAGACAGCGATTCGCTGCTGTATTCGCCCGATCCAGTCGATGGAAGCCGAACCGGCAATCCTGACAGCAACGGATTCCTTTTGCAGGCAAACTACCTGCCCTGGGAAAGATGTAAGTTTGCACTTCAGTATGTCATTTACGATAAGTTCAACGGCTCGAGTTCGAATTATGATGGATTCGGAAGAGATGCTTCCGACAACAACACGCTCTATTTCCTGGTTTGGGTGGCATTCTAGGGGATCGAAATATCCTCCCGAACAATAAAGGATACCCAGTATGATTGATTCGTGGATCAACGCTTTCTATGCATTTCTTAACAGCCTCGGCTACCCGCATCCGGTACATCCTACCCAGGCTCACATGCCGATAGGCCTTGTTGTAGGCGCGTTTGTGTTTTGTCTAGGCGCAATTTTACTGCATCGCGCCGGACTGTTTCGGACCGCCCACAACTGCCTGATTCTGGCTCTGTTCTTTTGGTTCCCCACGGTGCTTTTCGGCCTGATGGACTGGCAGCATTTCTACCAAGGGGCTTGGCTTTTTGCTTTTAAAGTGAAAATGATATTGGCTGCAGTGCTGTTTGTGTTGCTGCTTGCGGGAATTTTACTGGCGCGGCGCGATGAACCTCCGGGTAAGCTGATAGTAACCATTTACGCCGCTTGCTTTTTAACGGTAACTGGTTTGGGATATTTTGGAGGTGTGATTGTTTTCGCGGGAAGAAGCCTGCCCGAAAAACAGTACCAAGCCGGCGCGAAACTCTATGAAACCAACTGCAACGGGTGTCATCCTAACGGGGGTAACGTGATCGATGCGAACAAGCCCGTTCAAGGTTCTCCAAAACTATCTGATTTCAATACATTCCTGTCCTGGATTCGGTCACCTGTGGCTCCTATGCCGGCTTTTCCCGAATCCGCCGTCAGCAAAGAACAGGCAATGGAACTCTATGACTACATAACACACGTAATCGACAAGAAATAACGGATTGGATACTTACATCCAATTGCATTAATACCGGTTCGAGAGGCGCTTGAATAGTTCCCTTGCAGCCTTCTCGGCAATCTGCATACCGGAATCAAGCTGCTTGGAAAGACGAGATTGAAATGCCTCTTGCTCAGCGGCGATCTTTATTAAGGCAAGATTTGCCGACGCTATGTGGTAAGCTCCTCGCAATGCTGCTCCGAGTAATTCGACGGCAACCAATAAGTCTGCCACCAAATGCTGTTTACACAACTCCCCTGCCTTGCCAGCCAGTGCCAACGACTGCCGGACTTTCAGCATGATTTCCATGGGGCAATCTATGGCCCGGGCAATCGCATCCGAAAGCAGATTCTCGTTGCCGCTGCTACGCGCCAAGGCGAGCTGTTTGTAAGCCTCAATGTCACTCTTTAGCAGCCTTGAGAAATCGACGGTCAGCTCTTGAATTTCGGCAAGCATTGAGTGCCACGGACGGTGCAATTCCGTGGCGCTTTGGCGGCGTCCGAGTTCCAGCAGTACGACTTTTTCCAGCAAAGCAAGGCCAAGTGCCGCGCCATAGGCGGCGGCCGCACCTCCCCCAGGGTCAGGTTGAGGTTTGGACAGTTGCACCAGAAAGGACTCTTTCATTTTTTTTCAACCTCTCGAAAAGCTCAAGATGGATCAGTATGTTCTGATAGCCTTTCGAAATAGGATCGATCCTCGGATGAACCTGTTAAAGTCAGGCGGAAATAAATCCCCCGGTAGAGTTCCCCCATTAATGAAATGGGACTTTGGATTTACTGATAAGATTCTTCTGCCACCCTTGCCAGTTGTGGGATGTCGATTAAAAGAGGGGCATGCAGAATATCATTCATTCAGAGAGTTTTGGCCGTTGCGCTTCATTTTCCGGAAGATCGCCGCGGCTTAGCGGACGGAACAGGGCTACCTGAGTTTCTTTGGCTATCAGATAGTATGTGATTCCAAGAGCCAGAAGAACTCCGGCCGTCGCCCAGACGTATTCAAATCCCAGCGTTTTAAAATCGAATATGATGACTTTTCGAGCGATCGCCATCAGGGCGGTTGCAACCACCAGCTTCACATGTATGACATCCTCTCGCAGGTAGAGTGCAATATTCAGAAATATTTCAATTGCTATGAGTACCGCCATGAATGCTCCGAAAGTGGCCAGGATATCGCTGATATTCAGCAGCAGAAAAGGCGGTTCCATAAGCTGTTTGTATAATACGTAAACGACGTCCCAAATGCCCCATATGATGACGAATACCATCAAGACAGCCAGGGCCCGGACTGCCTGCCGGATGATCATGTGAAGTGCATTGAGCAGCGGGTCTTTATGAGTCGCGGTGAAGGCCTCTTGTTCTATGATCTTCGTTTCACACTTTTCTTCTGCCATAATTTGACTCCCGGTCTCGCGTCAAACAGTTGGAAGCGGTTAAAGCACACGGAACATAAGACTACCCATATCACATCAGGAGTCAAGTATCTGTTGATACGGAGTTGTGCATCAATACTATCCTTGACTTTCTACCTGAGGTCCTTAAATTCTTTATCAGATTCAGCCTGGGCATATGATGTTCAAGGGTTTCGGCTTGACAGTATAAATTAAAGGAAAAAATAAACGTACTTTTGTTCGATTTAAAAACCTGATGGAAACGATTGAGCCGGCTGAGATTAGTGAAAATGAAAAGCAAGAAAGTACGTGGAAATTTTCTACGGCATCATTCAATGTTTTGAAGACAGTAAAATTGGTTGTCTTTCTCCGTGATTAAAACCCAAAAATAACTTTGACACTAAGGTTGATTTATGGGACCGGGACCTCAATCCTTAGCAGAAGCTCTGTCGCCTTGGCAACCCAATCTGTTTGCCTTGGGCGTTTTTACGTTCATTGTGTTGGTTTTGATGGGGGTCGTTCTTTTCCTGACCAGTTGGCTTGGTACGAAAAATGAGACTCCCGAGAAACTAAGACCTTATGAGAGCGGAGTCATACCCACAGGATCTGCACGTTTCAGCTATCCGGTCCCGTTCTATCTGGTCGCAACCTTTTTCCTCATATTCGATGTCGAAGCAGCGTTTATTTTCTCTTGGGCAGTGGCTTTTGACCGCCTTGGATGGCTTGGCTGGCTGCGGATTTCGTTTTTTATCATCATCTTACTCATCAGCTTGTTTTACATATGGATCAAGGGAGGACTTGAGTGGGGACCTTCAGCCAGGAAGAAATAAACACCGGTGAGATCTTTGCGCTTACCTTGACCGACACTATGTTCAACTGGGCCAGGAAATACAGTATTTGGCCGTTCTTCTTCGGTTTGTCCTGCTGTTTCATTGAAATGTCGACCGTGTTTACGGCTCGCTACGACCTGGCCAGGTTTGGCTCGGAGGTGTTTCGCGGTTCTCCTCGGCAGGCAGATCTATTGATCACTTCCGGAACCATCTTCAAAAAAATGACGCCCCCTCTGTTGAGGCTTTACGAGCAAATGTCAGAGCCCAAATGGGTCATGTCGATGGGGTCATGCTCAAACTGTGGAGGTATGTATGACGCCTACAGCGTTGTTCAGGGAGTGGACCAGATTTTGCCTGTGGATGTCTATGTGCCGGGATGCCCTCCGCGCCCCGAAGCCCTGCTGCAAGGCTTAGTCATGCTGCAGCACAAGATCGTTAATGAAGAGAGGCCTTCGCGACCGGTTTTTCATCTGAGCGGAGGAACACAAGGAACAATCAAGCCTATTTTGGTTCCGGGCGAGACCAAATCCAGGGATACCAGAGGGCCAGGCTATGAAAATACACCCTTCAGAGGAGATTCGGTTATTCCTCCAGGATTTTGGGGAAGCCGCTCGAACGTGATGTGGACCCCTCCGGCTCATCGAATTGAAATCGGTGAATCGGACCGATCGCTGCTGAAGGTTTTGAGAGCCAGGTTTGGTAACGATATTAAGCAAGTGCCTCACACTTCGGACATGCTGACTCTGTACGTTGAAGAGAATCGCTTGAAAGATGTTTTGCGGTTCCTCAAAACAAAAGCTACTCCAAAATTTTTGCGATTGGATGATCTATCCGCCATCGATGAGTCAGCCCGTCAAGATAGACAACAACCTTATCGTGATTTTACCAATTCGGGAATAGAGGGTTCTCTGCCCCGCTCATCTGCGGAAACGCCCTATCCCGATTACACAATGGTCTACCATTTACTCTCCTTCGAGGATGCCAGCCGCCTGCGACTGAAAGTCCCAATCTATGGTGAAGATCCGGTTACAAAATCGATTACGGACATATGGCCTTCGGCGAACTGGTATGAACGGGAAGCCTATGACATGTTCGGTATCCGCTTTGACGGTCACCCTAATTTACGGCGTATCCTGATGCCTCATGATTGGCAAGGTCATCCGTTGCGCAAGACTCATCCGGGCCGGGCGACTGATATGCCTCCTTACACCTATGAAGACGCCCGCAGGCACCAACCTCTCGATGCCGCCGAGCATTTCAAAGGTAAGGAAGGGGAGTACGAATTTATCTTGAACTATGGACCGCACCACTTTGGAACCCATGGTGTGATTCGTTTCATTCTTGCCTTGCGGGGTGAGGAAATTGCCGATATCGATATAGACATCGGTTATCACCATCGTGCAGCTGAAAAAATCGGAGAGAGGCAATCCTGGCATCAGTTTATACCATACACGGACCGGGTGGATTATCTGAGCGGAGTTGCCAATAATCTGGCCTATCTCAGCTCGGTCGAGACCTTGACCGGGCTCAAGGTGCCGGATCGCGCTCGGTTCATTAGAGTGATGCTGGCTGAATTGTTCAGACTGAGTAATCACCTGTTGTGGCTCGGTACCTTCACACACGATATCGGTATGATGAGTGCCACTTTTTACACCTTCCGGGAGCGCGAAATGGTGCTAGACATCATCGAGCACATCACCGGTGGGCGCCTTCACCCTTCCTGGTTTCGTATCGGCGGTGTTGCGGCCGACTTACCGCCGGGCTGGAAAGAACCCATCGATCAGTTCGCCAAGATTTTCCCGGCCAGGATCAAAGAGTATGAAACTCTATTCAATCGCAATCCTATCTTCAAAGCACGGACTGAAGGAGTCGGCTACATATCTCTTGCGGACGCAATGGATTGGGGTGTGACTGGCCCGAACCTAAGGGCCTGCGGGTTGGAATGGGACTTGCGGAAAAAAATTCCTTATTCGGCTTATCAAGCATTTGATTTCGACATTCCGACTGCACCGGGGGGAGATTGTTACGCCCGATATGCGGTACGAATCGAGGAGATGCGACAGAGCCTGCGAATAATTGAGCAGGCTGCAGCACAAATGCCCCCAGGCCGGCACATTTCGGATGACTACCGTTATTCGCTTCCACAGAAGGAAGATACCTTGAATGACATTGAAAGTCTCATCCACCACTTTATTAACTCCACCCGCGGCCCCAAAATTCCTAACGGCGAAGCCTACCATGCCGTTGAAATTGCCCGAGGCGAGCAAGGTTACTATATTGTGAGCGACGGGCTTAACATGGCCTATAGAATGCGGATAAGGACGCCTGCCTTCGCCAACCTTCAAGCCATGCCGTTGATGGCCATGGGCAGAAACATACCGGATTTTGAGGCCATTATCGGTTCCATTGATTTCATCATGCCCGATGTCGATCGATAGGACTTACAGATTATGTTGCCGGATGAACTTAGAGAACAGTTTGCAAAAGAAATAGCGCAAGTAGAAAACCCCCGCGAAAAAGCGATTGACGTGATGTATGAGATCCAGCGGAATTTTGGCTACATGAGTGATGGAGCCATGATCGAAGCGGCGGAACTGCTTAGCATGTCGCCGGTAGAACTGGAAGAAATTGCCACCTTTTATAATTTCATTTTGCGCGAACCGGTCGGCAGGCATGTGATTCGCGTTTGTGACAGTGCGATGTGCTGGTTGGACGGCTATCAATCGATTCTCGACTATCTTAGGTCGCGTCTGAAGGTAGAAATGGGCGGCACGACCGACGATGGTTTGTTCACGCTGCTCCCGGTCTGCTGTATAGGGTACTGCGACCGGGCTCCCGCCATGATGATCAACCGCACTGTGTACGGTTACTTGACTACGGAAAAAATTGACAGAATTCTGCAAACATTGGTCGACCAGTCAAAGACTTCTAGTTCGGATTAGCAGATGGGTGAATATCCTCAGGTTTTATTTCAGAATCGAAAACCCAGGCGCATTGTTACACTGGATGAATACCGCCAGAGTGGTGGCTACCAGGCGCTGGAACGAATAATTCGCGGTAAAACACCCAAGCAGGTGATTGAACGGGTCACAGAGGCGGAGCTTCGCGGCCGCGGCGGGGCAGGCTTTCCCGCGGGTAAGAAGTGGTCGCTGGTCCCGGACGATGCGCCGTTTCCAAGATACATCGTGGTCAACTCAGATGAAATGGAGCCGGGGACATTCAAGGATCGTGTACTTATTCATGCAGATCCGCACACTGTCATCGAGGGCATTATCATAGCTGCTTATGCGGTCTCAGCCGAGAAGGGGTTTTTCTTCATTCGACCGTCCTATGAGACCAGCGCCGTCATCCTGGAAAGAGAATTAGAGAACGCGAGGCAAGCGGGCTACTTGGGCGACAATATTTTAGGCAGCGATTTTTCTTTCGATATTTTAGTTCACCGCAGCGGCGGTCGCTACATATGCGGCGAAGGGACAGCTATTTTGAATGCCATAATGGGCAAACGGCCCAATCCCATCAAACCTCCACCTTATCCCACCGTCAAAGGACTCTGGGAACAGCCGACCGTTGTGAACAACGTGGAAACTCTGGCCTTCGTTCCGCACATCATTCGAAACGGTCCCGACTGGTTCAAGAGCCTAGCGCTGACGGAGTCGGGTTCCGGGACGAAGCTCTATTGCATCAGCGGAAAGGTAAACAATCCGTGCTGTGTTGAACTGCCGATCGGAGTCCGTCTGAGTGAAATTATCGAAGAGCACTGCCAGGGAATGAGGCCGGGTTCCGAATTCAAGGCGTGCCTCCCGGGAGGTGCCTCCACTCGTTATATGACTCCTGAACATTACGATATCCAAATGGATTTCGACACTTTGAGCGAAGTGGATCACCGGCTCGGCACAGCCGCCATTATGGTGTTCGATCATAAAACCTGTCTGGTGGCTGCTACTTTGAACTTGACGGAGTTCTTCGCGCGGGAATCGTGCGGCTGGTGCACACCCTGCCGGGAAGGTTTGCCGTATGTTCGCGATTTGTTGTGGCGCATAGAAAACGGAGAGGGCAGGGAAGAGTTCATTCCCATGATTCGCACCATGAGCAAACACTTCTGGAATGCATATTGTGCATTGGCGCCCGGGGCGGCAGGACCGATAGAGAGTCTGCTGACGTTTTTTGAAGATGAAGTTCGAGAACACATAAGCCAGAAGAAGTGTCCGTTTAAGTGAAAGAGGGTAGAAGTTAGGGGACAAAGGATGGTGCAAAAACCAAGTATAAGATGCAGGTTTTCATCTTTAAAGAGTATGGAAAGAATACGAGAAATTCATGCCTAAGTTGATCATTGACGATCTTGAAATTGAAGTTCCCGCGGGAACGAAGGTTATTGAAGCTGCCGAAAGGCTGGGCATTATCATTCCTCGCTTCTGCTATCACAAGGCACTGGGATCTGTCGGCGCCTGCCGCATGTGCGCGGTGAAATTCTTGGAAGGACAGTTCAAAGGCGTGCAAATGAGCTGCATGATCGATGCGCAGGACGGCATGGTGGTCTCGACCACCGATGAAGAAGCGGTGGATTTCCGAAAGCACGTAATCGAATGGCTGATGATGAACCATCCTCACGACTGCCCGGTGTGTGATGAAGGAGGGCATTGTCTGCTTCAGGATATGACCGTTTCGGGCGGCCACGGGATCAGGCGCTTTCCGGGCAAGAAAAGGACCTACAGAGACCAATATCTTGGGGAATTGATTCAACATGAGATGAATCGCTGCATTCAATGTTATCGCTGTGTTCGATTCTATCAGGAATTTACTGGTTACAGGGATCTCGGGGTTATGCAGATAGCCAACAAAGTCTACTACGGCAGATTTACCGATGGTAGTCTGGAAAGCCCCTTTTCCGGCAATCTTGTAGATGTCTGCCCCACCGGGGTTTATACCGATAAGCCGGCACGCTACCGGGCGAGACGCTGGGATCTCGATCGCTCACCTACTCTATGCATTCACTGTTCGCTTGGATGCAGTACCGTGGCAGGCGCACGCTACCGTGAGGTACTGCGGCAAGAGGCTGACTTCAATGAAATGGTAAACGGCTATTTCATTTGCGACCGGGGCCGCTATGGGTTTGCTTATGCGAGCCACCAGCAAAGACCAAGGCATCCGCAGGTCGGTTCAGAAGAAGTCGGCTGGAAAGACGCGCTTCAATTTGCCGCTGAACGGCTGGCACCCATGGATGCAGAAAAAATTGCTTGTTTGGGATCAGTTCGCAGCAGCGTCGAGACGCATGCGATTCTCAATCATTTGGCTAAATCACAGCAATGGCCGCACCCTGTCACCTTTTCCGACAACGCACGGAAGCACAAGGTGGCTGATGCGATTGCCCGGTTGGACGATCGCACCGCTTTGTCCATGCGGGACATCGAGACAATGGACTTCGTTCTTGCCGTTGGAGTCGACCCCATCAACGAGGCGCCCATGCTCGCGTTGGCCATGAGGCAGGCGCGTCGCAAAGGAGGGATGGTCGTAGTGATCGACCCGAGGCTGATCTTCCTGCCTTTTGATTTTGAGCATCTGGCAGTGCCGATGCAGGGTATCAACAGTTGCCTTTGTACATTGGTGAAGGGGATTGTCAGTCGAGAGCATGCTGCCAACCTGGGGGCTGCCGCCCTCCAAATGTATGATGCCATGCCTTTTTCCTACGCGCCTGATTTGGGAATTCAAGACCAAATTTCAAAACTCTTTTCCAGACTTGAATCGAGCAGCTCAATTGCGGTGGTGTGCGGAACCGACATCGTTCCCGAAACAACTCCGGCGCTGGCGGCTGATCTGGCCGAGATGCTGAGCGATGCAAAGAGAAAGGGCGGTCTATTTTATACCCTGCCGGGGGCGAATGCCTTTGGTGCCGCAATGCTGGGTTCTCCTGAACAAAATCAATCGCTTGAGGATGTAATTGGGGGCATCGAAGAAGGAAAGATCAAAGCGTTGCTGGTTGTTGAAAATGATCCTTTTACGCATTTTTCGGATCGGCGCAGGCTCGAAAAAGCCTTTGAAAAACTGGACCTGCTGTTGGTGCTGGATTACTTGCCGTCTGAAACAGCAGCCAGGGCAGACATCTTTTTCCCCACAAGAACGGTGTTTGAAACCGATTCAAGTTTCATCAATCAAGAAGGAAGACTCCAGCGTGCGGGCCCGGTTCATGAGCCCGGTACGCCCATCTGGCAGGTCAGCGGCGGCGGTCACCCTCCTCGACGTTATGGCCTCGGAGTGCCCGGGGGGGAACTGAAACCGGCCTGGGAAGTCCTTGGTGATCTCCTTGGAAAACTTGCATCGAGTGGAAAAAGTCCCTGTAGCGACGCACCTTGGGAGATCATCAGAGCCGATTATCCATTTTTTGGCGAGTTGCAGGGGCTGGATAAGTCACCGTACGGCAAGAGAGTTCTTCCTGATCGGAGCGATACCGTTTTTTTTGAAACGTACCAACCCGGAGAAGACGCGGCGGAAGCTGATGACCTGAACCTCCTGCTTGTAGAGTGGACCTTTGGAACGGAAGAGCTTTGCGGTTATTCAGAAACCATTCGCAAAGTCGAGAGTGATCCGTTTCTGCTGATGCACGCAGAAGATGCGAAAAAGGTGGGCCTGTCGAACGGCGATTTCGTCTCAATCGAGCTGGATGGAGACTCGTTGCAGATTGATTTGAGAGTCTCCCGAACTATGGCTCGCGGGACCGCAGTTCTCCCCAGACATCATAGACTTGAATGGCAAAAAATTGGAGGCCTTGCAGTTCGGCTCAGCCCGAAGCAGATTAAAAGAATGGTCAGGAGCACGGAGCTTGTCGAAAACTGAAAGTAAGCGAACTTCACCAGGATTATGAACCATGCTGATTTTGGGATATGTCCTTTTGGTCGTAAAAATAGGCATCGTCCTCGCAGTGTTGTTGGGCTTTGCGGCCTATTTGATTCTGATCGAGCGAAAACTGCTGGGAAGGTTGCAAATCCGTTTCGGTCCCAACCGAGCGGGTCCTTTCGGCATCTGGCAGCCTATCGCCGACGGCATCAAAATGATTCTCAAAGAGGATATCATACCCGCTGCCGCCGATCGTCTCATTTTTAAGTATGCTCCGGCAGTTGTAGCGACTGTTGCCATTCTTATCTTCGCCGTGGTCCCTTTTGCAGACAGTCTGTCCCTTTGGGGGCGTCAGTTCCCAATGGTAATTTCTAATTTGAATGTGGGTTTGCTGTACGTGTTGGCTCTTTCCTCCATAAGTGTTTATGGAGTTGCACTCGGCGGATGGGCGTCAAATTCCAAGTACAGTTTGCTCGGAGGCATGCGAGGGGCTGCTCAGATGATCAGCTACGAGCTCCCTTTGGGCCTGTCATTGGTCCCGGTGGTCATGTTGGCCCAATCGTTCAGCCTGGTGGACATCGTTAATGCACAAGCTCGCTATCCTTTCATTCTGCTTCAGCCTGTAGCTTTCGTGATCTTTCTGATCAGTTCGGTCGCGGAGGCGAAGCGCTTGCCGTTTGACCTTCCTGAGGCTGAGAATGAACTCAATGCCGGCTACCATACAGAATTCAGCGGCATGCGGTTCGCTCTTTATTTCATTGGAGAATATGTCCACATGATCGTGCTGGGCGCGTTGCTGGCCGTTTTTTTTCTTGGCGGATGGCGCGGACCTATTCTGCCTCCCATTGTATGGTTTCTCATAAAAATGTCGTTGGTCCCATTTTTCCTCATCTGGTCCAGAGCCAGTTTGCCGCGGTTGCGCTATGACCAGTTGATGCATTTTGGCTGGAAATTGCTGATTCCCGTCTCTCTGCTGAACATTGTGATTACCGGCGGGGTGATTTTGTGGATCAAGTCATAAGGGTTTTGAAGATATGCCTGAGAAGAAAGCAAACATTGTCAAAGCGAGCGTCGATGCAGTCCTGGGTTTGGCCGATGCCTACCGGATCACTCTCAAGCATCTGTTTCGCAAACCCATCACCGAGCAGTATCCGGAATTTAGACGCCCGCTGGCGACCCGTGCACGGGCTAGAATCATCTTAACGGTCGATCCCGATGGCGATGAACGCTGTGTTGCATGCTATTTATGCTCGGCTGTTTGTCCGGTCAGCTGTATTTCCATGGAATCTGCTGAACGCGAAGATGGGCGCCGTTATGCCAGATGGTTTCGGATAAATTTTGCTCGCTGCATCTACTGCGGTTTTTGTGAGGAAGCGTGTCCTACTCTGGCAATTCAGCTCACTCCCGACTATGAGCTGTGCAAGCGGGAGATTATGAATTTTGTCTACGAAAAGCAAGACCTGCTGGTCGATCATGGCGGCAAGAATGTCGAATACAACTTCTACCACCACGCCGGGGTGACGGCAATAGGCGATAAAGGAACGCATGTGAATGAGGCTGAACCGGTCGATGTCAAAACTAATATGCCCTAGAGCAAGCAAGGTGAACCTGCGATGACATTATACGGAGGAATTTTTTACGCCATTTCGGCCATCATTTTGATATCTACGGGTGCCGCAATCACCCGTCGCAGTCCTGTTCACTCGGTGGTTTATCTCGTCGTCTCGTTCTTCGGTACCGCTCTGCTTTTCTACTTGCTCGGCGCCCCACTTCTGGCCGCCTTGGAGGTGATCATTTATGCCGGTGCAATTATGGTTTTGTTTCTGTTCATCATCATGACCCTGCAGCCCGGCTCGCAACCCGTTTTGCCGGCAGTTCTCAAGTGGACTTTTCCCATTGTGATGGCGTTCATTTGTTTGGGCCTCGGCGGGCTTTTGATGTTTGTGAATGCGGGTATGGGATCGAAGCTGGTGACAGCAATGGCTTCGCCTTTAAGCTTCGGTCATTTTCTGTTTGAGTATTACTGGTATCCTATAGAGATAGCAAGTCTGCTGCTTTTTGTCGGCCTTGTCGGTGCACTTTATTTGGGCAAAATCGAGGGCAAGTTCCTGGTAAAACGCGATTATGAAAAGAAAATGGGCGGTTCATCGCAGGACTCGGGACCGCCGGGAAAGGAATGATAAGGCATGATCGTTCCCTACGGTCAGGTAATCCTGTTGGCGGGAATATTGTTTTTAATGGGTGCTGTTTGCGCGGTGGCACGGCGAAGTCTGATAATGATTCTTATCGGTGTTGAAATCATGCTGAACGCTGCCGGGATTGCTCTCATCGGAGCATCGCTTTACTGGCAAGCACTTGACGGTCAGGCGTTCGTCATATTCGTCATGGCGGTTGCCGCCACGGAAGTCGCCGTGGGTTTGGCCCTCATTGTGTATTCGCAACGCCGGTCGGGGTCGGTCAATGCGGATAGCTACAATATAATGAAAGGTTAGGCGTGGAAACGATCCTTCTTCTTATCATTGTCTTCCCCCTGGCGGGTGGGTTTTTTCATGCGCTTCTGGGGCGCACTGCCCCCAGACGGCTCATTGAGTTGGTTGCCTGCCTGGCCATAGTTGCGTCCTTCGCAGCGGCGGTTGCAGGCTTCGTAACAGCTTGGGGAAGAAGCTACACATTCACCTTTTTCACGTGGTTTCATGTGGGGTCCTTTAAAGCTTCATTCGATGTATATTATGATTCCCTTGCAGCTGTCATGACCCTTATGGTGACGTTCGTCTCAAGTCTTATCCACATCTATTCGGCCAGCTTCATGCGAGAAGACGAGGATTATGCGCGCTACTTCTGCTATCTGAATCTTTTCGTCTTTTCCATGCTGGTGATCACACTGTCGGACAATATCCTGTTTTTGTTCCTGGGCTGGGAAGGAGTCGGCTTCTGTTCTTATGCTCTCATCGGCTTCTGGTACAGCGACGTGGCGAATGCGACGGCGGGGCGGAAAGCCTTCCTGCTCACAAGGATCGGAGACGTGGCCTTCGGCATCGTCATCGGCCTCTTTTTTGTGCTCTTCGACAACTTCTCGATTTCATATGCCAACGCTCATGCTTCCCAATTAACCACGGGTATGGCTACCTTGGTCGGCCTGCTGCTGCTTTGGTCGGCTGTGGGGAAATCCGCTCAGCTGCCTCTGGTGGTTTGGTTGCCGGATGCCATGGCCGGTCCTACCCCCGTTTCGGCTCTCATTCATGCCGCCACTATGGTCACGGCCGGCGTGTATTTGCTGATGCGGTTGTTTCCGATTGTGACCATGTCCCATGTCACTCTCGTGATAATCACGATTGTGGCCGCCATAACCGCATTTTATGCGGCCTGCTCCGCGCTGGCTCAAAAAGACATTAAGCGTGTGCTCGCCTATTCCACCATCAGTCAAGTCGGCTATATGTTTTTGGGAGTGGGCGCCGGGGACATCATTGGGGGAATGTTTCATCTTTTATCGCATGCCTTTTTCAAGTCCTTGCTGTTTTTGACGGCCGGCTGCATCATTCAAGCGCTTGACGAGGAGCATGATATCTTTCGCATGGGGCAATATGTGCGCCGGCATCTACCGGCCGTTTCCTGGTTCTTCCTGGCCGGCGCCATGGGCTTGGGAGCAGTTCCGCCATCTTCGGGCTACTTTAGTAAAGGGCGGGTGCTATTGGCTACCTTCAATCACCCCGAACTCATCTATAAAATTATGTGGGGTGTGGGAACGGCCACAGCATTCCTGACGACTCTTTATACTTTCCGTTTGTTCTTTCTGGTTTTCTCCGGCGAGCCTCACGAGGGGCCCGTTAAGGACGTCAAATCCATACCCGGCCTGATGCCCTGGATAACCCTGCCTCTGGCTTTCCTCGCTCTGTTTGCCGGTTTTATGAACTTTCCCACCATATGGCATGGTGGAGCGTGGTTGGCTCAATTTCTGGCATCGATACCGGGAGGAGTCCCGGATCTCCACGCGCCTGCCCTGATGGAGTGGAAAATATCCATACTGGATGCCGTTCTTTCTCTAGTCGCGCTGATTCTGGCCTATTTGCTGTACGGCCCCAAAGATATGGCGGGATTCCGCAAACCGGTTGCACTGGGCGAACAATTACACGACTTCCTGTTTTCCGGCTTTTATCTTGATCGCCTGTACTATTCATTCCTGGTCCGTCCCTATGAAGCATTGGCAAAAATCTTATGGGAGGATGTCGACGAGAGCGGGATAGACAACGGTGTGGTTGGCACCAGCCGGATCTTTCCACTCGTTTCGACCGGAATACGACTTTGGACCACGGGGAGACTGTCGACCTACCTTAGTATGCTTTTTTTAGGCCTAACCGTAATACTGGCTATTCTGGTTCTGAGTTTTTCCTAATATAAGGGATGGTGTTAAGCATGGTTTCTTTTCATCTGCTCACCTTGATTATCTTTATACCTTTGGTGGGATGTCTTCTGTCGCTGGTGCTGTGGCGCCATCCAAACCAGGTGCGCTGGGTAAGCCTTATCGTACTGTTAGGCGATATGTTTTTTGCTTTTTTCACCTTTTCTTATTTAGGAACTGCGGCAGGTCCTGGGGGTGCATGGATAGTTGAGGAGCGCATTCCCTGGATTGAATATTTTGGGGTGACCTATAGTCTTTCCTTGGATGGCATCAGCTTAGTCCTTATTCTGATGACGACTTTTCTGGGTGTGCTCTGCGTCCTCATATCCTGGCGCGAGATAACTACGAAGGTCGCATCATTTCATTTCTTTTTGCTTCTGACTCAAACGGGTGTTTTGGGAGTTTTTCTGGCCACCGACCTGTTTTTATTTTATCTGTTCTGGGAAATACAACTCATTCCAGTCTTCTTTCTTATTGGAGTCTGGGGTCATGACAAGGAGCTGCGAATCCATGCTGCCGTCAAGTTTTTCATGTACAGTATGGCGGGCAGCCTCCTGATGCTGATAGCAATCATTGGCCTGTATCTGATCCATGGGTCGCAGACCGGCAATTACACTTTTGCACTTTCCGACCTCATGCAAACGCACATGGATTTGGGTACTGAATCATGGCTCTACGCCGCATTCCTGCTGGCTTTTGCTATCAAAGTGCCGTTGTTTCCGGTCCACACGTGGCTCCCGGATGCCCACACCGAAGCGCCGACCGCGGGCAGTGTGGACCTTGCCGGCCTTCTCTTGAAGACGGGAACCTATGCGATCCTTCGTTTTGCATTTCCGCTATTTCCCAATGCTGCCCAAAGATCAGTGCCAATACTCATAGTGCTGGGATTGATCGGGGTATTTTATGCAGCATGGATTGCCCTGGCGCAAAAAGATTTGAAGCGGTTAGTGGCCTATTCCAGTATCGGCCACATGGGTTTGATCATCATTGCCATTGCTGTATGGAACAATATTACATTGTCGGGCGCGGTTTTGCTCATGGTAAACCACGGTCTGACCACCTCGGCACTGTTCATCATGGTGGGGATGTTGTCTGAAAGGACTCATTCTCGCGAATTCGATGTGTTGGGAGGTGTCTGGAGACAGATGCCGATTTACAGTGGATTTTTCCTGCTGTTTGGACTCGCCACACTCGGGCTTCCGGGGCTCAACAATTTTGTCAGCGAAATATTAATCCTGGTCGGGACTTTTAAGAAATACCCGATTGTTGCGGTTATTGCTTTTTTTAGCTCGGTGTTCGTACTGATTTACGCCTTGCGAATGATTCAGGATGCTCTATTCGGCGAACCACGGGAAGAGCACCAGCTTTGGGATATTACGCCCCGGGAGGCATTGATTCTGATTTCGTTGGCTTTGATTGTTATTTTTCTGGGTTTGCATCCCGATCCGGTGCTCAATCTGCTGAATAATCCGGTGCAGGTGCTGATCGATCAGGCCGGCAGAGTAATGACTGCTCAGGTCATGTGACCTGAGGAAGAAAGAAATTAAGGAGCTCAGGAGAGATAAATGCTGTCAGATTGGATCGTTATCCTCCCTCAAATAATACTCGGAATGGGTGGGTTTTTAATCCTGTGTGTCGGGGCCTTCTGGCGCCGCAGGCCGTCAGGAGTGCTTTTTGGCATGACCCTCCTCTTTGCTTTGGCGAGTTGTATTGTCGGGGTCGTGTTGAAACCACCGGTTGAAACGTTTGTTTCAATGCTGGATGGAAGTGGGTATGCTCGATTTTTTACCGTGCTGTTGACGTTGATCGCCATTATAAGTGTGTTTTTCGCATACCATTACGCAAAACTGAGACAATTCTCCGGCGATGAATTTTATGCTTTGATCATTTTTGCCACCCTTGGCATGCTGTTGACTTCCAGTGCCATCCATTGGGTCGTCTTTTTTCTCGGCTTGGAATTACTTTCCATATCGCTCTATATATTGATAGCGATTCGCAAAGGTGATCAGAGTTCTAATGAGGCGGCGCTGAAGTACTTTATTATGGGCGCTGTGGCCAGCGCGTTTCTTACATTTGGGATTGCCATTCTCTACGCTGTAACCGGCAAAATGAATATCGCTCAGAGCCTCGGGTCTGATGTCGTTGTGTCCAACAGCATGGGAGTGCTGCTCGGTTTTGGTCTGATTCTGGTGGGGATCGGATTTAAGGTTTCTTTGGTGCCTTTTCATCTGTGGACCCCCGATGTTTATCAGGGAACACCGGCACCTATAACCGCATTTCTGTCCACCGGCTCCAAGGTCGCCTTATTTGCGGCGTTTCTGCGCTTTGCCATGGTCGCCTCCGATGGCCTATGGGTCTATTTCATGCCGGTCTTGTGGGTTACTGCAGTACTGACTATGGTTGTGGGGAACGTTACCGCGCTTACCCAAATCCATCTCAAGAGATTGCTTGCCTATTCGTCCATAGCGCATATGGGCTACATGCTGATGGCATTGCTGGCGGTGAAGGTCAACGGAGCCTCTGCCGTTATGTTTTACTCGGCCGTGTATGCTCTGATGGACCTCGGAGCGTTCGGGACGGTGGGGCTCCTTTCCGCTAAAGAAGCAGATATAGATCAGCTGGATAGCTTTGCGGGCTTAGGATATTCACATCCATGGGTCTCCGGTCTTTTGGCCGTCAGTCTTTTTTCTTTGGCCGGCCTTCCGCCGACAGCCGGCTTTGTGGGTAAGTTTGTGGTATTTCGGGCCGCTCTTCAGGCGAACTTTATAATCCTGGCTGTCATTGGTATTCTGACGGCTATTGTCTCTGTTTATTTCTATCTCAAAGTGATTGTAATTCTCTATATGTCCGCCGAAGAAAGTGCTGCAGCACCACCGCGTGCCGGCTTCTGCGGTGACCTGGCATGTGGTGTCGTCCTCGTTCTTCTCTTTTGGTTGGGTATCTTCCCCGCTTCTACCCTTGAAACCATCTCGAAAATCGTTTCTTTGTTTACTGCTTGAGAATTGCCCGAAAAAGCTTATTTATCAAAAGGAGCAGATTTTCGAGGGCTTTCGGACTCAGGTAAGCCGAACTACTCATTGAATGAGTGAACGCAATGGAGACCTACACCAATAAAGAACTCTATCAGATCAGCAAGTATCTAAATCTATTGCCGTTTCTAATCTTTGGCTCGATTGGGGCCCACTTTTTTCCTCCTGCCCTCATCATAACCGGGTTGTTTTGCTATATTTACTCACACAAACTCTCCAAAGCCGGGAAATCATCCAAGCCATGGCTGTGGGGCATTTTTTCTCTCCTTCCGATTGTAGGTTTTATCGCCATTTTTATTTTGGTCCACAGGTCCGTAAACATACTCAGGGAAAACGGGGTGAAAGCCAGTTTTTTGGGGGTTGAGAAATCTGAGCGGGAAGCACTGCTCGAAGAAGGTGATGAATCTTGACACCATCCGCCAGAGGAGGGCGGAACATGTATAAGAGACTTGGCAGAAGCGAAGGTAGAGTCATTGCGTTTGAGTTAAGCTCGGAAGTGACAGAGGAAGATATTGAAGAGATGAATCTTGCCGTCGATGAAGCGGTTACGAAATTTGGCAAGATGCGGGTGCTGTTCGAGCTTGTCAATTTAAAGGTGGATAGCCCAAGTGGCTATTGGGATACGTTCAAGGTTGCCAGAGAACACGGCGATACTATAGAGCGGGTTGCGATTGTTGGTGATAATTCGTGGGAAAGACGCTGGACTCGAATCGGCGGACTGTTGGTTAAATCCGACGTGAAGTATTTTGATGAGGCACAGCTAAAGGCCGCTTGGGATTGGATTCGAGAATAGAGTCAAGTATCGATCACTGCAGGATTTTTCGTAACGCTTCGATCAGCGCACCACATTCGGCTTCTGTACCCACTGTTATACGCAAAAATTGCTCGATCCGTGGGTGCCGGAAGTGACGCACAATGATCGAGCGATCTCTCAATTGCTTGCTCAATTCGCCGGCGTCCTGCCGGGGGTGGCGGACGAAGACAAAATTGGCCGCTGAGGGCAATACTTCGAACCCTAAATTTTCCAGATGCTCCACCAGATTTGTCCGTGTCCGAATGATCCTCTCACGAGTTTCATTAAAGTAAGCCTGGTCGCTGATTGCTGCGATCGCCCCGACAATGGCGAGGCGATCCAGAGGATAAGAGTTGAAGCTGTTTTTTACTCGCTCTAATGCCTCGATCAATGCGGCATCACCGACTGCAAAACCCACTCGTAGACCAGCCAGAGAGCGGGATTTGGAGAGGGTCTGGATCACCAGCAGATTAGGAAAAGCGTCAATTAAGGGAATGGCGGACTCACCGCCGAAATCCACATAGGCCTCATCCACCACTACTACGGATTCATTATTGTTCCGCAGCATTGTTTCTATGGAGGATACGGGCAACAGTCGACCAGTGGGTGCATTGGGGTTGGGGAAGAGGATGCCCCCGTTTGGCTTATTGTAATCTTCAGGGCGAATTTCGAAGGATTCCGTGAGAGGTATCTCTTCGTAATCCACGTCATATAGTCGACAATACACTGGATAGAAGCTGTAGGTGATATCGGGAAACAGCAGCGACATCGGATGGCGCAGCAAGGCCTGGAAAGTATGGGCCAAAATCTCGTCGGAACCGTTGCCAACAAAGACCTGTTCAGGTTTCAGTCCATGCTGCTCAGCTATCGCTTCTTTAAGACGCTCCGCATTGGGATCGGGATACAGGCGGAGGGTATCCGCAGCCTCTTTTCTCAGGGCCTCTAACACTTTCGGTGAAGGGCCGTAGGGATTTTCGTTGGTATTAAGTTTGATCAGATTTAGCAGTTTAGGCTGTTCTCCCGGCACATAAGGGGTGAGCCTGTGAACTGCCGAACTCCAGAAACGACTCATAGCGTATTTTCACTTTCTCTGCCGCACGATGCTCAGTCTGAGAAAAAACAAGACGCAAGCGTGAGCTCATGTGCGTATTTATTCCGGGAGGCCACGAAATGAGTGCGAAAACCCCCCTTTGGGTCAAGCCACACGGCTTCATATCAGTGACACAACTGTCGATCGAAATCAAGTACCAAAGGGGCTGACTCAGACCGGTTGTCGCGATCAATGGGAGCGAAAAGTTATTGAGGAATATGGCGATCTTTGGGCTGCCTGCCGAGGCGGGGCTAAAGTCCTGCACTATGGATTCGCGGACATCCTCCTACGGAATCTGGTTTTCTGCGTTACTACACGCCTTGTATTTGGCGGGTGTCGGATTCAGGATGGCACAGCTATAGCCATAAACCGTCTCTGCATTAAACGCAGAGGGACCGTTGACATCATAGAAATCCGAGTAGGCCTTCCGGATGGTCCCATCAGTCTTTATGCCGTTAGCGAGCTTCTCAACGGTTGCAGCATTGAGGCTCGGCAATTTGTAGGCTTTCTGGAAGTCGTATTCCAGGTCCCAATTCGGGACGGCAGCACTGCCTAATTCTAGATAGGTGCTCAGATTCGTCAGAAAGAACGTCCGATAGTTTTTCAGCCTACCAGAGTCGCAATCGTAATCGTAAATCTGGTATGCCGGGTTGTTGCCAAAGACAGGACTGACGCTGGGTGCTATCTTCATGAGCAGTGACGCTTTGCCGTCAAGTCGGATGATGCGGAAGTCGTCCATGTGGGTATGGCCGGCAAAAACAATTTGAATAGTCGATCCGTAACGCTCGACCAGCTGGGCGAAGCGACTGGCTAGCGCCTGCTGCCAGTAAGTGACGGGCCCAGCGTAGTTATCTTGTTTCGCGTTAGAAGAAACGAAGTTGTTAACGCCTGCAGGGATATGCAGCAGCAGCCACACCTTTTCACCTGCTGCGCTGGAATCGGCCAGCACTGTTTCGAGCCAGGCCAGTTGATCAAGTGCTGGAGTCTGAGTAGCCGCACCGCAGGCATTGTCGTATCGGTTCGACCAGTAAACATTGTCAAAGACGATGACACGATGGTGCCTCATGCTCGGGATTCGCATCGTATAGTGACTGTGGTCTGAAAAGCTTTTGCGAAATGCGGACAGGTTAATGCTGTCCCCGAGCAGTGGAGCCCAGGCGTTAGCAAACATTGACAGAAATGGTCCTTGCGGCGTGATCATGTAGTCACCGCAGTAGGAATCGTTGTTGCCCAAAGTTGCAACGACCGGCGTTTGCGGCCACCGTTGACGGAATTGCCGAGCGAGAAATTGGATCGTCTTGGTCTTGAAACTTCGGTATGCAGCGGGGTCACTGAGATGCGAATGCTTAGCCATGGAGTCATACTTTTTTTGCCAGTTGTGAGCAGTAGAATCGCCGGGGTAGATTATGAAATCTGGGTCGGGAATGCGTTTTAAGGCATCATCCAGAGTGCTTTTGAGCAAGGAGTAGTCGGTGTCCTGCCCGTATCGGCTGAATTGCAGGTTCCGTGAGGAAGCAAGGATTTGCTTCCACTGCTCGACCGGTTGGTCGGCAAGTTTTTCGAACAGGCTCGGATCATGGAAGGGGTCGAAATGAATGTCCGAGATCAGGAGAAAGCGGCCCGATTTGGCTTGGCCAATAGCCGGAGTGAGCACATGCGAGGCAGTCAGCAAAATCGAGATGGCGATAAACATGGTTTTGCTCAACATAGTTCCTCCCTCAATCGACCTTCAGACAATTCCGTTGCCACAAGTCAAGTGTGAATGTCCCCCACCTTAGTATCCTTGCTACTTTTTGTTGCAGTCGAGCTAGCCACTATCTAATATCAACACTCCCATGCCACACCTAAACAGGTTGATTTTTCTTCTATGCTCA
>Ga0210088_1000056_pt1 | contig 22934 bp, 19 predicted proteins | sample RushMan_CattailN_6_FD_185557 | JGI IMG/M metagenome (GOLD analysis project Ga0210088, IMG submission 185557) | Wetland microbial communities from San Francisco Bay, California, USA, that impact long-term carbon sequestration -... | ecosystem: Environmental > Aquatic > Marine > Wetlands ... | reverse complement strand
TTGGACACACATGACCCCGTGGGTATTGAAAGTCCCCCTTTCGCAAAGGGGGATTTAGGGGGATTTTAAATAAGAATCAGCAGGTTGAAAAATCCCCCCTAACCCCCCTAGGAAAAGGGGGGGACCAAATCGCTGACTCCCCGTTGTTGTTGGCAAATTGTAATGCCAATGAAAACAGATACTTTTCAAAAGCACGGGGTCATCTGTCTCTAACTGTGAGCATAAAGGACGGAGGGGTTTATGTTCGCCGGGAGAGAGTTATAATTCAACACTAATTCGCTGAGGATATGGAGGTATCATTTTGATTTGGGTCACTGTGAGTCTTGCTGCCGGAACAATGGTTGGGATGGCAGTGGCAATGTCATATGTTTTGGGCTGGGCCAATCGTGCCTTTTATGTGGAGGTCGATAATCGGGTGGAAGCGGTTATCGATGCACTTCCTGGTGCGAATTGCGGCGGTTGCGGTTATGTCGGCTGCAGCGATTATGCGGAAGCTGTTGTAGCCGGAAATGCGCCGGTCAGCAAATGCACGGTAGGGGGGGATAGTTGCGCTGCGGCCCTGGCTGACATCATGGGTGTGGAAATCGCTCAGTCCTGGCCTTACCGTCCCATTGTGCATTGCGGTGCGCATTATGACGATCGGCTGGATCGTTCCGAATATCGCGGTGAGCAAAAGTGCTCTGCTGCCAACTTGATTGCAGGTGTTCAGGGATGTACCTATGGTTGCCTTGGTTTCGGAGATTGCGAGCGCGCCTGTGAGTTTGATGCGATCCATGTCATGGCTGGGTTGGCGACTGTGGATTATGAGAAATGCGTTGGCTGCGGCGCTTGCGCCAAAGCGTGCCCCAGAAATATCATCACCATGATCCCGTTTAAATACGAGCGGATGCTCGCGGTAACATGTTCCAATAAAGACGTTGGTGACGAAGTCAAGATTGTCTGTAAAGTTGGATGCATCGGCTGCAGAGCCTGCTCCCGGTTCTGCAGCTTGTTTCATATGGAAGAGAATCTTCCTGCCATCGACTATGACAACTACTGCGGCGATTTTATGGATGAGCTTGCCAAGGCAGTGAAGAAGTGTCCCAGAAAAGGGCTTGTTTTGATGGGCAAGCCGTCCCACAGAGATCTGGAAGCCGTTGCGGATCACATGCTGCCGCGCGTGATCGAGGCGGATTTTAAGACAACGGTAGATGATACCGAGTGGTGGGGTTGATGTTTTTTCGCTACAAATAGCAAGCGCGCAACTTCGGTCTCACAAATCCTTCTTATGCACAATGAAGCGCTTTTTGAAACCGCTGGAAATCGAAACCTGTAATTTGCCGTCGCCGCCCTGAAAAATGACTGCCCCTTCTACTCCGGGTAAGCTTTCAACTAAGTCCAGACCTTTTTCCGGTCCCAACACGAACACCCCGGTAGCCAGAGCGTCTGCCTGCGTTGCGTTGTTTGCCCGGATGGTAACGCTTACGGATCCCGTGGCTGGCATTCCGGTTGTCGGATCGAGGATGTGGCAGTATCTTCTGCCGTCTTTTATGAAAAAACGCTCATAGTCTCCCGAGGTGGCAATCGCTTCGTTTTCGATGTCGAATGCGCAAACCAGCCGATCGAGCTCACGTGGATGTTGAACTCCCATGCGCCAGTTCTTTCCGTCCGGTTTTTTGCCCACTGCGTAGAGATCCCCGCCGGCATTGACCAGGGCACACTTCACACCGGCCGCTTTGATTATTTGAATAGCCCGGTCGACGGCGTAGCCCTTGGCAATCCCCCCTAGATCCAAAGCCATGTTCGGCTGACTGAATTCAACCGTTTTCTCCTTTGCGTCGAGCCTGATCTTATCTGTTCCCACCGACCTGAGTGCAGCGGTGATTTTTTGCGGGCTCGGCAGTATGATTTCTTTTTTGTAGAAAGGCCATAGCTTCATGAGAGGTCCCACGCTAATGTCAAAGGCGCCGTGAGTTATTTCATTGTACTTTACCGATTCTTGCAGAAGATCAAACAGTTCATCGGATACCTTGACCGGATGACCAAAAGCTTGTGCGTTGATTTTGGAGATCTCGCTGCCTTCCCGGTACTGGCTCATCATGTTTTCAATTCTTGCCATCTCCTCGAAAGCTTTTTGCAAAACAATCAGGGCCTGTGGTTCTTCCGTGTGGCAGATGGAAACTTCCACAATGGTTCCCATCAAAGGGCGAGCATCTCGGTAGAGTTTTTCGCCGCTCGAGCATCCTGCAATTAATAGTGGAATGAGTATGCCAGAAATCATCGAGGTTCCGGCAGCATTGAGCTTAAACATGTCTTTCCCTGATATTAGTGACTCGAAAAAACGAGCTGCGCGTTCTGCGCGGGTTCTTTTTGACTGGTTGGTTCTCCTCGCGGGTTGTCCTTTTCATGAACCGCCGGGCTATGGTATTCGCATTTCAACAGACTGCATAGTGGTTTCGACATAGACAACGATTCACGAGGAACACTCAAGTTGGAAACTTGAGATAACAAGGCAATGCGCATTCAATCAAAATCGCACCTAAACTTGGCGATTCTTTTTAGGCAAGCCAGAATCGTCATGTCTGCAAAAGCAGGGATCCAGAAATCCTCACCCCTGGATGCCGGTTGAAGATGCCGCCCCAACGGTGCTTCGTCGAGATGACGCGGGGTTACTTATGAAATCGCTAATTTTTGGTTATACTAATCGGGAATCAACGACAATTCCTTGAAAATGTGGATGATCGCAGTGAAATATTTTCGGACCAATCTTAATGGGGTGGAGGCAGAGCTAGTCCCTGCGGCCGGCCGCTTTCGGTTGGTATTTGCAGCCTTTTTCGCATTTCTTTTCGCAGGCTTATTTTGCGGTTGCAGCACGCTGGCTTTGAATCCTAAGGGCGCCAAAATCGTTCCCGGCTATGAGATCCCGATCGTTCAGGGGAGTGAGCAGAACGGCCATTACGAGAGCCGGGATTTATTTGTTTACTACCACTATCTTCGAACCGGTGATGCCATGCAAATCGGAGGCAATATTCGATTCGCCAGCCATATCCAATTGAACTTCACGATTGTCCAATATTTCAATCTCCAACTGCTTGTGGCGGATGCAGACGGCGTCATTTTGGCCACTAGAAACATTGCAGGAGCCAGTTTTCGGGGAACGGACGTCGAACTCCGCTTTGGCGACTCATTCAGCTTGCCTCCTGGAGCCAGTCTTATGGCTTTTGCCTACACCGGTCGAGCGACTGAGGGAGGGGGTTCTTTTGGCCGGCGTCGGTTTGGCGATGATGGAGTGGAAACTGATTTTTGGGAATACCCCGTTAGAAGGCAGTAACTCCGCCCGGCGATTCGTGTCCGTTGTTTCAGAAAGAGCATTTCAGTGCACGCCTGGAGCAAAACTTTCTTCCCCTCGTTCAATCTTTTGGTCAGAATAAAGTGGTGCTGGTCGGGATGGAAACCCATGTGTGCGTATTGGAGACCGGGCTGGATCTGATCAAGGCAGGCTATCAGGTGCATTTGGTGGCCGATGCCGTGGCATCCAGGTCCACTGAAAATCGCGATATCCCCATTGAGCTTTTCCGGCAAGCCGGTGCGGTGATTACATCAACCGAAATTGTCATCTTCCAGTGGGCTCGCCGCGCCAATACGGAGGAGTTTCGGAAGATACTGCCGATTGTGAAATGATTGAGAGCATGGGATTAATTGATAAAGGATCAGCGTAGGGTACCCCGCGCTGATCCTTTAATAGAAGCTACTCGTAAAATCTAGCCTGGACACTCACCAGCACCATCTGGAGCGCCATTTCCTTCACCTCCGCCAGGTGCATCACCGGTGCCAGCTCCGTGACCACTTGCACCATCTCCATCTCCAGGACCATTTCCGTTTCCGGCGAGCATGAATTTGCCATCTAGACTAATGACTTGGGAACTCTGACAATTTCTTTTTTGGGTCTTTGTTCTAGTTTGGGATTTTTTGCTAACTTGGGCAAAAGCCAACGAAGTTGCACATACTAAAACGACCAAGACCATCAGAACCGACTTTAACATTTGCTTCATAGGAAACTCTCCTCTCAAATTTAGTGTGTCATTAACAAGTCTTGCACTGTAAGGATAAACTCTTCTACAAAACCAAAGAAAACCTGCTCAAAATCACCTCCCTCCTGTTCGATTTAATCGACTCATTGAAGCTTCAATAAGGTTTTCGGTCAGGGCCAAAAAAAATCCGCTTCCGAAACGGGAGCGGACGCAGTGCGCAACAATACATTGCCTCACCTGGCAACCCCGCTGTCCTATTAACAGGACCGGTGGCTTTGCGTCCCATCCTTTCGGATAGTTTGCCCTTCAGTAAAGCTCCAACTGAGAACGTTTATACTTGTAGTACACACCAGGAGAGCAAAAGGTCACAAAGAATTTTGCTTTATTTCATTTTTTTCGAGTAAGCGCAGCTTCACGGAATAAATCGACCATTATCCCAAGAGGTCATTTCCGCATGCTTCTGACGGGAATGCATTGCGAAAACCTTGTATGAAACTTCGTTAAGTTCTGTGCTTTTGCACTTTCTGTTTCTAAACCACGAAGACCACGAAGGGGAATCTATTTAATCCTTCTTTTCTTCGTGTTGCTTCGTGCACTTCGTGGTTGTAATAAAATCAAAAAGTTACGAGAAAATAAAAAGCCAGGAGGGAAATCCCGCCTGGCTTACATCAGTCATGGATCGTTGCGTTTCGCTCAACTTAACGCAACGTATCTACGCAACGACTTTGTCTCTCATTGTTGCTTCAAAATTTAACCGCGGCCTCCGCCACCGCCTCCACCGCCGGAGCCGCCACCACCTCCGGCACCTCCTCCACCTCCGCCACCAGCTCCTCCACCTCCGCCGGAACCGCCGCCACCTCCACCACCAGAGCCGTCGCCGTCGCCCCCGGAACCACCAGAGCCGCCGCCAGCACCTCCGCCGCCGGAGCCACCTCCGGAACCGCCATCACCTCCAGATCCCCCTCCGTCACCACCAGGTCCGCCGCCGCTACCGCCCGATGCTCCGGGACCACCATGGCCGCCGCTGTTGCCCATACCGCCTCTTTGTCCAGCCTGGGAACTCTTGCCGCTTCGTCCCTGACCAATCTGTGCCTGACTCCTGGTCTGTCTGGGGCCGAAGCCCGATAGATCCTCATCCGTTATGCCCAAACGCGCCCTGAACTGATTCTGAGATTCATTGCGCTCCATGGTGCTCACGGCAGCGGTTGCAATTTTGCCCTCGGGAACGCCTTTAGCTTTGGCTGCGGCAATCGATCGCACGAAATCGTTTTTTTCCGAGGAAAAATAGTTTTGCTTCAAGCCCGTCATGGCGATTTGACCGGCCATGGCAGGATCGAATTGCAATTGGTCCAGTGCCGCCATTACTTCTGCCGCACGCGTGACTTCGGGCAAAGAAAGATTGGGGGCTTCATGTGCAAGGGTTTCCAGGTTTTTTCTAGAAAGGCCGCAGTTTAAGGTTTCGGTCAATCGGACCATATATTCATCAGAGTATGGGGCTACTTGATTTCTTTCTCTCAAATTCCGGGCAACCGACTTGGCGAAGCGGTAATCATCCAACTTTCTTTCCAAAACTTGCTCAATCCGAGGGCCGGGCACATTCTTGGCCAGTCCCTCTTCTATTTTACTCACAAACGGTTCGATGGGGAGTTGCTCCTGTTTTGCTTGAGTCATCACATGCAGGTAGTTGGCTGTTTCTGCCGGATCAATCTGTTTTTCGTAGGCCATCGTCACAATCCGATTTATCTCGCCCTCTGGTACACCGGCAGTCTGCGCATTGTGAACCGCGCTTTTCAGGCTTCCCACGGTGTTCGCGGCCCAAAGATTTTCAGCGATAAACGCGACGCTCATAACGAGCGCTGCGAAAAGCAATATTTTAGATAGCCTGGTCATTTTTTGTCCCCAAAATCAATACGGCATTCCGGTTGCCGAAACCGTCGTTTTGATAAAGACTTGCGTGAGGGTCGGGAATAATCTCCTTATCATCCACAAGAAAAGCGTATTCGTAACGTCCCTCCGGAAGTTCCAGAGTGATGGTCCATCTATGGTGTTCGGCGTCATGCATTTCGAAACCCTGTGGACGCCATTGATTAAACGAACCGACAACAGCAACCGATTGGGCGCTGGGCAGGGTCAAGGTGAAAACAACCGGTACGCGATGGTCTTGAGATTGCGCCGACCGGGATTGCTGCCTCCCCGGCAAATGGGTCAACATCAATGTTGTGCAAACGACCAGCAGTGCCGCGGAAACAGCGATTTGCAACGGACTAAAAGTGATCGAGCGGGGTGCCCTTGCCCAGTTGTAGAAACGCTGATACCAAGGGAGTTTTGGTTTCTGGATCGCGCCCATTACCGAAGACAGCAGGCTTGCAGGAACTTCCAGGTCGGGCAATTCTTTGATCGCACAGACCATCTCCTGCAGTTCCTCATCCAAAAGAAGGTCGTCAGTTTCGCCGAAGCTGGTTGTAATGCCCTTTAAATCTTTGTCACGCGTTTTTTCCATAACATCCCCGGATAGGATAAACTTTTTCGTTTTTATTTTCTGCCGCGGTCAAAATCTCCCGCAGTTTGTTAAGACCTCTGTGTACCCGCATCTTCGCTCCGCTGATTGAAATTTCAAGAGCACCGGCTACTTCTTCCATTGATAGTTCTTCGCGGTACCTCAGTATGATCGCTTCTCGATAATCCGCCGGAAGCTGCAGTAATGCTTCATGAAGCACATTAAAGTCCAAACGAGTACACATGAGTTCTTCTTGCTGCTGAGGGTAGTCGAGCCCGGAACATCCCTCCCATTCATCAATGTAGGTGCTTTGCGCTCCTTTTTTATTGTCTCTAAAAAGATTCCTGGCCAGGTTCATGGCAATCGTATAAAGCCATGGAAAGAATTTTTTGTCTGATTGAAAACGATCCAATTGTTGATATGCCTTGATGAATGCATCTTGGGCCAGGTCCAATGCGTCTGCCTGAGAACCGGTCATGCGGTACATGAGGTTGAAGATCGGCTTCTCATAGCGTTTGACTAAGGTGCCGTAGGCATTGACATCTCCAGCCAGAACGGCGGAAATGCAAGTTTGGTCGTCAAGATGATTCATTAATTTGTTCGATTCTCCACTTTTTCTCTTCAACTACATATACACAGTTCAGATCAATTTCGTCACATGCTTGGCACAAAAATGATTCCAAATAGTACCGACCGCGAAATTCCTTCTGCAAAAGATACGACCATAGCAGGTTTAGTCGTTGCCGCATTAGTCAACAATCAAAATGCTATTTTCTCCTCCAAAGCCATTCGATTCATGTAAAAGTGCGCCCGGATCTTGGCGCCACTTTCGGCCGTCTACCAGAAACAGATACTGATAGCGCCCCGGCGTTAACTCTATCTGAACAGACCAGGTATTTCCGTTTTTTTTCATACAGCTGGAATTCTCGGACCAGCCGTTGAAATTCCCTGCCAAGCAGACACTTCGAGCGCTATGATCAATGTAAACGAACTGAACATCGGCAGAATGGTGCTGCTCTATGCTCATTCCACCTTGGCTGGCGCACCCAACAAAGTAACAGGCCAGGATGGCAAGCAAAAATGTATGGAAAACTATCTCAAGAAAAGAATTACCATGGCGAGATTTTCGTCCGCGTCTCATATATCGACCCTTAAGTCATTAGAACCACCCTAATTTCGATCCTTCATGGCACTCAACAAATCGTCTATCAAAGGATGCATGGAAGTTACTTTTGAGTAACCTTTTCCAGCAGACGGCGGTAGTAGGCGTAATCTTCGAATGCCACGTCCTCGCGCACCCTGCCGTCAGCTAATGGAACATAACCGCCGTCTGCAATCAAGGGCGGTACTTTTTCCTCAACCTCACGCCTTATCGCATCTTTTCCCAGCCGCAGCGCATCAAGGTCGATGCCGCCAATCAAGCGTAAGTCGCGACCAAACTCGGTGCGCAGATCGCGATAATCCATCGCTTCAATGTTTACCTCGCAAGCCCACAGGCAGTTGAAGCCCCATCTGAGTATGCTCGGGATGAGCAGTCTTGCATTGGCGTAAGTCCGAAAAATTGTCGTCTCAACTCCATGTTGCTTGAGCACATCCAGAAGAGGTTGATAGTGTTTCAGGGCGAACTCTTCATACATTTTTGGCGATACGAGGGGTCGGTCGTTTCCCCCGATGGGTTCGCTGAAAATGGCGGCATCAACCTCAACGTGCTGTAATAAGCGATCAGCGAGTGCGGCCGCAAAGTCGCTTTGAATGGTCATTGATTCATGCACAAACCGGGGATCTTCCACAAGCAGCAGCATCACCTCTGTGAACCTGCTCCAGTCATAAACCCCAAGGCTGAGAAAAAGGCCTCGATGAACGCGCAGCATGAGTACATAATCACGCTCGCGTCCAGCGCGCAGGTGTTCCGACCAATCTGTCGGCAGTCTTCCTGAATCATAAGGGTTGAGCCGTTTTCGAAGCTTATCCAATTGGGATATGGAAACGGGCCAATTTTTGGGCCTTGGCTTAGGGTCCAGATCCGGCTCAATCTCCTCCATGCGGTCGCAATGAAACATTTGGGAAAGGTCCGAACCGCGCGGCAAGCCTTGCCTGTACCATGCCCGCAGTACTTCGTCTCGTATGCCCTCTTCGAAATAAGGCACCCGGTCCGGTGACCCATAACACATCGTTTGTCGAAATCGTTCGCGACTGTTCATCCCAGTTTCCTATCGAATCAGCAGCTAAGCTGGATAGTCAAATTTGTTTCCACAGGCCCGCAATCCAGCGGGGTGAACTCCAAACCTCGACGTTATTGACCATATGGTTATAATCGCATTATCGAAGGTAAATTTGAACCCAAAAACCAGGAGTTGGCCAAAAAACAACGCGGAGCAATGATTGCTTAACGACAACGGAGGTAATGCGAGTCCTTGGCTCCGTTTTTTCGACATACGTAAATCAAGACGGGTGTTCCGCGCAAAGACTATTTCAGGGAGGATGAAAACAAAATCTTATGGAATTTTTCAGAGTAGCAGACGTTGAAGCCTCCGAGGAAGGGCTGCAACAAAAGGTGAACATCGAAAACATGCCGGATTTATGCGATTCGATACCATCAATTCTGGAGTGTTCGGGAAATGAGGGAAAGATTTTCTGTTTGTGGGGGCAATTTGATGTCCGCAGGGAGCTCATAAACGGTGGAGTGCGTTTCACCATGCCCGGCTGCCCCAATGCCCTCGCCTGGACGGTCACTACCGGCTATCCACCGGCGCCGAACAAGGTTGTGATCCACTGCACGATAAGCCGCGTAGAAATCGACGCCGAGTTCAAAGAATCTTTCGATACCTTCCTCGATGATTGGAAAGAAGGCGTTGAGAAAACCTTGAGTGGCGATGCAACATCTCAGGGTGAAAAATCCAGAAAAGCGCAGTTACCAATGTTATGATTTTTGAGGTCCCGGAATCTCAGGTATTCAGCACCTGCCAGGTCTGCCTGGCAATTTCCAGTTCTTCGTTGGTGGGCACAAGCAAAATATGAATGCGGCTGTCGATGGTCTGGATTTCACAGATTTTACCATTAGCGCTGGCATTTTTGATGGGATCTACCAGGGCGCCAAATATTTTGCCGCTCTCTAATCCTTGGAAGGCAAGTTGTCGTACCAAGGGGGAATTTTCGCCGATTCCACCCGTAAAGACCACGGCATCAACTGAACCCAAAACGGCTGCGTAAGCGCCGATGTATTTTTTGATGCGATAGACAAAAGCGAGTACCGCCGATTTGGCGCGTTCATTACCGTTTTCCATAGCGTGCAGAATATCCCGCAAATCACTACTCCCGATCTCCGCTAGGCCCAGAAGTCCGCTTTGCGTGTTGAGCAATCTGTTGATCTCATCATGATTGAGATTCATGTATTCCATTAGATAGAAAACAATTGCGGGATCGAGGTCACCGCAGCGGGTTCCCATGATGAGGCCTTCCAAAGGTGTGAAACCCATGCTGGTATCGATACTTTTCCCTCCGTCCACGGCTGTTACACTGCATCCGTTGCCGAGATGACAGGTGATGATTTTAGTATCGGACAAGGACCTTTGTAGAAATTTGGCAGCCTCGGTGCTCACATACTTGTGGCTGACTCCATGGAAACCGTATCGCCTTATTTTGTTCTCCCGATAAAGCTTATATGGGATTCCATAAAGATATGCGTGTTCAGGAATGGTTGCATGAAAAGCAGTGTCGAAAACCGCCACTTGCGGTGCGTGGGGAAAATGCTCCTCACATGCCTCTATCCCTTTAAGATTAGGGGGATTGTGCAGAGGCGCCAGTTCAAAACATTCTGTGATGACCTGTTTCACCTCGTCATTAATGATGACCGGTTGGGTGATCTTTTCGCCGCCGTGTACTACTCTGTGACCGACAGCCCCGATTTCATGGACGTCCCCAATCACACCATGCCGCTCATCAATAAGGTGATTGGTGATTAATCCGACGGCGGCTCTCGTATCCTTAACCTGCACTTCCTTTTCAACTGTCGCCTGATCAGACTTTTTGTATTTCAATCCAGTACCGGCCAGACCGATACGCTCAACTATACCCGTCGCCAGAACTTTGTATTCCTCTATATCGAACAACGTGAATTTGACCGACGAACTTCCGGCGTTGATAACTAGAATCTTCATAGATGACTCCTTGGCTTTTGTTTGTCGAGTATCTCAACATTTTCAAAACTATTCTTTCCAGAAGCCTTATGCAAACTAAAGTCGCTCTTCCCAAACTGGGTGCCATTGATATCTACAATTATGTGCCTATTTTAAAAAAATAAGTTGTTCGCTGAATGAAATGTATGGGCTGGTTCTGGAGTTACCCGCTGCTTCCAAGGAATTGAGTCGTGCGGGGGAGGACTGGGAAGCTTCCCGATAATGTTTCCCTGGTCGTTTCAAATCACGCCTCGGCGTGGCAAGAAACCCGCAAATCAAGTGCTTATGTGGGCAGCATTTCCGGCCTTCAGTTCGAAATGATAGTTCTTGGACCTCCTCTAAAAAAGGTTTTTCCCGGTGCTAAAAACGCTTGTTTTATCTATTTTATGCGTTGGCGTGCCTTCAAAATCCATGAGATTAGGACAACTAAGGATTACGGATGCGTGACCAAGATCAACCAACAGAGCAACCCATTGATGCATTGGCGCGAGTGCGAGAAGAACTGTCTCGAATCAAGCAACAGCAGCAACTTGAACTGAGGCAGACCGAGATGCGACTGAAGAAAATTCAGGATGAGCTAGAGATCCTTGTTACGGAGCGCACTGCCGAGTTGGTTTCCGCCAACAAGGCGCTGCATGCTGAGATCGCCGAACGCGAGCGCGCCGAGAAGGCCCTCAGGGTAAGCGAGGCGCGCTACCGTGCTATTCTTGAGGATCAGACCGAACTCGTCTCGAGGTTCCTCCAAGATGGAACGCTTACCTTTGTTAATGAGGCGTATTGCAGTTATTTCAGCGAGAGTCGGGAGGAGCTAATCGGTCACAAGTTCTGGCATCATCTTCCGAAACGGGATCAGGAAAGATTCAAGCAGCATTTGTCAAAGATGGGCAATGAGAATCCTGTGGCAGCCATCGAACATGAGGTTTTGCTCCCTCATGGTGAAGCCCGCTGGGTGCAGTGGACCGACCGTGCCATACTGAATGAGGAAGGACAGGTTGTTGAGCTGCAAGCCGTGGGCAGAGACATTACAGAACAAAAAAGAGCAAACCAGGCCTTGCAGCATTCAGAGCATTTCCTCAAAACCATCATTGCAAGCGTCCATGAGGGCGTCATTGTGTATGACCGGGAATTTCGCTATCTGCTTTGGAACAGGTTTATGGAGAGTCTGACAGGAATGCCCAAAGAAGCGGTGCTGGGGAAAAATGCACTCGACCTGTTCCCCCATTTACGCGACGAGCGGGTCCTCCAATTGCTTGAACGAGCCAAGCAAGGAGAGACAGTATTCTCTGGAGATATACGGTATGTGGTCGAAGCCAACGGAAAATCGGGTTGGGTAACAGCGACCTACAGTCCGCATCGAGATATCACTGGAGAGATCGCCGGGGTGGTTGCCATTGTTCACGACATCACCGAGAGAAAGCGAGTCGAGGAGGAAATATACAAAAGGGCTCAGATAATAGACCAGACTCATGATTCGGTCATATCGACGGATCTCGATGGATGTATAAAGAGTTGGAATCAAGGTGCGGAGAGACTTTACGGATATGGTGCAGAAGAGGTTCTGGGCAGGCATGTAGCGTTAATTTATGCCGCAGAACAGGGGGGCCCATTCTTGCAAGAGAATGTTCTCAATCCCCTCAAGGAAAAGGGAAGTCATACGGTTGAAGTCAAGGTGCGCAAGAAATCTGGTGAGATTAGAGATGTTCTTCTGTCACTGGCAATGATAAAAAATGAGCGCGGAGAACCTGTGGAGATGGCCGGCTACGGGACAGACATTACAGAGCGCAAGAAGTCTGAAGAAGCTATCAGAAAATCGAGAGAGGAACTGCGATATCTTTCATCACGACTTCTATCTGCACAGGAGGAAGAACGAAAGAGGATTGCGGCGGAACTTCATGATAGCATAGGCCAGACCCTGGTGACCTTGAAAGTAGGGCTGCGCAATGCTCTTAAGGATATGAGCAAAGGCAAGATGCAAGATGCTTCCGATCTCTTGATGCAACTAATACCGGAAATACGAAAAGCCATTGAAGAAACCCGCTCGATTTGCACGGGACTGAGACCTACCGTGTTGGACAATCTTGGGATCATCCCGACGATCCACTGGCTTACGGAGATTTTACGGGAGGTGCACCCAGATCGAAATATACGGGTCGAAATGGATATTGAAGAGGGCGACGTGCCCGAAACTATAAAGATTATAATCTTCCGAATCATTCAAGAGGCGTTGAATAATGTAGCTAAACACAGCCGCGCCACGCTGGTCGATCTAGCTCTTTCAAAGAAAAGCGGGCGAATATATTTAAACGTCCGGGACAATGGCATTGGGTTTGATATGGCGGCTGGTTCCAAGGACGTCAAGAGTTTTGGTATGGGGCTGGCCAGCATAAAAGAGAGAGCAGAGCTTTCCGGAGGGGCATTTTCCATAGAATCTGCCGTAAGTGCGGGAACAAAGATCCTTGTATCATGGCCGGCTAGAGATTGAATGGTCGCCATGACGGCAACTGAGGTGCCTTGCGTCCCGTCATTAGTCCATGCGTATGTTCTTGCGGAGCTGGGTGGCGGTCTGGTGGGCCTGCCGCAGCGGTTCCGGAATGCGAAATCGTCCCAAGCAGCGTTCTACCAGCTTTCTGGAGCTTTCCAAATCGGCCAGATGCCCCGGGGAGATATAAATGGGTTTGACTCCGTTGCGGGAACAGAAAACGTACCCTACGATATCGTCATCCAACGAAAGGGGTGTGTAGTTGCCACGTTGCAGTTCAAGTGGATCGTGTTTTCCACAGAGCCTGCTTTTGGCGCAACCGACTGTTGGAATATCTAAACACAGCCCCACGTGTGAGGCCAGTCCCAGTCTTCGGGGATGGGCAATGCCCTGACCGTCGCACAAAAAGACCTCGGGAAGCCTTTGGAGCAGGCGATATGCCTCCAGCAACGGCGGTATCTCACGAAAAGAGAGCAATCCCGGCACGTAGGGGAAACCGATGGGTGAGATCGCATGAACGGTCTCGAGTCGCTCCAAAGATGGCCAGTGGAACGTCAATACCACGACCACCAGCCGATCCACCGACTTCAAGTAGCTAATGTCGGATGCCCCCAGCACTTCGAAATCTTTGGGAATGGGTTTGAGTTCTATTTGTTCCGCGAGATCCCGCTGGAGTTTCACAGCTTCCTTGGGAGTCACGTTCCAGTCATGAGGGCAGGGCATTATCAGTTTCTTTAGCTGCAGCGGGAAAAGCCGCAAGATCGACAGACGATGCAGCCGCCTTCGTGTTCTACCGAAGCACCGCAATCAGGGCATGCGCCCATCTCATCCAGAACTGACGCAATGTTGGTCTGTGCTTGATGATTCAATACCTTGGCGATGGCATCCGAGCAGGAGACGACCTGTTCTCCATTGCGCCAAACGGGTGATGGGCACCTAATTCCCATGAGCTGTTTGATGATGGATTCAGCTTTCACTCCGGAACGGAGCGCCAAGGAAATCAAGCGGCTGGTTGCTTCAATCTGGGAATATGCGCATCCGCCGGCTTTACCCATCTGGGCGAACACTTCACAGAACCCATACTCGTCGGTGTTAATGGTCACGTAGAGCTTTCCGCAGCCGGTGTTAATCCGTTCTGTTACACCTACCGTCTTATCCGGCCTTGGGCGGGGTTCCACCTGAGGATACTGGGTCTTGCGTTGAATATTGAGCACCTGCACTTCCCGGCTTCCGTCCCGGTAGATGGTCAAACCCTTGCAACCTAAGTTATAAGCCGACAGGTAGGCGTTTCGGACTTCCTCCGGAGTTGCCTTAAAAGGAAAATTGATCGTCTTGCTGACCGCATTGTCCGTATATTTTTGAAAGGCTGCCTGGATCCGGATATGCCATTCCGGGCTGACGTCATGAGCGACCACAAATACCTGTCGTACATCTTCGGGGATTTCCATAAAGTGTTTGAGGCTTCCTCGTTCGGCAATGCGTTTCATCAATTCATCGGAATAAAAACCGCGTTCTTTTGCGACTTGCTGAAAGAGAGGATGGACTTCGAGCAATTCCTGACCATCTAAAACCTTGCGTATAAAGCTGATGGCAAATACCGGTTCTATACCACTGGAGCAGTTTGCAATGATACTTATGGTGCCGGTGGGAGCGATCGTCGTGGTGGTTGCATTGCGCATGTTAGGCGTGCCCGGATGGTCATAAATCGAGTCGGGATAATTGGGGAAATTCCCTCGCTTTTCTGCAAGAGCGGCGGACGCTGCCTTGGATTCTTTCTGAATGAATTCCATCACCTGCTCGGCGGTTTCAATCGCTTGTTCCGAATTGTACGGAATTCCCAATGCGATCAGCATGTCGGCAAATCCCATGACTCCCAAGCCGATTTTGCGGTTGGCTAAAGTTATCTCTTCTATTTTTGGAAGTGGGTATTTGTTGACATCGATCACGTTGTCCAGAAAATGGACGACGTTCCTTACGACTTCGGCCAGATGATCGTAATCAATTTCACCGTCTCTGACCATATGGGAGAGGTTGATCGAGCCCAGGTTGCAGGATTCATATGGGAGCAGCGGCTGTTCACCGCATGGGTTGGTGCTTTCGATTTCCCCAATGTGGGGAGTGGGGTTGTTGCGATTAATGCTGTCCAGGAAAATAACCCCGGGTTCCCCGTTCTTCCATGCAGACTGGACGATCCGGTCAAACACCTTGCGCGCTGAGAGGCTGCCAGCGCGCTCGCCGGTGCGTGGATTGACCAAATCGTAATCGCCATCTTTTTCAACCGCCTTCATGAACGTGTCGGTTATGGTCACGGAAATGTTGAAATTGTTCAATCGCTCGTTGTCGGTTTTGCAGGTGATGAACTTTTCTATGTCGGGATGGTCTACCCGCAATATTCCCATATTCGCGCCCCGGCGAGTACCCCCTTGCTTGATCGTCTCCGTGGCTGTATCAAAGACCGTCATGAAAGACACGGGGCCGCTGGCAACCCCCTGGGTGGACAAAACCTTGTCGCTTTCAGGGCGAATTCGAGAAAAGGAAAACCCCGTCCCTCCGCCGCTTTTGTGGATCATGGCGGCGTGCTTGATGGCTTCAAAAATGCTGTCGATGGAATCCTCTACCGGCAATACAAAACAAGCGGAAAGCTGACCCAGGCGTCGTCCGGCATTCATTAGAGTAGGCGAGTTGGGAACAAAATCCAAAGATCCCATTAGTCCGTAAAATTTGTAGGCGGTCTCTTCTACTTTTTCCGCCTCATCGTAATTGGAATCGGCTTCGGCGATAGCCCTTGCCACCCTCCAAAACAATTCCTCGGGGGTCTCGATGGGCTCGCCATTTTCATTCTTTTTGAGGTAGCGTTTGGCAAGAACCACCAAAGAATTTTCACTCAAATGTAATGGCGGATGTTTGACTACAGCCATGGACCTTTTTGCAGACATACTAATTTCTCCACTCGTATCGCTTCCCTGAAACAAAACGGATTGACCGGCATCAGTCATAATGATTATATCCTTTTTTGATGCAAAACAAAGACTTATAGAAAAATAGCGGACGCCACCAAGCTCTTCCAATGAGTCCTTATGATAGGGGAAATGAGGAAGGTGTCAAAAATAAATTTTTGTTGAAATAATAGGTGCTTCTGATCAAAGCTATGATAACAAAGCAAAAAATGGTTCTTTATGTATTTTTAAGTCGTCATAATCAAAAAGTGTGCCAAATACTCTGGAAAAGAATGAAATGATGATTAATTTACCAATTGAAATTTGATGCGGGCATGATTACTCAATTTCATGACTTTACGCACCATTCAAAATTTCGAAATTCATTCTTGAGTAACAGACTAAGAGGAGGCTTAAAAATATGGCAAAAGCTGTGGGTATAGATTTAGGAACGACCAATTCGGTGGTGGCCATGTGGGAAAATGGAACGGCCACCGTGATTCCCAACGCCGAAGGATCGCGTACTACTCCTTCGGTGGTGGCTTACACTGAGGATGGACAGCGACTGGTGGGACAAGTGGCCAGGCGACAGGCGATCCTCAACCCGACCGCCACCGTTTATTCTGCAAAACGATTCGTCGGTCGCAAATGGGGTGAAGTGGACGAAGAGTCAAAGATTGTTTCTTACAAGGTGGTTCGCGGACCCAACGATGCCGTGCGCTTCGATATTCGAGGCAAGCAGATCGCTCCGGAAGAGTCTTCAGCACAGGTGCTGCGTAAACTGGTCGACGACGCTTCCAAATACCTTGGAGAAAAGGTTAAAGAGGCGGTCATTACAGTCCCTGCCTATTTTAATGATGCTCAGAGGCAAGCCACTAAAGACGCCGGGGAGATTGCCGGGCTGAAGGTGCTGCGCATCATCAACGAGCCGACCGCTGCGGCCCTGGCCTATGGACTGGAGAAAAAGACCAACGAAACCATCCTGGTTTTTGACCTTGGTGGAGGCACGTTCGACGTGTCTATCCTAGATGTCGGCGAAGGTGTTTGCGAAGTCCGCTCCACCTCGGGCGACACTCATCTGGGCGGTGACGATTTTGATAAAAAAGTCGTCGATTGGCTGGCCGATGAGTTCAGGAAAGACGCCGGAATCGATATCCGAGAGGACAGACAAGGGCTGCAACGACTTTATGAGGCTGCTGAAAAAGCGAAGGTAGAGCTTTCCAGTGCAACCGAGACGCAAGTCAATTTGCCCTTTATTACCGCTGATGCAACCGGTCCGAAACACCTGGTGATGAAGTTGACGCGAGCTAAGTTTGAGGACTTAACCCATGATTTGGTGCAGCGCTGTATGAACCCGGTGGAACAGGCTTTGGCGGATGCCAGGTTGACCGCCAAAGACATAGATGAAGTCATACTGGTGGGCGGTTCCACCAGGATTCCCGCGGTTCAGGAACTGGTCAGAAAGCTTACCGGCGGAAAGCAACCCAACATGAGTGTGAACCCCGATGAGGTGGTGGCTGTTGGTGCTGCGGTTCAAGCGGCTGTACTCAAAGGAGAAGTCGAGGATGTAGTACTGTTGGACGTTACGCCTTTGTCTCTTGGAGTGGAGACGTTGGGTGGGGTTATGACCAAGCTGATTGAGAGGAATACTACTATTCCGGCACGGCGCGAAGAAATCTTTTCCACAGCGGAAGACAATCAAACCGCGGTCGATATTGTCGTTCTCCAGGGTGAGCGGGAAATGGCGAAAGATAACCGAGTGCTGGGCCGCTTTCGACTGGAGGGCATTCGCCCCGCGCCACGGGGAATTCCGCAGGTCAAAGTGACCTTTGATATCGACGCGAACGGTATTTTGAATGTTACTGCGCGTGACCAAGAGACCGGTAAAGAGCAAAAAGTCACCATATCCGAGTCGACCAACTTGCCTAAGGATGAAGTGGAGCGAATGGTAAACGATGCGCAGTCGCACGCCACTGAAGACAAAACCCGGCGGGAGACTGTTGAAGCCAGAAACCATGCGGATAGTCTGGCTTATCAGCTGGAACGTACGATTAGTGACCTGGGTGACAAAGTTGCCACGCATGAAAAGGCCCGCTCTGAGCAGCTTATCGAAGAGACCCGTAAGGCTGTAAAGGATGAAAGCGCAGGGAAAGAGCGTTACCAGCAGCTGGCAAGCGATCTGCAGCAGGCGCTTCAAATGACGGCATCGGCAGCGTACCAGCAGGCCGGTGCTGCTGGTGGCGGTGGTCATCAATCCGGTCAACAGAAACCCAAAGAGGATGAAGACGTTATCGATGCGGAGTATACTGAGAAGTAAGGACACTGAGGTCTGAGGACCGGCCTGTGAAAAGCTGGAACGGGGCTCTATGCTGAAATTTGTTGTTCGGCCTTAGCCTTGACTTTTTAACTGCAACGTTTCATAGCTAACGTCTATCCGAAAACTCCCTATCCATTGAGGGAGAGGGCCGGAGACAATGTTGTTGAATTAGGGATGCACTCATCAGAAAGTCCCCCTTTGTAAAGGGGGATTTAGGGGGATTTCAAATAAGAATCAGCAGGTTGAAAAATTCCCCCTAACCCCCCTTTGCAATTAACGCCAAATTGCTGACTCTCTGTTGTTGCTGGCAAATTGTAATGCCAATAAAAACAGATACTATCCAAAAGCGCGGGGTCATGTGTGTCTAGCTGTCAGCTAGGGGGGAGAGGAGTTTCTCATTCTCGGACAGCCACCTAGCTGGAGCTGGATGAGACTTGATGTGTGCAGAATATACGGACGATCGATGGTAGGTTCTCAGCAAAACAACCACAAGAGGTCTTAGCGGGGAATTATGGCGGTTAAATTTAGAGATTATTATGAAATCCTAGGGGTGCCTCGAACCGCGACCCAGGAAGAAATCCAACGGGCTTACCGGAAGCTTGCCAGAAAACTCCATCCGGATGTGAACAAAGCAGCCGATGCGGAGGAGAAGTTCAAGGAGTTGGGCGAAGCCTACGAGGTCTTGAAGGATCCGGAAAAACGCCAGAAATATGATCAGCTTGGCGCCCACTGGAAAGATGGTCAGGACTTCAGGCCACCACCGGGGTGGGAGACGCATTTTGGCAGAGGTGCCGGAGCAGGCCAGGCTGGATTTGAATGGTCGGAAGCCGGAGGTTTCAGCGACTTTTTTGAGACATTGTTCGGCGGAGCCGGAGGATTCCAGCAGGCCCGCCGTGGGGGGCCAAGACAAGGCCCTGTATGGCGACAGGATGGGGTGGACCGAGAGGCTACCGTGAGAATATCGCTGGAAAATGCCTATCACGGAGCGACGAAACCCATAACCTTGCAAATGCAAAGCCTGACCCCGGACGGAAGGGTTTCCGTCCAGGAAAAAAGCTATGAAGTCAAGATACCCGCGGGTATTCTACCGGGCCAGAAGATTCGCCTTGGCGGGCAAGGAGGAGAAGGCTCGGGAGGCGGTCGAAGAGGGGACCTGTATCTTAAGGTCGAGATAGAACCTCATCCCATCTATCGATTGGAAGGTAAAGACGTATATATGGATCTCCCCATAACACCTTGGGAGGCCGTACTTGGCACCGAAGTGCAACTTTCAACGCTTTCGGGTCCGCTCACTTTGAAGGTGCCGCCGGGCACTCAAAACGGCAAGAAGCTTCGCTTTCGCGGAAAAGGAATGCCCAGCTCTAAGGGAAGTGCGGGGAACCTCTATGCGGTTGTGACCATTGTTGTTCCCACGAAACCTTCCCAGCGTGAGCAGGAACTGTTTGAAGAGCTCGGCAAAACTTCGGAATTCAACCCGAGGCGTTAGTTTAGAGGAGGATGGGTCCCCATGGTTGAAAAACGGCAATATCTCACGGTTCGATTCAGGAGGAGCGCCGGGTTTTCTACTTATCTGACCACAACAGAGGTGGCGTCACGTTGCGGGATACACCCGGAACTAATAGAGCGGTTTGTAAATCTTGGCCTCATCGATCCCAGCGGACAAACTGAAGGGGAATTTATATTCAGGTTTGAGGTGGTGCCTCTGGTTAGAAAGATCATCAGACTGCGCAATCACCTGGGAATTAATTACGCCGGCATAGGGCTTGTGCTGGAATTGATGACGCGAATCGAGGAGTTGGAGAACAGGTTGCAGAGATTGATGGAAGAACGATGATCGTGTGATCGGTTCCTCATCAGTGATTCCCTCGGGCGCCTCCAATGCACTGCGGTTGCTGGAAAAGGCCATTGAGACATCGAGGGTTGAAGCGTGGTTAAGTCTCATACATGGAGGGGGAAATTCAATACATTTAAGGAGGAATATCCGTAACTATGGATTTAAATAAATTCACCGTCAAATCACAAGAAGCGCTGCAACAGGCGCAGACCAAAGCCATCCGGTACGGGCATATGGAAGTGGATGGCGACCACTTAATGTTGGCGCTGCTCGAGCAGGCTGACGGACTGGTGCCAAGTCTTCTTAAAAGAATGGAAGTCCCCGTTGATGATTTTCGACGGCGACTGGAAGAGGAGCTCGAGAGGAAGCCGCGAATAAGCGGTCCGGGAGTTGAGCCCGGCAAAGTCTATATAACTCAAAGATTGAACAAATTGCTTGCCAAAGCGCAGGACGAAGCAGAGCGATTAAAGGATGAGTATGTCTCGGTGGAACATCTGCTGCTCGCCTTTTTGGATGAGGGCAGCGGTTCGTCGACCGGGCGTATCCTTCAGCAATTTGGAATCACTCGCGATCTGGTGCTAAAAACGCTGACCTCGGTGCGCGGGCATCAAAGGGTGACCAGCGCTTCACCGGAAACCACTTATGAAGCTTTGCAAAAATACGGCAGGGATCTGGTCCAAGAGGCCCGAACGAATAAACTTGATCCGGTAATCGGGCGTGATTCGGAAATTCGAAGAGTGATCCGCATCCTCAGCCGCAAGACCAAGAACAACCCGGTACTGATCGGTGATCCAGGAGTTGGAAAGACGGCGATCGTCGAGGGATTGGCACATCGGATCGTGCGCGGGGATGTTCCCGAAGGGCTGAAAAACCGAACATTGTTTGCCTTGGATATGGGTTCTCTGGTTGCCGGTGCAAAATATCGAGGTGAATTTGAAGAACGACTCAAAGCGGTGTTGCAGGAAATTAAAGAATCCGAAGGACAGATCATTCTTTTCATTGACGAACTGCACACCATTGTCGGCGCCGGGAAGGCCGAAGGCGCCATTGATGCGGGAAACATGCTGAAGCCGATGCTCGCTCGAGGCGAACTGCACTGCATCGGTGCAACTACTTTGAACGAATACCGCAAATATATAGAAAAAGATGCGGCTCTGGAGAGGCGTTTCCAGCCGGTGCTGGTGGATCAGCCGAGTGTTGAAGATACTATTTCGATTTTGCGCGGGCTGAAAGAACGATTTGAAGTTCATCACGGAGTCAAGATCCAGGACAGCGCTCTGGTGACTGCTGCGATTCTTTCCAGTCGCTACATCACGGATCGTTTCCTGCCGGATAAAGCGATCGATTTGGTCGATGAAGCCTGTGCCATGATTCGAACCGAAATCGACTCGATGCCGGCGGATTTGGATGAGGCGACCAGACGGGTCATGCAACTCGAAATCGAGGAAGCGGCCCTGAAGAAAGAACGGGATAAGGCGAGTCAGGAACGCCTCGAAGCACTTCGCAAGGAATTGGCGGAATTACGCGCCAAATCAGCTGCCATGAAGGCACAGTGGGAAACCGAAAAGCAGGCCATTAAAAAACTTCAGGAGCTGCGAGAGGAAATTGAGAATGTTCGTCGTGAAATTGAAGCGGAAGAACGAAAGCAGTCTCTGGAGCGGGCGGCGGAATTACGTTACGGAAAACTTCCGGACCTGGAGCGCCGCCTGAAAAGCGAGGAAGAACGGCTGGCCAGCAAGCAGAGCGGCAATCGTCTGCTGCGAGAAGAAGTAACAGAAGAGGAGATTGCCGATATTGTCTCCCGCTGGACCGGCATCCCAGTGACCAAGTTGGTTGAGGGCGAGCGTGAAAAACTGTTGCGGCTGGATGAAATTCTGCACGAGCGGGTGATCGGCCAGGACGAAGCGGTCCAGTTGGTGGCAGATGCCGTTTTGCGAGCCAGATCCGGCATCAAGGACCCCAGACGACCCATTGGATCTTTCATCTTCCTCGGTCCGACCGGGGTGGGGAAGACGGAATTGGGAAAGACACTGGCAGAGGCTCTGTTCGATTCGGAGGACAACGTCGTTCGCATCGATATGAGCGAATACCAGGAAAGGCATACCGTATCGCGCCTGATTGGAGCTCCTCCGGGATATGTAGGATACGAGGAAGGGGGCCAGTTGACCGAAGCGGTGCGGCGAAAACCCTATAGTGTCCTTCTATTCGACGAGATCGAAAAGGCGCATCAGGACGTTTTCAATGTACTGCTGCAAATTTTGGATGACGGGCGGGCGACGGATGCTCAGGGGCGCACGGTCGATTTCAAAAACACGGTCATAATCATGACCAGCAACATCGGTTCGCACTATCTGCTGGAGGGAGTAACGGATACGGGAGAAATCACCGATGAGGCGCGCGACAATGTAATGAAGGAGCTCAGGCGGCATTTCAGACCGGAGTTTTTGAATCGGGTGGACGATATCGTTCTGTTTAAGCCGCTCACTTTAGAAGAGGTTAAACAGATCGTTGGGTTATTGGCTCAGGATCTGGCGCGTCGGCTCAAAGATCGGCGCATCAAGCTTGACCTTAGCGACGATGCTCGGGAGTTTATCGCAAAAGCCGGCTACGATCCGGTTTACGGGGCTCGACCGTTGAAGCGCTACCTCCAGCATCAGCTGGAGAGTCGCATCGGTCGCGCCATCAT
>Ga0210088_1000055_pt1 | contig 23456 bp, 21 predicted proteins | sample RushMan_CattailN_6_FD_185557 | JGI IMG/M metagenome (GOLD analysis project Ga0210088, IMG submission 185557) | Wetland microbial communities from San Francisco Bay, California, USA, that impact long-term carbon sequestration -... | ecosystem: Environmental > Aquatic > Marine > Wetlands ... | reverse complement strand
TTTTTTGAAAAGTGGCAACCGAGTGTTCCTGTGATTCCCGTCGAGCGCTCCGAAAAAGCTGGGCAGAACCCATTTGGCAGCATTCCGCGGGATTTGAACAGAAACCCCTTTGGAAATACCCCGAGCGACACACGCAAAAATCCGTTTGGTAATGTTCCGGAATAGAGACTGGATAGACTTTTGGAACACAGAGTGGTCGTCCGTGCGATTCCCTGTACAGGACAAGCTGCTGGATTACTACTCTGCAATTAGCAATATAACCTAGATTTCAGTGTCTTAGCGAGTAATGAAAATGTCGGATTCCACGGTTGGCGTCGAGCGCGCTTTACCCAAATTGAAATGGTTCTGGCCGAATGCCCACTGGATACTTATCGCCTTTTTTTTTCTGGCGTTACTTCCAAGCATGTTCAGTCCAGTAATCTATCACGGGGATGAAAGATTTTATACCGACGGTGCGATACGCATGATCCAGACGGGAGATTACATTACTCCTTACTATTCTAGTGGATTGCTCCGCTTCAGAAAGCCGATACTCACCTATTGGGTGATAGCGGCAAGCTATAAGATTTTTGGTATCAGTTTATTTGCATCGCGCATTCCTTTTTTACTTGCGGGGTGCCTGGTGATATGGTTCACCTATAAAACATCTCTGTCGTTGCTGCAGCGTGAACAAGAGGCTCTATTGGCGGCAATTGTGATATTTTCCAACGAACAGTTATTCGTTCTTTCCACACGATCCACCCCGGATATTCTGCAAACCCTTTTTATAGCAGCCAGCCTGTGCGGCTTTGCCAACATTTTGTTTAATCGATCGAAGGCACTCCTCGACTATGGCTATGCCTACTTCGGATCTGCGTTGACCGTTGCCACTAAAGGACTGTTAGGAATTTTTCCTGTATTGTACTCGTTCCTTATAAGTTTTATTGCTAAGAAAAGACTGGCCAAGCCAAAAGATCTGATCAACGTGCCGGTTATGGCGTTTGCTGCTGTGATCGCTCTTTTTTGGTTTGTCCTGATCTTTGTTAAGCACGGCGGTTCCGCAATAAATGGTTTTTTGGGCGATCAAGTCACGGAACGCCTCGATGGCAGCAAGTTCTATATCTTACGAAACGCTGCTGAATATCTCTACGCCGTCTTACGCCATTTCTTCCCTTGGTCTGTCTTGCTACTCGTGGTGTTCCTGAAAAAAAACAGTGCGATCAAAGATTTTATTAAGGGACACAAAGACCTGTGCCTATTCATCGGGGCTTGGTGTGGGATTCTTTACTTGGTTTTTATTCTGGGCAATTTAACACGGAGTCGCTACCTGTTCCCTTCCTATCCATTACTTGCCGTGCTGTTTTCAGCACTGTTGGTAGAAGCGACGCATCGAACCAAATCTTATGATATCATTCGCAAATTTGAAAAAATCCTGCTCTTGATAGGCCTCATTGCCGGTTTGTTGGTTGCAGTGTTGGGTGCAATTGTCGACGCCAGACTGGTGGCAGGTGGAACTATTTTATTTGTTTTCACTTTATTCCTGTATTTAATCCTGATCAATAAAACCGTCATGGGTGGATTAACGGCCATGGGTGTGTTTCTGGTGCTGCTTTATTCCACATTCTTCACTTTCGTGAAGCCGGTTTTTTCCGTTTCACCAGTATCGTCTTTGGTCCAGTGCCTTGACCCCGTAACAGAGGCAAAGCCTATCAAGGTGGGGTCCATCGACTTGCCCCACGAGTATCAACATCAACTGACTTTGTTCTCGGACGGGGCGGTCTGGGTTGCAGAACTCCCGGTTGAGTTTGCCAAGACGCAGCTGGAAGAGTACCCGGCAATCATCGTTTCCGAGAGTTACAGAAAAGAATTGCAGGACCTTGGCTATCAGATGAAACAATGCGGCTATGAATATAAGAAATGGCGGATTCAAGATGTGCTCGGGCTTATGAATAGCTCCGATAGACATCGGTTCATCGATTCAATGAAGCAACTCTATTATGTGGCTTTCCTGAAAAAGCAGCCAAGTTCGCTACCATCTAAGTAAAGCCGAACCCCAGGTGAAACCCGAACCAAAAGCGATCAGCATGAGCAAGTCACCCCTCTGTAATTTTCCGGATCGATAATTCTCGTCCAGCAGCAAAGGAATAGAGGCTGCCGTGGTGTTGCCATATTTTTGAATATTGTTGAGAAATTTCTCTTTGGGCATCTTCAGCCTTTCGGCCACCATTTGATTGATCCTGAGGTTCGCCTGGTGGGGGATGACATATTTGATTTCATCGGGCCTGAGCCCGTTTTTTTTCAGGGTATTGAGAACCAGCTCCACAAGTCTTGTGACGGCATGCTTGAAGACTGTCCGACCATCCATTTGGGGAGAAATGTTTTCCATTTCGATTGATTGCTGATTTAGAAAAGGTTTTTTTGAAATATCCCATATGTCCATGTGCAGCGCCCTGGCAAATTCGCCGTCGGCGTGAAGTTCCGTATAAAGTACCCCTCGATCATCCGCATCGGAGGCGGAAAAAATGGCTGCGCCGGCGCCGTCCCCAAAGAGAACTGCCACATCGCGCCCTCGATCCGAGAAATCGAGCGCGCCCGAATGGATTTCTGAGCCTATCACCAGAATGTTCTGGTAAGTGCCGGTGCGGATAAAGGCATCTGCAACTGCCATAGAGTAAAGAAAACCGGTGCATTGATTGCGCACGTCCAGACAGCCTATGGGTGGTGTCCCCAACTTTTTTTGCAGGTAGCACCCGGTTCCTGGAAAATGATGATCCGGGCTGAGGGTGGCAAAAATAATGAAGTCAAGGTCCGCGGCACTCATTCCAGCATCTTCCAGGGCTCTTTTGGCGGCTTCCAGCGCAAGGTCTGAACAGGACGTCCCCTCTTCTGCGAAATGGCGTTCCTCAATGCCGGTTCGAGTCTGTATCCATTCATCGCTGGTGGTAAACAATTGGGCGAGATCATCGTTTTTCACTACTTTCGGCGGCACATAGCTCCCGATGCCTCGAATGATCGTTCGAATCATGTCAGGCTCCTTTTCGGCTGAATGGCTGAACCAGGATTCTATGATGGTATAGAGAATCGATAGAGATTAATTTTTGATGAGATTTCGCGAGTTGTCAACATGAATGCTCAATTCAAGGCGGGTTTCATCGGACATTTGATGCATTGTCATTCACGTTTTTGATGTTATTATTCGTGCCAAAATGAAAAAGGATGAAGGGGTAAAAGAATATGTTAAACATTCCAGTGCCATATGATCGGCTGTCCTTTTTTTTAAAAGAGCTTGACATAAGCGATGAAGAACTCGAATTCTTATCTCCTCATCGTGACAAATTCGTCAACAAGAAGGACGAATTTGGCGAATATTTCTATGACTATTTCTACGCCATCCCGAGAACCAAGATTATTATAGATCATGATAGGCCTCCGAGACGTCTCGCCAAAACCTTGTCCAGCTGGTTTGAATCCCTGTTCAAAGCACAATTGGACAAAGAGTTTTTGAGCTTTCTCTGGAGGAGTGGCGTAACGCACGTGGATGTCAATGTCGATCAAAGATATGTAAATCTCGGCTATTCCGCTGCTCGGCAATTCTGCCACGGGATTATCGAGTCGGAAGTGCCTCTTGAGTCAAGACAGAAAATCACGACGACAGTAGACAAAATGCTGGATTTTTGTGTTCTGGTAGCAACGGATGCCTATGTGACGGCAACCACCAGGTGCGACTTGGAGGTGATTAAAGGAGTCGCTCATCAGGTGAGAAATCCGATAACTGTCATTGGTGGCAATATCTTGCGCCTGCAGAGGAAAATTGAATCGAGCGACACGGACAGTCAAATGCTCGAATCGATCATATCCGAGACGAGACGATTGGAAAGAATGGTGACCGACATAGGCGTGTATAATGAGATTTTTAGAGAAGATCCGCGGTTCACCGTGAGTTCGTTGAAGGAAATTGTATCTAAAACGATCGAAAAGCTTGAAATCGAAAAGGGAATTCAGAATGTGAGCGTTGCACTGGATCTTGATCCTGAATTCTCACTGGTCAAGGCTGATCCGAGAGATCTGGAAGTGATGTTTCGATATCTCCTGGAAAATAGCTTTGAGGCTCTGGACTTGAGTAATCCATATCTGAAAATCTCCTCGCGAGGAGATTCAAACGAGCGATTCGTACATGTCGAGATCTTCAATACCGGTATCCCCCCGAATAGAGAGGAGCTCAACAATATATATACTCCTTTCTATTCTTCAAAACCCACGGGTACCGGTTTTGGTCTCCCCATTGCGAGGATGATTGCCCGCAAAAATCTAGGCAACGTCACTTTAGAGCCTGTCTCCGGGAAAGGGACAAAGTGTTTGGTGGTTTTGCCGAAAGCAGAGCCGAACTGAATTTTGAGCGGTAAGTTGCCAACAGCCTCGGTATTGCGCCATCGATCTAATGCTATGCTTATTAAGAATAAAAACTTGCGCTTAAGTTCTTTGCTTTTCCGCCGATACTCTCGCACATGTGCCTTCTGAATGCTTTTTCCTGCTTTCCGCTAAAAGAATGCGGGTTGACGGATAAGTAGATCGCGCAAGCCATAAAATGACACTTTTCAACCTAAACCAGTACAACATTTCTTGTTACAATACTGCTTTGCATTGTCGCTGTGAGTATAGTTGCATGGCTGAATCGGCTGTAAAGGACGAGGTTTTTGGAGATGGTGCAGAAATCAAGCAATCTAAAACTTGGCCGAAATGCTCCCTGTCCTTGTGGGAGCGGTCTTAAATATAAGAGATGCTGCCTTACCGATGGTGGGTCGATCAGAAGGGAAGTGGCAAACGACATGAGGGATTTCTACTATCGAAAATATAAGATTCGACTGAAAAGAAAGTCAGATATCGATGCGATTCGGCAGGCGGGTAAACTGGTTATGGCTACCCTTGATAGTGTGGAAAGGGAGATAAGACCCGGGATAACAACTAACTATATAAACACTTTGGTGCATGAATTTACCATCAAAAATGGTGCCGTGCCGGCTCCATTAAATTATCGGGGATTCCCCAAAAGTGTTTGTGTTTCAGTAAATGAAGTAATCTGCCATGGCATCCCTGGTGAGCGGATTTTGCTGGAAGGCGACATCGTGAATGTGGATGTCACCTCAATTCTCAACGGATATTATGCCGATGCCAACAAAACTTTTTTTGTGGGGGACTCTAACCCACAAGCCCGAAAAATTGTCGGTGTAGCCCATGAGAGTCTCAAGATCGGAATTTCGATGGTGCGCCCCGGCAATACCATTGGAGACATCGGATGGGCGATCCAAAAATATGCCGAGGAAGAAGGGTGTTCGGTGGTCAGAGAATTTTTGGGCCATGGAGTAGGTTTCGATTTTCACGAACCGCCCCAGGTTCCCCATTACGGTAGAAGGGGAGAGGGCGTCCGACTCGTGCCGGGCATGGTTTTCACAATCGAGCCCATGATCAATCTTGGAGGAAGAGAATTGTTGATTTTGGACGACGGGTGGACGGCGGTAACCAGGGATGGTTCTCTGTCGGCTCAGTTCGAGCAAACAGTTGTGGTTACGCAAGACGGAGTTGAGAGTTTGACCCCTTTTGATTAATGCTGTGCACAGAGCAGAATATATCTCACCTTGATGCGGCGGTCCACGGGGTGAAGGGTTGTTGTTAAGTTGAAGTAAATTAGTATGCGGAAGATACATGCGGTCGCCATATGACTTTATTGCGCCTTCCTGCAGGTATTGGCTGAGTAACTTGACGTGATTTGTCGTGATAATGGCGCGATTTATGTGTTGATGGCGAGATTTTGGCGTGTACAATTTTAGCAGTGATTGGCGAGAGTGTTGCCAGTAGCTCTTTTGCCATTGGTTCGTCCTTGTGGCATTGTAATTGCAATCAACAATAAGTCACGAAAACAAACTCTTTCCTCCTCTTTGAAGCCAACCGGTTAGCCCCGCCGATTGGCTTTTTTTATTTAGGCGAACTGATCGAAGTGAACTCTCACAACAAGGAAGGCGTGATTGGTTTGGACGGACCGGATGGATTCCAGAGCATGAACGCAAGGCAGTGATGTTTCGAAGCGATCATGCTCTGGATTTTTACTTCGGTAGACTCTTTAGAATCTCCAGGTGAAGGCAACGTCCACGCTGTCTTCGTAGAGACTGGACTCAAAACTAGCCGGTCTGCCGTCAAGACCATAGCCTTCTTCTGTTAAGGTATTCTTAAAGGCATGCATGTATCCTGCTTGCAGTCCGAATTTTGGCGAAAATTCGTAGCCAAGCCCAACCGTAATATGGTGCTCCACGATGGCCGGAAAGCCTATAACGCGAAAGGATTCATAGTAATAGGTCGGCATTGTCTTGCCCTGCACTTGGACGGGCGCCGCACCATTCCAGCCATTGTGCTCGTCTACGGGGTTTGTTCCATAATTGTACCCAAGTCTTAAGGCGAGTTTCGGCATCGGTTTGTATTGAGCACCGAGTGCAAATACCCACTGGTCATTCCAATCGAAATCGTCATAACCGTTAGCACCTGACCAATTCAACCACTTCACATCACCTTCCACCAGCAGCTTGTTATCAAGGAAGTGGTAGGCTAATCCTATTCCGACCTGCCATGGGGATTCCAAACTTAGATTATCGAGACTGCCGTCCTGGTCGAAATCTACTACGTCGTCATAACTGATGTTTTGCGGCGTCACGAAACTCAAGCCGAACGACAGGGCGTCCGTAATCTTGTAAATGGTTCCCAACTGTACGCCGATTCCATAATTTTGCGCGGTTCCCTCGCGCAGGTCGAGTGTCGAATAGTCGATCTGAAGTGCGGCTCCGAACGACATCTTCTCAAAGGGTTGGAAGCCGATTGCCGGAGCGAATTTCATGATCTGCAACTGAGTATATGTTCCGGCAGCCAGGGGATAGCCGCCTGCACCATTTGGTGGTGGTGGAGGGGGAATGGTGGCTCCGTCCAAAGAGGATCCCTTGTAGTCCACGCCCAGCCCCGTGATTCCATAGGCGGACAGACCAAAGCGCCAGAAGGGCGGCTTCGAGGTGATCGGCACAGAGAGGCCGAACGCTGGAATAGCGTACACCTTGCGTTCACTGTTAGCTGAAACGGTTTGGCCGGCGTAAGTGACTTTTGCGCTGGGAGACGGAATAAAAAGCGTTCCGGCAAAGTCAACCTGCGAGGCCGGACAGTAGGGACCAAAGCACATTGCTGCCGGGTTGGCAAATACGGCACTTATGGCATCCTGTGGAGCGGCAATTGCGGCGCCTCCCATTGATCTGGAAATTGGACCTACGGCGATCAAATTATCTCCATTGGTCGCATTAGCCGAAGGTGAGAGCATTACTACTAATGATAAGACTATCGCGATCTTAACCAACATTTTCATATTAGACTCCTTCCTCCATGTTAAATGAATAAACAAAACAAGCCCGACATCTTCATTAGTTTCTTGGTCTCACCCCCTTCGATTCCTCAAATTTTACTTCTGTGCTGGCATCATGAGTCAAGTCGTGTTCCATGTATCTATTCCATACGCGCCGGCGCAAACAAGAGCGGCGTACCCCCTGGATTAAAGGCTATTCATGCCCCACTTGGGCAAATGGGCCATAATTGAGGTAGATCACCTACAAATAGTGCACAAAATGCCCTACCTAGCTAGTGTCCATCCGGAAACCGCAAGTTTCTCTCCCCCCTAAAGGGATAGTGAGTTTCCGGAAGCAGACTGCCTAGGTAGGCAATGTCCCTCTCTGTAAGTATGCGGGCTTTGGACGGCCGCCATATGTCGAAATAATCTGCATTTCACAACGGAGGTAATTATCTGATCCAGTCAGGCATGCCACACAATTACAGAGCAAGAGTTTTCTATTCATCAGGTTGAAGGAAGCGAGGCAGAAGACTTAACGACGCTCGCTTTGCTATCGAACAGGATTAATGTCAATTTTAGGTTATGAAGAAATATGTAATTGTGCGAAAACCCCCGACTTGACTGGAAATCGACGGATGCTAGTTTGATCAATCCTGATGTAATCGTCAAGCAAAAAAAGTGGGATGGAGGCGGGATATCCATTCGCTTCTGAAACGTCCGGATATCCCATTTATAGATGCTGATTTGGGCAGCTGCGGTCCGAGTGCATTTAGCCGAGTCAGTTTTGAACCAAAGCATCTGCTACCATAGAAGTCAGGAACATGACGTCCATTCCGAGATGGTAGTGTTCGTTTAAATTGTCGAGCTGCGTGTGGCAGTTCTCACATGCTGTGGACAAAATGGCCGCCCCCGTGCCCTGAACTTGCTCAGCCTTCACTTTGGATGATTTCATGCGAAAATCCAAAGTTTCATCGCCCAACGCGACCAGGCCGCCGCCGCCGCCACAGCACCAATTGTACCTGGGATCGGGAGCCATTTCGCGGTAGTCATCAGTCAGATGATGCAGGATATATCGAGGATCATCCATGATGCCCCCATTTCGAGCGATCTGACAGGGATCATGGTAAGTAATGGCTCCTTGGAATGTGGATTTATCCAATTTAATTCGGCCTTCCCTGATGTATCTGGCGTGGACTTCGGTGACGGATGAGACTTCAAAAGGTTGCTTTCCGGAAAGCTGCTTCATAACTCTATAAGCTGTGCCGCACTCGCAGATGCATACTTCCTTTACTTTGAGCCGTTTGGCCTCGTTTACTATGCGTTCCAGAATGAGCTTGGTCCGTGAGGGATCACCAACGAACGCGCCGAAGTTGACCGCCTCAAAAAAGCTCAGAGTCCAGTTTTCGCCTGCAGCATTGAACACTGCAGCCGCGGGAATAATAGAATGGGCTCCGGCAAGGGCAACATAAAGAAGATCGGCCCCCTCAACATCAACAGGTATCGCCGTATCGCCTGCTTCCATTTTCCACTTTTTGACTACTTCCGATTCCAAATTTTTTATACCGGTGAGAAAACCTTCCTTAAAGATGTCGATAGACTTGCCTTTTTCGATAGACATATCCGCAAGCATAGAAAGCATTTCGGGCTCTGCATGCGCACCGACCAAAAGAATTTTGGCTATGGACATGATCATCTGGGTGTCGATCCCAAACGGGCAGTAAACCATGCACCTTCTGCATCCGGTGCATGAATAGGCCGCTTCGTAAAGCTCCTCGAGAGCCATCTCGGTCAGTTCTTTGGACTGTCCGACGGAAGACCACAGTTTCCCTTGAGCTTTGAAGTACTTCTTGTAGATCCTGCGGACGATCTCAGCTCGATATGCGGCAATGTATTTGACGTGAGGCATGGATTCGTGCACATGACAAGCTTTGGTGCAAACCCCACAACGAGTACATGTTTCCAGGTATAACCTCATTGCCTGATTGAGTTTTCCCTGGAAGAGCTTCAGCAGCTCATCTCTTGTATTTTGGTCCATCTTGTTAACCTCTTCGCAGTTTATTTATTGGCAATGCTAAGAATGAGTGCATGATCTGGCTGAAAGGAAAAAACATTAGAAATAAATTAGCAAAAAAGACATGCACAACCAGCATGAATGAATGGCCTGCGAACAATATGTTAGCCGGTATGTCCGGCTTCAAGTATAAAAGACTCAGCAGATACTCGCGGTAATCTTCTACTCCCAGTTCGCCATAGGAATACCAGGTTCTCGCCCAATCCATTTGGCTTCCGAATAGCACGGTCAAAAACAGCAATATCAAGAGGTAGTAATCTTCGGGCACGGATAGTTCTCGGTAAGGGGAAATGAGACGTCTAAACAGGAAAAATAGCAGTGCGATACACAGTAGCAATCCCAAGAAACCTTTACCCAGGAAAATCTCATGAGGAACGATCTGAAAAACAGCAAAAGATTCAAACAACTCGATGTGGCCGATAATAAGCAATAGAAAGCAAATATGGAAAACCATCAAAAATACCCACAGTAAGGGATTGTGTTTCCGAACTGTCGGCAGAAGAAAAGAGTCATGCAATGCCCAAAGCCACTTCGGTCGTTTTTCAGGAAAAATCTGCAAGGTGCTGGGGTTTTTCGGTTGTGTAAACAGCTTCACAAGCCTTACAACAGTGCCTATGAAAAACACTGCAACTGCAATGTACACCATAGGAACCATGATGATGTAGTATATGGTAGCCACGGATTCCTCCCTATGACATCGGATCAAACGGAAATTTTGCCCCCCGGGCGGGGGGCAAACAGTGGTTAAACTTTGCGCTTTACGTAGATTTTGATGAGCCCGTTTCCCTGCTCGGTTTCCAAAATTTCGTTGCCGCTTGTCCTGGCCCAGGCAGGAAAATCGGTGAGCGAGCCCGGATCGGTTGTGAGAACTTCTATCACCTGACCCACTTGCACGTCCTTGATCCCTTTGCTTATCTTGACGACCGGCATCGGGCAGGGCAAACCCTTTAAATCCATTACCTTGTCAGCTTTGATTGCTTCACTCATTGGTATTCCTCCTTATTAAATGAATAGTTGTACTCGGCTATCCATGGCTTCTTCCAAGAATTTCGCCACACCACAGTAGGTCAAATCGGGGTAGTTGATCATTTCCTCCCGTTTGAATCCCATTAAATCCATTGACATCTCACACACATAAATCTTTATATCCAACTCCGCCGCCAATTCCATCATTTGATCGAGCGAGGCCACGTTCTTTTTCTTCATAAGAGATTTCATCATGGCTGTGCCTAACCCCGCCATGTTCATCTTGGATAACTTGACTGCGCAAGCGCCCTTAGGCAGCATCTGGCCAAACATTTTTCCCATCAGATCCTTCTGGCCTTCTCCTTTGTTTTTATCTCTCAGCACCGGAGTTCCCCAGAAGGTGAAGAACATGACAACATCCATCCCCATGGCGGCGGCTCCCGTGGCGATAACGAACGACGCCAGGATCTTGTCGAGATCGCCACTAAACACGACCATGGAGAGTTTGTTGGATGGCATTCTGCCGGACAGAGCGTCCAACTGTTGCTTCATCTCAGCAATTTGACTTTCAATTTGTGCTAGTTGTTCCGCCATCTTGACCCCCTAAATCTTAGAATTGGTTAATACAGTTAACTAATAAGTCAAAAAATATCAATAAAGTTGCTTCTTTATTGCTTCCATACTGGAGCGCAACATTTCCAGAGACGAAAGGACAACTTTTCGTTCATCGGGCAAAAGCTCAAGCATGATTTTTTCGTGCAGGTCGCGGATGAATTCGCCTATTTCCTTGGATTTTTTATGCCCTTCAGGAGTGAGGGTGATCAACTTAACCCTGCCATCTCGAGGGTCTTCTATCCGCTCAACCAACTTCTTCCGCATCAAACCATCGATTATCTTTGTCACACGGCTCTTTGCCACATCAAGTTTCTGGGCAATGCTCTTCACGGTGAGGTATCGTTCGCCAAGGAAAAGCATAAGGCAACGAAGCTCAGCTTGGGGGAGATCAAATTTATGCGATAGGAAAGTGGTTCGAGCCTGGCAACACTGCAAGGTTTCCTCCATGAGGTCTTGAAACCTTTGGGTCTGATAACTGAGCAGCTGATCGTTGGGTTCCCTGGTTTTTTCGTTCATAGTGTGAACTATATAACTAGGCTAAAACTCAATGTCAAGCATTTAATGTGAAAAAAAAAGATCGAAAAATGAAGTTTCTGCTTTCGTGAGTCGACAAGGCTTTGGAGATTGGCGATATCGGTATTCTCTAATATTCAAAGCCCTGCCCCTAACCGTGGCAGGGCTCGAATAAATTGGTTTTCCATCCCGCAATCAGCATAGACTAATCATTTTTTTTCCTTGTCCTGGCATGGAACGCATATGCCCTCCGAACTTATGCATTCATCGCAGTAGCCGCGGTGGCACATGCGGCACTCTCCAACAGCCATTTCTCGGTCGAATTCCTTTCCACAGCCTGCACACTCAAATTTTTTTTCGGCCATAATCCTCTTCTCCTTTTGTCGGTTGTCGTTCAGGCGATTCCAAAACCCTGTGAGGCATATTCTTTCAAACTGGCCTTGGCCTCGTTGACGGTTTCGCCAAGTTTCCAGGGTTCCATAAAGCCTTCCATCATCAGTTTCCAGCCTTCTTGATCATATAGGATCTCGGCATTATCACAAGATACACCACATCCCTCTTTGCCGACCAAGTCGTAGAGATATTGATTTAGTTCCTCTCGTTCACCCATGTTTAGTCCTCCTTCTAAAATAATTGGTCTCGGGATCAGAGCAGCTAAGCTTTATTCTCAGCAGAAACGAATCAAATTAGATTGTACGCAGTCTATACTGATCCCGAGGCTCTAGAATTAAACTAAGAATTCTGAAAGAATCTTCAACAAAACTTGATGGCTAAGTATTCTGAGTACCGCAGCGAGATTTTGTTCTGTTGTGTCGGTTCGAGCGAAGCGAGAAATCTTTGGTGAGTATCGACAGCCTTGAAGATTACTCGCTCTGCTCGGAATGACGAGGAGCAAAGAGTTTCGATCTGTCGTTGTAGTACTAGGAGTTGTGATGCGTGCTCGACTCAATATTCAATCGCCGCACTTTGGGGGGTCACCCAATTTTACGGATTATGTCGTTTGCGCTTCCATGTGCGCGCACATATATTTGCCGGGAGAGTATCCTCCAACAATGGTGATGGTGGGAGGTGTCCGTCAATTGCTTTGACAAATTGTCGATTAACAGACAGAATCAAACGCTATCCAGTGCTAATTTAAAAACCGTTTAACATGGGGCATTGAGTTGAATTGTGTGATAACCGGATTGAGATGATCGGCCCCGGAAAATGATCCGAGGTGGGATTTGGAAATAGAGGTTTATGCATACTAATTCTCTTTATTGATAAGATGAAGGTATTGCAACTAAAAGCTGACATAGAGATCGAGGAAAGGGTTTTGGTTTTGTTTGCCAGCCACCGTGGTTGGCTAGAATTTTGGGGAGATGACAAAGCGCATGCCTAAGATACTGATTGTTGATGATGAGGAGCCTATTCGCCGCTTGCTCGGGCATTTGCTTGAAATGAAGGGGTATGATTGCGATCTTGCCGCTGACGCATTGGAGGCACGCCAACTTTTTAAAAATGAACAATTTGAATTGGTCCTTTGCGACTTAAACATGCCCGGTGAGTCGGGTTTGCAATTGTTGCAGTTTATTCTCAATGAGCATAGGGACACCGCGGCTATAACCGTGACTGCTATAGACGATCCGGAAGTTGCCAGGACAGCACTGGATATAGGCGTATATGGTTACATCATTAAACCGTTTGAGACCAACGAGGTATTAATCAACGTAGCAAATGCGTTAAGGCGACGTCAGTTGGAAATTGACAACCGAATTCACCGAGAGAATTTGGAACAGATTGTCCAGAGACGCACAACGGAGCTTCGCGAAACGGTTCATAGACTTGAAAAAAAAGAACGACAATTGCGTGAACGCGAATCGGTTTTGGAAAAGACATTGGCGGATTACCGACAGGCGATGGAGGGAATCGTCGAAGCAATGGCATTGACCGTGGAGATGCGAGATCCCTATACTGCCGGGCACCAGCGCCGAGTCGTCGAACTGGTTCGTGCCATTGCTGATGAAATGGGGCTGTCCGAGCAACAGAAGGACGGAATCAGGATGGCCGGAGTTATCCATGATGTCGGCAAAATAGCCGTACCGGCAGAAATTCTGAGTAAACCCGGCAGGATCAACGAACTGGAATACTCGCTTATCAAAACACATCCACAAGTAGGCTATGACATACTCAAAAACATACAATTCCCTTGGCCGATCGCCACAACCGTGCTCCAGCACCACGAGAGGCTGGACGGTTCGGGGTATCCCCAAGGTTTGATGGGAGATCAGATTCTGCCCGAAGCGAAAATCTTGGCTGTGGCCGATGTGGTTGAAGCGATGGCCTCGCATCGGCCATATCGGCCGGGCCTTGGAATCGATAATGCTTTGGACCACATTTCGGGAACTCGAGGGGTTCTCTATGAAGCCGAAGTGGTCAGTGCCTGTCTAAGGGTGTTTAAAGAAAACGGGTTTAAATTTGACTGAATTGTGAACAAAGGTGACATTTGTTCGATCAAATATCCTCTTTCAAATGAATGCTTCTATTTCTAGTCCTTTAATCGCTCCGACAATTTCTATTAAGTAACCCCGTTTAGGTAAGTCAGATTATGCATGTGGAATCGCTGTCCGTCATTTTGAGTCTTCTTCTGGTAGCTTCTACGGTAGCTGTCGTGACCCGCAATTTCATTCGTATTCCCTACACGGTAGCTTTGGTGCTGGTGGGGTTAGTTATTGGATTTACGCATCTTTTTGAATCCATACACATATCGCTGGGGAGTCTTCATCTGTCAAAGGAGTTGATTCTGTTGTTCTTTGTTCCGCCGCTGCTCTTTGAAGGCGCCCTGAATATGGATCTCGCCATCCTTCGAAACAATGCTTTGGGGGTCTTTCTGTTAGCTTTTTTGGGGACAATCCTCTCGGCTCTGTTGCTTGGTGCGTTCGCTCACTATCTGCTGGGGTTGGGTTGGGCGGTGGCTCTTTTGTTTGGTGCGATTTTGTCCCCAACAGATCCTGTCAGTGTCCTGGCTCTATTCCGCGAACAAGGAGTTGACAGAAATCTTTCGATAATCGTCGAAGGTGAGAGCGTTTTCAATGATGGGTTGGGAGTGGTTCTGTACCTGATATTGCTGAACGCTGCCCAAGGTGGGGGTATCGAGCCTGCCCATGTCGCCCAGTTGTTTATCTGGGAAGTGATGGTCGGGGCGGCAGTGGGATTTGCTTTAGGCTACCTGTGTCACCGTCTTTTGGGTACCATAGACGACCATTTGGTAGAAGTTACCGTTTCAATACTTTTGGCTTTTGGTTCGTATGTGATAGCGGACCGATTTAATGCATCTGGAATTATTGCGGTGGTAGTGGCCGGTATCATAATAGGTAGCTACGGTCAAATCTTTTCCATGTCGGCTGGAACTCGCCTCGCCCTGGCTCACTTTTGGGAAGTAATAGCTTTTGTGATTAACTCCCTGCTGTTTCTGCTTATCGGCATCGATCTGGAGTCGCCCAGCCTGTTCCATCATGCCAAAATCATATTGGCAGTGTTTGTTTTTATGATGCTGATCCGTTTTGCCCTGGTCCATGGTTTCGCTCGAATAGTGGGCTGGTCTAAGTCATGGAAGATGGCGATAGTTTGGGGGGGCCTTCGAGGATCAATTCCGATCGCCTTGACCCTGGGTCTGCCCGCAGCATTCCCCCATCGCCAGGATCTGATCACCATCATCTTTGGCGTGGTGCTTCTCTCTTTGTTGTTTCAAGGCCTCACTTTTAAGGGCTTGCTGCAAAAGTTGAAAATCGGCAGTCCAACGGAACAAGAGACCCGGCTGGAAGAACTTTTTGCTCACTTGATGGGAACCAACGCGGCAATTCACTCTCTGGAGAGAGCTCAGAATGAAGGAATATTGCCACTAAGTCTATACTCGAAGAAAAAGGAGCCTTTGGAACAACGAAGGGAGGATTTAGAGGAATCTCTGCATACTATTTTTAGTGAACATCCCGAGCTAAGGGATCTGCATATCGATAAATTGGATCGCGATCTTGCAAGAACTCGTCTTGCCGCATTGGATGAAGGTTTAAGAAAAGGAATCCTGCGCGAGGAGACTGTCGGACGACTGGCTAAAGAAATCCAAAGAGAATTAGTCGGAGCTGAAATCGAAAGAAATGAGGAAAGTTCTGAAAAAAAATAAAAAAACATGGGGAGGAGCCTCGGTTAGCCCCTCTAAGTTCTGTCCGAGACTCGTCCCCAATGGAGAAAAAGAGAGAAGTTGGGAAATCAAATTGGGGTGTCTGCAGGCTGTGCGGATTCCCTGGCCCTCTCTGTTCGCCCTTGGTCGATTAATCCGTTTGGTGCGTTCAACTTCTCCTTTACAAAAATGAAATTTAGTATGTTCTTTTCCTCATAGCAGACATGCTAACTATGTCAAGAAAAAAGCTAACTAAAGTTGCAAAAGATTGAAGAATCCATCTTAACATAATGAAAGAAAACGGTTTAGAATTCTACTTGCAGTGGATTCCAGAGTTGTTGTTGCAAGGAAGTACTTGGGGCATCCATGAGTACAATTTTCATGATTTGATCGCATACAATGAACAAGGCAGATACAAATGGTTGGCAATGATGATTGATGTCAATGAGAAAATTGTCATTCGAGAGCACGAATTGAAGTTCACGACATCCCGAAGCAGCGGCCCCGGAGGGCAAAATGTTAACAAAGTCAACACGCGGGTCACACTTTGGTTTGATGTTCTCAATTCAACGAGCCTGTCAGACAGCCAAAAACAGCTTGTTTTGAACCGATTGGCATCGCGGATTAATAAAGAGGGCGTCTTACAGATAGATTCTCAGCAACATCGCAGCCAGTTGGCCAATCGTAATGCAGTGATTGAAAATTTTAAAGAACTTCTGTGCAAGGCTTTGAAGCGCAAAAACCCTCGCAAGAAAACTGGCATTCCAAGGGCCGCAAAAGAGGCTCGGATAAGGGAAAAAAAATTGAGGAGCCGGTTGAAAAGAAAGCGAGCAGCCCTGCGGGAAGCTGATAACTGAGAATTGGATGGTTTGAATTGAAATCATGGACCGGAGGAAGAAATGCAATTCCAGAAAATAGTTTTCAGGAATCGGGAGGGACACGAGCTGGCCGGTCGGCTGGATTTGCCGCTTGATGAAAAACCTTCGGCTTATGCTATTTTTGCGCATTGCTTCACTTGTACTAAGAATTTGAATGCGGTGGTCAACATAAATAGGGCGCTGGCTAGAGAGGGCATCGGCGTGCTGCGGTTTGATTTTACAGGGCTGGGTGAAAGCCAGGGAGAGTTTGCCGAGACCAATTTCTCATCCAACGTGACAGATCTGGTGGCAGCGGCCGACTTTTTGAAAGACAATTTTGAGGCTCCAAAACTCTTGATAGGCCATTCCCTGGGGGGTGCCGCGGTGTTGCAGGCGGCCGGGCGCATCGAATCATCTGCGGCGGTAGCCACCATAGCTGCCCCTGCCGACCCATCGAGTGTGACTCGCTACCTGGGGGGTACGAGAGAAGAAATAGAGAAGAAAGGTGAGGCGGATATAACTCTGGCAGGAAGGAAATTTAAACTCAAGAAACAGTTCCTCGATGATCTTGAGCAAGTGCAAATGGAGGATACGATCAGTAACCTTGGAAGGCCTTTGCTCCTATTTCACTCACCTGCAGATGATATTGTCGATATAGAGAATGCCAGAAAAATATTCGAAACGGCACGCCATCCAAAAAGCTTTATCTCCCTGGACAAAGCTGATCACTTGCTTTCGGAGCGGGAAGACTCCCTTTATGTTGGTTCCGTAATGGCCGCCTGGGCTCACAAGTATATACGGCTGCCGAAAGAAGAAAGGCAGCAGAGAGATCCGGCTGACAATAGAATTATGGTTCGCACCGGCAAAAAGGGGTATCAGACCGAAATTCGAGTCAATGAGCACAGCTTGATAGCAGATGAGCCAATTGCAGTGGGGGGAGCGAATACCGGCCCAACGCCATATGGTCTATTGGTCGCGGCTTTGGGCGCCTGCACTTCTATGACCCTGCGAATGTATGCCGATCGGAAAAAATGGCCAGTGGAAGCAATAGTGGTGAGACTGCAGCATGAGAAGATTCACGCCTCCGATTGTCGGCAGTGCGAGACGGAGAAAAATGGAAAAATCGATCACATAGAGCGAGAGATCGAACTTTTGGGGGAGCTTGACGACGAGCAGCGTAACAAGCTTTTGGCAATCGCCAATAAATGTCCGGTCCATCGAACCCTGGAATCGGAAACAATCATTGAGTCGCGGTTGAAAGATTGAAGGTTAGAAAAAATACATTCTCAGAGGAAAGGATAGAAATCGTATGTTGAACCTCTACAACACCATGTCCAGAAAAATAGAACCTTTCAAGCCGCGCCGCGCCAAAACTGTAAAAATGTTTACCTGCGGGCCTTCTATCTACAGAAGACCCCATGTCGGCAACTATCGCAGCTTTTTGTGGGAAGACGTGCTGCTGCGGTATCTTGAGTTTCAGGGTTATCAGGTAGAACGGGTTATTAACTTTACCGATGTAGAAGACAAGGCGATAGCCGAAGCTGAAAAGGAAAGCGGAACGGTTAAAGAAATTACGGATTCCATAGCACGGCAGTTTTTTAAGGATGCTGAGTTGCTGAAAATAAAGCTGCCGGACTTCATTCCGCGATCTTCTACATCGGTCGATCAAGCCGTGCATATCATCAAAATTTTACTGGCAAAAGGATATGCTTACCGGCATGGCAATGATGTCTTTTACGATCCGCTCAAATTTGAGGATTTTGGTAAGCTTTTTCGCCTCGATATGACACGCTGGCCCAAACAAAAAAAACGTTTTCGCAGGGATACTTATTCCGGCCGAAGATGGAATCTTGGCGACTTTATATTGTGGCATGGCTACAAGGACGGGGATTCTTTGTACTGGGATACCGAAATTGGCAAAGGCAGACCCGCCTGGAATGTTCAGGATCCCGCGATGATAACAAAGCACCTTGGCTATCAAATAGATATAGCCTGCGGCGGGGTGGACAACCTCTACCGGCACCATGATTACAATATCGCCGTAATTGAAGGCGTGTCGGGTCAGGAATTTGCCCGCTACTGGATACACGGAGAGCATCTTCTGGTGGATGGGAAGAAGATGTCCAAAAGCAGAGGAAATATCATTTATCCCGACGATCTTTTGAAGGATGGCTATAGGCCGAGCCAAGTCCGCTTTTATTTGATTTATGGCCACCATCGGGAAGAATTGAACTTGACCCACGAGCATTTGAAGGAGACGAGTCAAAAGTTAAACTCCTTCAGAGAAATGCTGGACGAAGTGACCACCCAACCGAATTCTTCAGTCAGCCACAGTAAGATCGCAGAAAAGCTGCTGAAAGAACTACAGCAGGGGTTTGAAAATGGCATGAACGATGATCTGAATATCAGGTTGGCCTTTGATAATCTTTTTCAGTCATTGACTGAACTGGTTGCCGTCAAAAGGAAGGGCAGGCTTACCGACGAAGACTCAAAAAGGATTGGTCAGACAGTGGCCCGGATTGATAGAGTGCTGCAGGTTGTTGTGACGCAGAATGCGTAGGTTGAAATGAAAGGGTTGGTTCAAATTGCCGGCGTGAAAGACCGAGCAGATGCCATGACTATTAAATCTGCCGGTGCCGACCGGATTGGTTTCCCACTAAGACTTTCAGTTCATTCCGAAGACATTTCAGATGAACAGGCCGCGAGAATTATAGCAGACCTGCACCTTGGAGAATCAGCGGTTTTAATCACCTATCTGAAAGACGCTGACCAAATTCGTAGACTCTGCCGGAGAATTGGGGCGAGAAAGGTACAGTTGCACGGCGAACCGCCCATTGAACAAATCGAAAGACTGAGAAGCCACGATTCGCAAATCTTCGTTATGAAAAGCCTGATCGTTCGTGGGGACAACCCAAGTGAGCCGTTGAATCTTTTGGATCATTATTCACCTTTTGTAAATGCTTTCATTACGGATACTTATGATCCGTCAACCGGGGCTTGCGGTGCTACCGGAAAAGTCCACGACTGGGATGTCAGCCGTATGCTCGTTGAGGCATCCATACGTCCGGTGATCTTGGCCGGAGGACTCAATCCTCGAAATGTTCAGGAGGCCATACTTCATGTCAGACCGGCCGGGGTAGATGCTCATACCGGCGTCGAAGGTCCGGATGGCAGGAAAGACCGAATGCTTCTGGATGCTTTTGTGTCAAGGGCAAAGCAAGCATTTGCTGCTGCACACGGGGACCATGAAATATTTGCCTCTCATTCCGAGAACACTGCTGCTGAAAAGTGAGGGACTTGGCACGATGAGGCTGGCGATCATCTCCGACATCCATGGAAATTTAGAAGCATTCACTGAGGTTCTTAATGACATAGATGTTTCCGGCATCGATGAAATACTCTGCCTTGGCGACAACATCGGGTACGGTCCTGATCCGGAACGGGTGGTCGAAATCATTCGCGAAAGAGAAATCCCTTGCGTGATGGGAAACCACGAGTTGGGAATTGTCGATCCCCTGTATTTGGACTGGTTTAATCCTGTAGCACGGAAATCTCTTCTGATTACAGGCCGTCTCATTTCTTCGGAAACGCTGGAATATATGCGTGGATTAAGCGCTTCCATGGTGAAGCAAGGATGCCTCTGTGTGCACGGCACGCCGCCCGCCTCGATTACGAATTATTTGTTCGAGTTGAGTCGTTCGCAGCTGCTTCAACTATCAAAAACAATGAAAGAAGAGGTGTGCTTCGTCGGACACACGCATGATTTGGGATTGATCCAAATGAACGAAGAAGACTCTAGTTCAGTGGCTTTATCCGAGGGAATTTTTACTTTGCCGGAAGATAGAAAGTACATCGTAAACGTGGGAAGTGTGGGGCAACCCAGGGATGGGAACAACAACGCCAAGTATGTCGTCTGGGACACTGTCGTGCGTGAAATTGAGGTGAAATTTATTCCTTACGATATTGCCAACACAGTGGAGAAAATTATGCGTCTCGGTTTTCCATCGGTCAATGCCAGGCGGCTCTGGTAAACGCTGGGCCTAGATAGTGTTATCTGCTGCAGGAAAGGTCGGCAGTTCGTGCAGTATGGTAACGAATCTTTCGCGATTGAAGGGCTCCAGATTTTTCATCATTTCGTTTATTTCCATCCTAACTGCTGCAGCAAGAAAGTTGCGGGCTTGCTTCCGCGAATAACCTTCTGAAATGAGCCGTGTGTAAGTCTCATTGGTTTCAGGTGGATCGAGAGCTTTTAGCTGATTGTCCACAACTTGTAGAAGGACCTGCGCCAACTCATGGCTTTCGTTGAATTTCATTCTTTAAACCTGCGCGTTGATAGTGGTTAGCCTCTGCGGCGAAATCCCGTTGCTTAGGGGGGCAACCCTAAAGGGCTTTCCTCCTGGAAACTAGTCAATCATCATATAATCTTAAATAATTTCGAGCATAGTAAAAAGCAAGCCTCTTATTTGGCAGATAAAACAACCCTGGACGATTTGCATCTGCGGTGGGCAATTTTTGTGATTGACGACGCCTTCACTATGCTATTTTTCTCAAATACGGTCAAATATGAGTGGTGAGAATAGACCCCCAACAAAGGTCCTTGCTGAAGATGTCGAATCTGGGCTGTGGGCTGAATCGCTCTAATCACACCTTTTTTTGGTGTGGCGCATGGAGCGTTGGCAACGAGAAATGCTTTTCATTGTGAACAATTGATTGCATGGGAGCAGTGAAGTATGGATTCAAAACTTGCCCAATCGGTCGCCGAGGGGACGGAGAAGCTGTGGACAGAAGCGATCCAACCCGAGATTCTGGAAAACCTGGTAGGGATGATCACCAGGGTACCAGGCCAACAACGCGAATCAATGATTGTTCGATCTCCGACTACAGATGAGCCTATCGTCAATGTTCCCGCCTGCACCGAGGATGACGTTAACCTGGCACAGGAACGTGCTCGGAAGGCCCAAGAAGAGTGGGCGAATGTCTCGGTTGAGCGGCGCAAGGAAATAATATTGCGTTTTCATGACATTATTCTGAAGCGCCAAGAATCGATACTCGACCTGCTGCAGATTGAAACCGGGAAAGCCCGCCGCGATGCATTGGAAGAAGTCTTGGATGTAGCGCTTGTCTGCCGTCATTATGCTTTCCGAGCCAAGTCCTATCTGAAGCCGAGATGGCGTAAAGGGGTTTTGCCGGTTCTGACTCGCGCTTGGGAACTGCGTCATCCGATCGGTGTGGTCGGGTTCATATCTCCCTGGAACTACCCACTGACTCTGACCATATCGGATGCAGTTCCGGCCATCCTGGCGGGTAACACAGTTATTCTCAAACCCGACAGCCAGACACCCCTCACGGCACTATTAGGCTTGCAATGGCTGCGCGAGGCGGGGTTGCCGGCCGACGTCTTTCAAATTGTGACCGGCTCTGGTGCAAGTTTAGGAAAACCGCTGATCGACGGTGTGGACTACATCTGTTTTACCGGCAGTACGGCGACGGGCCGCACAATTGCCCGTCAGGCCGGAGAAAACCTGATAAGGTGTTCGCTCGAGTTGGGCGGGAAGAATCCGATGCTGGTGATGGGTGACGCGGATCTTAAAGGAGCTGTCAACGGGGCAATCCGGGGCTGCTTCGCCAATTCCGGACAGCTTTGTATTTCCTTTGAACGACTTTTACTGCAGAACGAGATCTATGCCGGATTTCTCCATGAATTCGTAAAGAAAACAAACAGCTTGAGGATTGGTGGGGAAAAGAATTTTGATGTGGAAATGGGTTCTTTGATCTCCAAAGAGCAGCTTACCAAAGTCGAAGAGCATGTGCGGGATGCTTTACAGAAGGGCGCCGGAATTCTTACAGGTGGAAAGGCGCGTCCTGACTTGGGTCCCTTCTTTTACGAACCAACTATCCTTACCGAGGTGACAAAGGATATGAAGCTTTCGCAGGAGGAGACCTTTGGTCCTGTAGTAGCTGTGTATCGCTTTGATGATCGGGAAGAAGCGATACGGATGGCAAATGATACATCTTTCGGGTTGAATGCGAGCATCTGGACTCGAGACTTGATTTGCGGCCGAAAGATGGCGGCACGCATCCGGTGCGGTACGGTAAACATTAACGAGTCATATGCGGCGACATGGGGATCGGTAGATGCGCCGATGGGGGGTATGAAGTTGTCTGGTCTCGGTCGGAGGCACGGTATCGAGGGATTTTCCAAATTCACGGAAGCGCAGACCGTCGCGGTGCAGAACCTCATTCCGGTGGGGCCTTGGCCTTTCACGAGCGGCGAATTTTATGCTCGCACCATGACTGCAGCCCTGCAATTGCTGCGGCATATTCCGGGTCTTCGCTGAGACCGTGTGAGTGATATACTTGTCAAAGTCAGTTTGATTTTTCGGGCCGCACTGTGGGCAGCAAAACCCAATGATTCCTGATTCCGGCTGAAGGAGACATTTCGACATAACCAAACGAGTCTGGTTGTTGCAGAAGGGATGGGCAAGTTATGGCCACGATACTTTTGACAGGATTTCCGGGATTTTTGGGATCGGAACTTGTAGAACGACTGTTGCAACGTTGTCCTTTAGACACCACCGTCGCCTGCCTTATCCAAAGCAAGTTCAAAGAGTTGGCGAAACAACGTGCTGCAGCAATTGAACGGCGAAACGTTCAGAGGTCAGGTCGGATACGATTGTATGAAGGTGACATCACGCTACCCGATTTGGGATTAGGGAAAGATTATGCAGCGCTGACGGGCAAAACCCTGGAGATTTATCACCTGGCTGCTGTTTACGACCTGGCAGTAAAGAAGCGAATGGGAATGCTGGTCAATGTTAAGGGAACTCGGCACATGCTGCGGTTTGCTGAAAATTGCAGCAGTTTGAACCGTTTCCATTATGTGAGCACCTGCTATGTGAGCGGACGATATGCCGGTGAATTCTCTGA